>Ga0123340_1004316_pt1 | contig 13471 bp, 7 predicted proteins | sample SirMexnodulemix_FD_89961 | JGI IMG/M metagenome (GOLD analysis project Ga0123340, IMG submission 89961) | Root nodule microbial communities of legume samples collected from Mexico - Siratro Mexico nodule mix | ecosystem: Host-associated > Plants > Roots > Nodule | place: Mexico: Nepantla... | reverse complement strand
ATCTCGAACACACTCACACCAAATCAAGACCAAAATCCAATTGCTTGCTTGCTGCCATTGCTTAGCTGAACTTGTCTTGTATGGCTTCATCAAATTCATTTAGTATTGTGAGAATACTAACATATTGGAAAATAACTTTTAAATCTAGAGCTAAAGTAATTTACCAGATGAAAGCAAGAATAGAGCGTGAGTCATTTATTGTCATTAAGATACATGTGTTAATGCAAGATTCATCTATATAATTGACTAAGAAATTGATGGTTAATAAATAATCCCCAAATGTTGAGGAATCAGGTTTGAGTAATTTTGTGGATTGTCATTGATTATTGTTAGAAAAGAAGATAATTTTAGTTATGCATGAGAGTAAACATTGATGAGATCTAACCCTAAGAAATTCATCATATTATTATTAATCCTTTTTCTATCTTCAAATGTTGATAAAAATACAAAAATATTCTTTTAATTTCTACATATATTATCAATTTATGAAATTGTTCTAATTTTGAATTTATTATAATTGTTTTAATTGTTTTATATTACATATATCTTTTGAGAAAAATGATATTTTATTACTTGCTACATTATTATTATTACAACTAGTGCACTTGCTATCATTGCAATTTTTTGCTGCTAACAGTATGTATGCATGTATATTAGTTATTTGTATGCTTTATAGTGGTTATGGTGACTGTATTGTGATTTGAAGAGACGCAATTGTATAGAATGAGAAATCTTGATTGCCATGTATGTTGCATAAGTGTTGATATTGATTTTATTTTGTGAGTGTCAGTGAATTATGGTAAACTCAAAGAGACAAATATCGAAAACTGTGAAATGCAAAAGGGGATTTGGGCTATTATTGTTGAGCTTTAAGGAACTTGGTGTTGTTCATGCCGAGCATTATTCCCTAAGATACGTTTACTTCTTGACACTCACCCTTTCATTGTTGCCTTATAGAGAGGAATTTTTATTTCTTATAAAATATGGTCTGAAGTGTACTTTGTTGATAACATGTTCAAAATTAAACAAGATGTGAAATTATCAGTGATCTAATATGCATGCCATTGATGTCGTTTCAACCAAATAAAAATAAAAATGTTCCAATAGTAAACCATTTAACGGATTTTCTACTGCAAAAAGATAAACAAAATTAAGTATAGTCAATTTTAGTTAACCATGAGTTGTCTTCTGTCAAATTCAATTATAAATTCAGTAAGATAGATTTCAATTTTGTTTCCAAGTAATAAAAGTTAGTATTAACATTAAAGTAAAAAAGGGTTGAGATTGTTTAGGTAGAAAATAAAATGAATGACAGAAAAATACTAAAGAACTAGTTGAATCTCAAGTTTATTCATTAATGAAGTATTTATTAGGCCACATACAGAGGCACACACACCTCTCGAATTAAGCAAACAAGAGTGGATAAGCTTAGACTCTGGTTCCGTAAAAATCAACCATAAAGCAATTTACATTAATTCCTAACAAGCATTTTTTCGTTATTCAACAAAAGCTGACCCTATATCCATAAAAAACACAATAATATAACTAGACCATAACAAGGGTATGCAACTAAATAAAATGGCAAAACTTAAATCCATAAAAGTCGTATATTTCTTCCAACAAAATACATGGTTTGCAGGACTCTAATGCCCTTAAGGAATCTACCAAAAGAACATCTCTAACACCCATCGCAGGATGTCAACATAACATCCAAATCAAAGCAACCACTATCAACACACAATAGTACTACAATGTTGGCAACGTCATAATAAACCGTCTACCTTTAACAACGTAGCCAGAGAGCAAGAAAACATAGACCATAAATGGAACGGAGATGACCGAGAGCAAGACCAAGGACAACAAAGGATGTGCATGGAAGAAGAAGGGAAGAACAAGAACTTAAATACATTTCTTTTTTAACTTTCTTGAAAATACTCTTGAAGAACAAAATTGTGATGAAATTTCGAATTTTAAAATGGACAATATCTCAAATATATTATAATGATATTATCTCATTAAACTTAAAAAACATTAATATCATATATGGAGATGAAAAAATAACTCCAAAAATAATCCTTATTTTCTTAACTCTGAACTAAAAAATTTATTTTAGTATAACCAATAATCCACATCAAAGACATTTTAAATATATTTTATTCTTTTATACTGTAACTTTTATAAACAAAAATATAATAAAATTCCGAATTTCAAAAAAAAAAATAATACCTCAAATATAATATACTATCTTAATAAAGTTAAAGTTAAAACGTTTCAATAATCCAATGTCACTCAAAAATAAAACTAAAAATAATTTAAATATATATTTTTTTCTTAATTTAATATTTTTTTTAAGAAAAACTTTAATGAAATTTCGAATTTCAAATTATAATAAGTCAAAGTCGTGCGAAATTACCTTTTATCAAGTGTGAAAAGATGAGGTGTAAACTTATACAATTAAAAAGATGAAAACAACATTATTTAAGAACATTTTGATTTTGATTTTCCTTTTAAGATGAGATATAAATACGGCTGGGTAGAAGCTTCCAGGGGAAGTTTCGGAAGTTGGCAGCATCCACATTTGACGTTTGACCCAAACCAAAATCATCATCGGATCGAAATTTGGGTACAGACGCTGCAGAGAAGCGATTGAATCAATGGAACTCCTCTCCTTTGCACTGGGAGGCGTCGGCTTCATTCTCATCGGAACACACCAAGCCCTTCTTCACCTTTCCCCATCCAAACAATCCCCAATCTCTTCCTCTTCACCGTCTCCGCCCAATTCCCGAACCAACAAACTCTTTTTTCCGATCGCCCTCGCAATCCTCTCCTCATTTTTCATCCTCAACTCCACTCTCTCCCTTCTCGACGCACACCACTCAAACGACGCCGTCGGCACCGCGCTTCAGCTCCAGGTCCTTCCCATCGCCTTCATCTTCCTCTTCTACTCCCTTCTCCTTCTCTTCTCTCTCCCTTCGCCGTTGCTCGGTCTCGTTGCCGTCTTTGCTTTCGCTGAAGAGTTTCTCCTCTTCTATCTTCAGCGTAAGGACCCCACCGGCGTCGAGAACCGTTACTACGACCTCTTGCTGGTTCCCATCGCAATCTGCGTTCTCTGCACTCTTCTCGATGTGGGATCTCCGCGCTCCAGTGTTCCCAAATTGGGCCGCGGTGTGGGCCTGATTCTACACGGAACATGGCTTCTCCAAATGGGCCTCTCCCTCTTCTCGGGCTGGGTGGCCCAGGGATGCTCTCTGCACCGAGTGAGCAGAGGGAACTACACGCTGAGGTGCAAGGGGCACCCGGAGTATCATAGGGCCCGGGCCATAGCCACGCTTCAGTTCAATTGCCACCTCGCGCTCTTGGTGGTGGTTCTTGTTGGCTTTTTCTCCGTTGTTTGCGCCAGAAGTGGAGGAATAACCAACCTTGACTCTCTTTCCACGCGGTACGCGCCGCTCGGTGCTGAATTGCAGAATTTGCAGGACTCGCCGAACTTCACTTTGGACTCTGATGAGGATGAGGATGATCGCACACAAGAGAGTGACAATGTGGGTAGCAAGAAAGGAGTTGCTGTGGAACATTCTGTCAATGGTAATGGGGTAATAGCTCTCACTCCTCAGTGAATCATGCTAGATGAGTGTTAGGGTAAAGATAAATATTATTTAATGACATGTGACATAGAAATTTTGGATTTTGAATAAATTTCAACCCAGAGAGTATGTATTGGAAAGAGTATGGCTGAGAGTGTCTTTTTCTTCTTATAGTGTGTATTTTGTTGTCTTCCCTTGTTTTCTATTTTAGGAGAACAATACTTTGTATAAAGGGGTTGTTTGGATTATATTGATTTGCTGCTGTTTTACGTTTAGTATGTTTGGGTAATAACAGTACAACGAGCCCTCGATTAATTACTTCAGATTGAATTATGCAATTCTGTGTAGCTATGTAAAATTCTTTGGAGTTTGGATGTTCGTGTTTTGATTTTAATTTGTTTGGAATTTGATACTTGGTTGTCATCGTTGTGAACTTGTTTAGATATAATGTAGTACATTCTTTGTATGTACTGGAGAGATTATAATGAAGTTCTATGAGGCAGACCCGCCATTTTCTGGTTGCTATTTTCCGTATTGTATATAGTAGCCATGGTGTTTTGGGTCGTTTGTTTCATTGTAATTATCTTATGTTTATCTTTGCGCCTAATTGCCTCCCATGCACGTGAAAGCGGATTCTCTTGTCAAGTTTTTAGTTTAACAGTCATTTATTGCATCTTCTCTCTGATGAGATTGATACCAAAACGAATACTATGCCGATTTATTTTTACGGACCAAGTACTTGGGGAACCTTCCCTTTTAGGAGGGAGAACCAAGCTACTCTTAACTACTTCACTCAATATTTCATACTAGATGTGAAATTTAAAAATCCCATAATACCCGACTCCTGTCAATTGGCTGAGAAGGAAAAAAATTCTGGCTTATTCCGGGTGAAACCAATAATGGACACAGAGTAGTCTATGTTATGCACTATTTTTCGATGCTACTATGAAAGCTTAGTCACTACCCCTGTTTATAACTGTTTCATGATTTCCTTTCGTTTCAACCATTCCATTCTTAACTACTGCAATTAAACCTGCAGCCTTAATAGTGGATAAGCTAGTGCTACTATATTGTGTTCTGTCCACCATAACTTGATCCAGAACATCCTGAACTCCTTTTTCAAACTCAGAATCAAGGTTACTGTTGGTTTCATGTAGTCGTATTATTTCTGAATTTTTCACCATTTCTCTTGCAATTGCCACATGTTGCTTTTGTCCCTCCAGATAATTTAGATCCAAGTTCTCCTACAATGGTTTCACAACCCTACACATTTTTTTCAAGAATTCATACCCTTGTTATTTAAAAATTTCTATGATAGTTAGTTGCATTTGAGAGTGGTATTTTTAAAAGGTGATTGAGCTTATTCACTTTGAAATTTCGCTGCTGCATGCTTCTAATGAACATGGGAGCATTTGCCATTTCTATAGCAGCCAAGATTTCTGCCTCTGTTGCATTTTGCAATATTAGCTCATTAATTGTCACTGAACAACTCGGGTTATCGGCACCAGGCCCACTGTTACCTTAACCATTTAGCTAGAAGTTTTTGGATTTCAATTCCAATAAGTGTAATGTGACGGATCAGGATCATAAAATCTTCACAATACTGAGATTATTGTTGATTTTTCACTTCCAGTTACTGCTATCTGTTCAACTCTCTGATTTTCATCAGCGTAAACAGATTGCTTGTATCCTTCTGATGGAAATTTTGAAGTTAATCATTTGCTGGAGAATACTATTTGTGCATTGTTCTGTACAAATTTGAAAGAAACAACCTTGCACGAATTAATGGTCAAGCAAAATATTTTAACATAAAGTCTGGTGGGGTACTTGAAACTGACATGATGAACCCCAACTTCTCTCCTCACGTCTTCTAGTGTCAATCCAGAGTCATCTCTAGGGCCTTTCTTTAACTCACGATCAATAATTGTTACTATAGATGCAATAGCATTTTTTTTTTTCTTCAGTTGAATCAGGGGCGTAAGAGCTAGATTGAGAGACCCCATAGCTGCCACGTTTAGTTCAAAATATATCTACAATCAGCAAAATATCATTAATATTAAATGATGAGACAACACATCATTAATATTAAATGATGAGACAACACAACGCCATGTCTCTGACATATTTGACCTAATAATAAACCAGCTAATGTCATCAAGAATAATCAACAAAGCATAACAATTTTGACAAAGTGGTAAATTTTTTACGAGAATGACTCACGGAAAACATCTGAGAATGATGTTTTACCATACCCTACGAGTTTAGCTCCAGCATAGGAACTTCATATATAGACAGGAAATATCCCTAAAGTAATTATAATTTATATCCCTTGCCTTTCACCTTTTTTTTTTGGTACAACTCCATGACAACAACAAACTCAACTGTAGGTAGCAAATGATTCTAGCCACTTAAAAAAGAATTTAGGTTTAGATATGTGGTTAGTCCCAGTAAAAACTAATTTGTTGAGTTCGTATAAAATTAAAAGTAACTCGTGTTCATCCCTAGTATTATCTGGCAATGGATAACTATGTGTGTTAAACGAAAGGATAACTAATAAGTGGTTATCGAAAACTTAAGCAGTAATTTAAAGTGATGTTTACTAGTATTAAGATATAATGTTAATAAGTAACATCTTTTTGACAAATTAAGATTTGTAAAACATATGCTATTTATCTATTTTAAAATAATTATTAGAGCGCAAAATTTCAAATGTTGGAAAAATGAAAATCAAAGAAAAATAATTTACAAGGATTATTACCAAAATTTATACAATTTATAAGACTAAAAGTAATTATCCGAAATTTTATAAAAGTGAAAAATTTTAAATGCGGAGATTACGATAAAAGTTTATTCACTTTATAAGGATTAAAAACGTACTGAAGGAAAAAAAATAATGAGCAACATATAAATGAATTTAATAACTTGCAGTATATCAAAACATGTTCAGGAGTATTTGTAGAAGAGTGATTGAAGAAGCACGCAAGATGAGATGTACTAGTAATAAGACCATAATTACGCTTTGGAATAGGAAACTTTTTCACAATGTACACCATAAGCTTCTACAAAGATTAAACATATCCAAACAAAAATTGAGCAAACAAATAATAATGAGGATCTTATTCAATAGGAAAAACAAGTTATCATTAATTTACACATACCACAATGAATTTAAATGGAATTTTGGAAAGAAAAATGAAGAACAAAATGGTTTGCTGAAGGAGAGAGTGAAATAAATGTTTAGTTTTTGATAGAAGTTTGCAACATGATGTATTTTAAAATATGATCGAAGATCGTGTGATAATTTTAAAATACATTCACAAATGTTTGATAAGACCAACAAATACACGAGACCTATAAAATAACAATGAAACTTTAGTTCATAACAATAAACACTTTAGTTTATACTAGGTCATTCTAACCTATATTACACCTAATTCTTGTGTTATAAATATAAAATGTTTTACTAATCAAATATTAAAAATATTATTCACTGTTACTTGTAGTTTACTGACGTATATAATATCATTTTATCTTTCTTTAAGATAAAGAACAAGTACATCATGTCCTTCTTAGAAAAGTTGTTTAGGTGTTTAGAAGAAAAAAATATCAAAGAGATGCTATAAAAAATAATCACTCCATGATAGAGTCTAACTTCTTAGAAGTGAAGGATTTACAATGGAAACTCTTTGGTTTAAAGTCGTCTAGCACTCAAACTCTTGCAACAAGTACTTAAAAGGCTTTGAAAATATTTTTGTATGCAAGTCTTGCATAATTCTTGTATGTTTCATTAGGTTCTTCTGCATGACTTTGTTTCTGTTTATATACGTTCTTAAAAGGACCAATGTAACTTACATGTTTTTCTTTTTCTTTGTTCTGTGTTAGTGCTTTTACTAAACAAGTTTGACTTTTTATTGAAAATGTTTACCTCAACGTGCATGGTGAAGGACACCTTTTGCTCGATATCTTATCCCGTATCTCTAACTACATATTTAATAGGTGTAACAAATTTATGTTATAGCTAGGATTTTAAGTGATGTTGACAATGGGCTCTTGTTAATCAATCTTTGTTAGAAGTGAAACAAATTTTCTTCAAACTTTCTTCTGGCAATGGTCATATGTTTTCGAGGATGAATGATAACCTAATTATAATTTCAATCATATCATCTTAATTTCTAAAAGACTTAGTAAGCTCATCTCTCCCAAACAAAGAGGTTTCATTCTAAAAAGAAACATTGCTAACACAACTTCAGAGACTATAAATTTTTAAGAAAGGAAGTCTTGATGGAGGATCATTTGTGAAGAAACATATTGGACTTTTAACAAGGTGCATGATTAAGACAAAAAAAATGGTGTCTCCAAGAAGAAGACTCAACTACTTTGATGAGTAGAATATTAGATTTTTTTTGTTCTTTTTAGTATTTTAAAAATTGTATATGTGTAAATATTTCTTTTAATTTTTAGGATTTTATAGAGACAAATTTGGACTAGTTTTGAGCCGGGTATGAGATGCCTAAGACTATTATAAAAACGTCCAACACATCGAGAAGAGCTCATGGAAGGAAGTCCCACATCATGCAGAATAAGCTAAAATTAGGCTATTTTGGTGCCACACATTATAGGCTAGTTCCTTTACATCTTCCTAATTTCATTAGAAGTAGAAGTGATTTTCTTAAAAAATTTTGTAAATCTCAAAACATGAAAACTGAAAGCAATTTGTGTTGTTTCTTCTTGTTTGCGTTCTCAATTTACTATTATACCATTAAAAAGTTTCTAGTACATCTTTCTCATTGTTTGAGTTTATGACTAAGACATATATTGTCATATTCCTTTAATATTTTGTTGAATCATAAACTTATAACATTTGAAACACTTGCTTCTTTAGTTTTTAGTTTTGTAATTGAACTAGAAAAACAATTTTAGTTGCTTCTTAGAATTTGTAAGAAAAACGAAGGTGTTGTCTCAATAAAAGAAAAACAAAGCAAAGAAGAAAAAGAAAATAAAAAGAGTCAATACATGTATGTGATAAAACAAAGCAAAAGGAAGCAACTAAATCTAAACAATGCTCAAATCTTATGACCTAGTTAATATTTTTGCTTAACTTGTGTTTTGTGGCTTGCATCATAGAGTCTAAAATTTGTTTAGTTCCAAACTTGAATTTTCAATTTACGTTGTATTTGTTCTTTGATTCAACTTTCATTTTATTTGTAATCAAATTCTAGAACTATTATTTAGGAATTCCTTTGATTTTGTTAAAAATAGGAAAAACACAAGAGATGATTAAATTGTATTTTAATTAATTTTGAAAACCTTTTCGCAAATATCGTCTGATGATAAATACTCAAATAGTAGTTTTGTATGACAAATGATCAGACAAAAGCTTTTATGCCTGATATAGTACAAGAAATGAAACTTTATAACTTAACTAATCTACTTGGCTAAAATGTTTTAAACATGTATCCTGACAATAACTCTCCATCCCAAGTTAGTATAGACGGTAATAAAATGCAATTTAAAGAGATAAAGGAAAAGAAGAAATACATAAGATATTTTTATACTAATTCATCTGACCATATAGACTTTGTCCAATTCTCAATTAAGAGATTAAGTTTCACTAAGTAGACTTATATTGCAAGTATTCTTTGGGCTCGTAATCACTCTTGGTTGACTCTTTTAGTATTGTTTGGGCTTTTAAACACTCTAGTAGGCTTTTACGTAACCTTCCAATAGCTGGATGTACTAATCTCGTCTTGGACAATATGCCTTTGCTTGACTTTTTATAAAGTGTAAAGTCATATGAAGCAGATAGTCTTTTAGAGTTGTCAATGCTAGGGTCAGAAATTGTTGAAGTAACTTTAGCTCTTCATCCCAGAGGTCATTTGATGTGACTTGTTTTTGCAAACAAATCTTTTTGGTGGATGGAAGTAACATTTTCTGGAACACAGAATAAATATATAGGTATTTGAGAGGTATAAGATTAGCTTAGACTATGTACTTATAGTTTGCTCTTATAGATGCTTTATCATACGTAAATAGAGATTGTATATATTGTATGGTCTGTTAGATGAAACACTTGTGTCTTACATAATTTGTTGCTAAACTAAGCTACCATCTTACAAGCAAAGCATGACAATGTTTAAACTTAGTTATTTTCAGCACTTTATTAAAATCATAGGGTGTTAGACTTTTGCTTTAACACCTGTGCTTATTATAAATTTGCCTTTAATTCTAACTTGTTTATGGAATTCTTTGAGTGTTGTAATAATCATTCTTCTCTTTAAAGTAGTCAATTTCTAATTGAGTTTTTCTTGATTTTATCTCTTTCTACTCTTTATTGAAAATGTTTTACTTAACCATTTTTTCTTGAGAGCTCATCTCTTTCTAAGGTAGCGTCTTAGGTGTTGTTGAGGGCTAGGTGGAACAACTCTTTGGGTGACTTCAAGACACAAGGAGATCCTAAAAGAGTGGAAACACTTTAGAGAAAAGGAAAAAAAAGAGAGTCATACCGAAATTACTAGAATTACAAATTCTACACATAGACACCATATTTGTATATAAGCTTGTGATGGAAATTTTTGTCTCAACCTTCAAGAGAAATTTTTATTTTGTTTGCTATTTTTAGCCTGTGGTTTACTCGCTAATTTTTTGGTCACAAAACTGTAGTTTTTGGTCACAAAATTGTAGTTTTTGCTTTTGTATTTTTCTTGGTTTTGTTTTGGTGTCTAATCTTTGGTATTCTCTCACTAAAGTGAATTGTGTAATACCTAAACATTTATACTTGTGGAATTGTGCTAAAGGTCTTATAAGTGTCACTTAGACTTTCAGATAAGGACATCGTCTAGTTTTCATTCTTGTCAAGTTTTACTTTCTCTAGTGTTGTGCATCCAGTTGATGTATAATAGGAAATCCTCGTGAAGGAGTAACAACAAGGTCTATAATAAAGGTTCAAACTATCATGATTTTAGAAAATAAGCCTAAAAACGTCAATGAGGCACTAGAAGACAAGAGTTGGATAAAAGCCATGCAAAAGAAGTTAGACCAGTTCAAAAAAAATGAAGTCTAGATGGTTGTCAGTTGACTAAAGAACAACGTTACCATTAGAGCTAAATGAGTATTCAGAAACAAGCTGGGTGAGCAAGGTAAGGTTATGAGAAAAAAGGCTAGACTTGTATCAAAATGTTGCTCACAATAGGAAGGTATTGATTATACTGAAACTTATGCTTATGTTGCTAGTCTAGAGGCAATACATATTTTACTTTCATTTGATGCCTTTAGTAAAATGAAGTTGTGTCAAATACATGTAAAAATTGAATTTAGTGTTCAATTGTTTACTATTGGTAATAAGAAGCGTCTAATTGCTTACTGTTGATGTCTAATTGATTGTTATTGGTATGTTTTACTGGTTAGATGTGTAGGCTTTGATGATTAAAAATTTATTCTAGGACACACACTGAAAGTTGTTTTTGTCATCGTCAAAAAGAGGGAGATTGTTGAGACATTAGACATTTTGTTAAGCACCTAGATGGTCTGTTAAGATACTAGACAGTCTATTCGGTCTAATGACTAGGAAATCATATGTAGAATTTATGGTTTTATGTTTTGATGACAATAAAAACTAAATCAATGTGTTACCTGTATCTTGACTATTTCAAACAATATTTTGTACAACTGCAGTTTTCAATAAACCCTCTATGCGTTTACAATGTGTTTATGATAGACGGTGTGATAAGACTAGTTGATTTCATAACAAAATTCATATTGAACGTCTTATTTGTGATTTTAAACTATATGTTTTATCTGTAATTTAAATGATTTAACAGTGATTAGTAAAAGTAAGCTACGATATACAGTAAGTAGACCCTCTGAGCGTCTATAGTTTGTTCATGTTAAACGATCTAATAAACATGTTGAACATGTAACAAGTTTGTCTGAAATAGTTAATTATGAAAAATAAAATCTTTAAAATATATATACTTGTTAATAAGAGTTCAATACAAGAGATATTATATCCAAAAACCAAAAGATTTCAATTTATGTATTTTGTGGAATGACTTTGTTTGACCTTATTATATTTTATATATTTCAAAAATCTATCTTTTCTAAAGAGATTTGTTCAAATTAAATATTACAAACATCTTTTTAATATATTTTGAATATCTCTAAATCTTTTTTAATAAAAATAATTTGAATAATTGAAAATCTAAGATACTCTATTTTAGTATCATGCGCTAACTAAAATGAAAATATTTTATGATTATGTTTTAATTTTATATTACAAATACTTTCAAATTAATTTATTAAATTAATTTTAAAAAATAATTAAAAGATTACAAATCCAAGCTTTCTATTTTGAGTGTCTATCACCAAAAAGACAAAGATATAAAGAAATTACAAAATCCAAACTTAACCAATTCAAATATCAAAGAAAAAATTCAAAAATTTTATATAAAGGGATTGAAGGTGAAGAACAAATGTAAGAGTAAAGTAATGCATTCAAGCTATTCAAGTGATCTTATTGGAAATACAAGAGTTATAGTGATTGTGTAAACAAGCTATTAGAGTGTCTAGTCTTTTGGGTTGAGTGCTAAACCACTGCAATTCTTATGAAGTTATACCCTTGTGAGTTTTTTCCGTGTTCTCTTTGAGAGTGTTCTTGTTTTTTAGAAGTTCTTTGTTTTGCTTAAAGGGGTTAAATTTAGCCTGAGTTGGGTGAACTAGGATAAATTCTTATGTGTTGATCTCTAATTACTCTTGTTGTTACTCATGCTTTGTTGTTTAATTTATTCTTCTTGTTAGACGATTCTACAAAATTGCTTTTACTAGACAATCTATTAGAGGATCAACTAGACGACTTACTAAACATTTTCTTTATATATTGCAAAAGAGTATAAGGCTCCATTAAACCCTCCCTTATGGAGGCAATTATTCCTTCAAAATATGCCTCTTTCTTATAGCAATTTGGAGTTCATTCTAATGTTTAATTGGTGAATCATGATGGAATCACGTATCTCCTTATGAGGAAGTCCACCAATACATGACATACCTTTGAAAGCTTGGGGCATACATAGATACTTTCTTTTAATCGGGATTTTGGCGACGAGCAAATAGTTGTTCTAATTTCATTTCACAATCTAAATATTCTTCTATATTGTCTTTTCCATGGAAAGGAGGAAGGTTTATTATAGGCTCCTTATGATGACTGTGATTTCTAGGCCTATGATGTCTAGGGGGATTATTGATAGTTATCATTATTGTGGTGACTACTATACACCTCTTCACTTGGTGAGGTGTAAGGGATCAAATGATCTATCCTAGTGTATAATCTCACTATAAGAAAACTCAATATTATCTACTACATAAATTCATAAGTGTTATTTAGAACTTGTAGGTAAAGCTAAGTTACTTATGAAATACCTATGATAAAAATTCGTAGGTAAATTCTTCATAAACAAGAGTAACATAAAAATTTTAGAAATTTATAAGTAGTTTTATAAGGTATTATTTGTAGGTAACATCCATATATCACAAACAACTTTTGTACGTAATTACATAAGAATTACATCTATACATTATTATGTATGGACTAAATCCATAAATAAATAACTACAAACTAAAATTTGTACAATATTAAAGTACATAATTATATACCCTACATAATTATTATTCTATTCTTCCTACAATAGATAAGTTTTATGTATAAATTCCTAAACATTTAGTAATAATAGTAGTTCATCAATAATAAAAGAATAATAACAAAAGATCAAAGAACTATGAATTATAATTAAAATTTTCAACTACAATAAAATTATATAGAAAAAATGTGTATATTTAATGTTATTATTAATGTGATAAGAAACTTTTAAATTATATTTATTATTACAACAATATTT
>Ga0123340_1004315_pt1 | contig 13473 bp, 13 predicted proteins | sample SirMexnodulemix_FD_89961 | JGI IMG/M metagenome (GOLD analysis project Ga0123340, IMG submission 89961) | Root nodule microbial communities of legume samples collected from Mexico - Siratro Mexico nodule mix | ecosystem: Host-associated > Plants > Roots > Nodule | place: Mexico: Nepantla... | reverse complement strand
TTTTTTTTTTTTTTTTTTTTTTTTTTTTTTTTTTTTTTGTTTTTTTTTATTTTTTTTTTTTTTTTTTTTTAACAAAATAACTTTTATCTTTCTAGATTTTTTATTTCTATTTTAATATATCTGTTGGTTTATATATTAAATGGACAATTAAATGGCCATAACAATGATGTAACCACTCTAATGATAATAATTAAAATCGAAATACAAAATTTATGGGAAATCATTTTATTTAGAATAAAAACGAAATTAGCAAACACATTAATCCAAAAACTTATTTTAAAAAAATGACATGATGATGAGGTTAGGTGTCCAAGTGATCCCTTAATAAATAAATCATTACTTAAAAAGATATTTATTTTATAAAAGAGAGTAACTAAAAACATTAATGTTTTTACAGAAAACTAAAAAAAAATTATTTAGTACCAAAGACAAAATCCATAAATTTATTATAAATAAAAAACTATTTAAGTTTAGTCTTTTTGTTCGTACTATCAGCTTCTCAGTTTGTTTATTTAATTTTTTGGTATAAATTGCAAACTTTAATAAATATTTTAGAGATCATGAAAAATATTACAGAATTTTTTATATTGATTAGCTTTTTCGTGGTCTATATTTTTACTTTAATTCCATGATAAATAATTAAAATATAATAAAGCCTTTGTGATTATACTATTAATGCAGTGTGATTCATATAAAATATTAGTATCTATTAATCAAGAAAAATAACTATCTATTAATCAAAATGTAAAACTAAAAACCAAAGGAAAAAAAGTTGCCTTTATTTTTGAGAAAACTGATTTCTTATTAAACCAATGACCCATCTTATGTTGATGAATAAACGTGGTTTTCAACCTCCCAAAACACGATTGATCCACACCACCTTGAAGAACAACCCATCTCATACGAACACGAAGCATCCTAAAATCACTTTACACATCACTTGGGACATGTTATTCGTGCCAAAAAAACAAATAAACCGAACTAAGCATGGGAAAAACACCTTCCAAGGAAGGTGCATCTCAGTAACACCACAACCACGTTAAGACTTTTGTACCCACGCCAGTTAATTAGTACAAACACGTTCTCTTCACGGAATTTAAGGAAATTTTAATGTCTAAAATGGACAAGAATTGTAAGACACAGCCACTACATGGATCCTAAACCTAACGTGTTGAGGGAATAATATAAATCATGATTTCTGCCAAAAAGTAAATTTATCACAAACTTTTACTCCAAACAAATTGTATAATATTTTTTTTTTTTTACCTTTGTAGTGAAGTTTTTGGTCCGCTTTTCCAAGTAGGCCACTGTGAGCACCACAGATTTATTTCCTTCTAACTCTGATTTATTCTGACCATTTGCTTTCTTTTGGTTCTCCATTCTGTGAAGGAAAAGGTCTTTGGTGTTTTGTGTTGTGTGTGTGGTAGTGTTGAGCAGAAGTGAGGGAAATGTTGCGAGTGAAGGGAGGGAAAAGACCACCTTGGGTGGGACTTGGAGCTGCTGTGTGGGTTCAGATTTGTTCAGGAAATGGCTACACTTTCCCTCTCTACTCTCATTCCTTGAAATCCGTTTTGGGTTTCAACCAGAGCCAGATTACCCTGCTTGGTGTTGCCAATGATATTGGTGAGAATGTTGGCATTCTTCCTGGTCTCGCCTGCAACAAGTTCCCCCCTTGGCTCATTCTTCTCATTGGGGGTCTCTTATCATTCCTTGGTTTTGGTTTTCTCTGGCTTGCTATTTCTAAAACACTCGATTCCGTTCCTTTCATCTTGGTAACTTCATCTTCATATCACTAATATTCTGTCTTATAAAGTCAGTTTTGTTTTATTGCCTTATTGGTTTTTGGGTATTTGATATCTTGATCTGAGAAATGAAAGGAATTATGCAGGATAAAGAAATGAGAATAACCATTTTCTAGTTTGTTTGAAATTGAGATTCCATGTTTGTTTTCTTTATTCCTTTATCTACAATTTTTCTTTCATTGTATTATTATTATTTAATAATAGTTCATTATCACCTGTTTTTATCTATGGCGTTGCAGCTATGGCTTGCACTTGCTGTAGCTACCAACAGCTGTGCATGGTTATCTACTGCTATTCTAGTCACCAACATGAGAAATTTCCCTGCCAGTAGAGGCACAGTTGCAGGAGTCCTGAAAGGTTATTCGGGTCTCAGTGCTGCAGTTTTTACAGAAATTTACAGGTTGGGTTTTAATAATTCTTCATCCAAGTTCCTGTTGTTCCTTGCCATTGGTATTCCTGCTGTATGCTTCAGTACCATGGTTCTTGTTCGGCCTTGCACTCCGGCTTCTGGTGAAGATTCTTCTGAAAACAGACATTTTCTGTTCGTCCAAGGTGCTAGTGCAGCCTTGGGTTTGTACTTACTTGCAACAACAATACTTGACAACTTTGTCCCTACAAGTGATACGGTGTCATATGTTATATTAGCTGTCATGATTCTCCTTCTCTTGGCTCCCCTTGCTATCCCTATAAAGATGACAGTGTGTCCCAGAAAAACATCTGTGTCAGAAACACCAGAGCAACATGTTGGATCTTCTGATTTTCTGGTTCAAGATGGCAAGGTGGACAACACAGAGCCCTTGCTGTCATCTTCATCAACCAGTGGCCTTGGAAGTTTTAATGACGTGGATGGTTCAGCTGAGGTGGCCATGCTTCTTGCTGAGGGTGAGGGGGCAGTGAGGAAGAAGAGAAGGCCCAAGAGAGGGGAAGATTTTAAGTTTACTGAGGCTCTCGTAAAGGCAGATTTCTGGCTACTGTTTTTTGTTTACTTTGTTGGTGTTGGAACCGGGGTTACTGTTCTGAATAATTTGGCTCAAATAGGCATTGCACAAGGTATGGAAGATACCACAATTTTGCTGTCACTATTCAGCTTTTTCAATTTTGTGGGTCGGCTGGGTGGAGGAGTTGTTTCAGAACATTTTGTCAGGTAAGTAATTATTCTCGATTAAGTTAAGATTTTACTCAAGCAACCATATCAGTTAAGAGATCATTGTAATAATTCAGATAATTAGATGCCGTGCTACTTTTGACTACTAAGTGATATCTGCATTTTTGCCCACCACAAGTTGGTAGCAATTGTGTTGAAGTGTATGTTTATTTTTAGAGGCTAGAGTAGACTTTTCCAATTTGTGAAAGTTAAAGTAGGTAGTGATTGTGTTGAGTGAAGTAGATGTTTACTTTTAGAATTTAAAAGTTATATATCAGTCATTCATAAAATGTTTTAGTATATACTTTTTAAGACAATTATTGTAAAACTAATCTTTCTATCATCTAAAAGTGAATGACGATGATGAATAAAGTATGATTATTTTGACAATTTTCAGGACAAAAACGATTCCAAGGACGATTTGGATGACATGCACGCAGATAATTATGATGTTCTTGTACCTTCTCTTTGCCTATGCTATCAAGGGAACCCTTTATCCTGCAATTGCAGTTCTTGGTATCTGCTATGGCGTGCAATTTTCCATAGTGATTCCCACAGTTTCTGAGCTTTTTGGTTTAAAACACTTTGGTTTGTTGAGTAACTTCATGGGTTTGGGGAACCCACTTGGTGCATTACTTTTCTCGGCTCTTCTAGCAGGACACATATATGATAATGAGGCAGCAAAACAACATGGAGAAGGTCTCAATGCTTCGGGTGTTGCATGTATGGGTCCAAGTTGTTTTCAGCTAACCTTTTTTACTCTGGCTGGTGTGTGTGTTGCGGGTACCCTCTGCAGTACTATCTTGACTATAAGAATTAAGCCCGTTTACCAAATGCTTTATTCCGGGGGTTCCTTCAAGCTACCTCAAACTTCAGGCCACTAAAAAGTACTCAAGTTGAATAACAAATAAAGCACACCACAGTTTATTTTGTAGACAAACCTGTGTACCTGCTTTTTCCTGGTCTGCCATTACATGCTCAACATGGCAAAAAATGTTGGCTTCAAACGTGTGACCATGTTGGGATATGATGCTGACCACTGAGAATTGATAAAGGTAAAGGATGTGTGATACGTGATCTGTATACACATGGTTGGAACAGCAATTTATTTCAATATATGTGATGATAGTTATACAAGGAATGAGCTTAATATGTGTTAGTTATTATTAAATGTCATTGCAGTTTTTAGTTGTAGTTTGGTGCCGCCTGAAAGTGATATTTGGACTTTAGCCTTAATTCCTCTGAATGAGGACAGCTACCAGGAAAAGATATTAATTGCATTCCGGAAAAGCATTGCCTGATCTCAATTGTGTGTTTGTGACAATAAAATTTTTCCTATTTATATATTTACCCAAAGGCAAAAGCCATAACATAAATAAACATAAACGTTGGCCATCCACATCTAGGACTGTTACCTTGTAGTATGAAATGATTACCTCGGATAAGAAAAAATAATAATGTATTAAAAGAAAGCTTGCGGCAAAACATGAGGCTTCATATGATAATTGGTAGTTGCTAAGTTGCTATCATGATATACCTATGAACGAAAAAGAATAATAATGTAAGATGCACTCACCATCGCCAAAAAAAAAGGAATGGTAAAAACAAAATCAGGTTGGTTTCAGATCTTGAAACAGTGAAGGCCAGAGTGTGTGATCATCATCATAATCAAAATCAGCCTTGGGCTTGTTATAGGGACTGTAAGCCATTGGGCTTTCAAGGTCAGCCCTTGTGAAATCCGAAGGCCTGGGCAGTCTTGGGCTTTTGTTCTCAGCAGGCATGGGCCTTGGATCCAGAGGCCCTGAGAGTCTTGGACTCCTTGTTGTGGCTACAAATCTTGCATCAAAAGGCTTAGGTATTAAAGGGCTTCTATTAGAGTTCATCATCATTCTCTCATGCATTCTCCCATCAAGTGGTCCAGATAGCTTCAAGGCCCTGTTGTGGAGCATTTTGTCATGCATGATTCTGCTACCATCCAACGGTCCTGAAAGTGCTATGGTTCTGCTTCTGTACATGGGGGGCACAGGCAGAGGCTTCTCTTCCTTAGCATCTTCACACCCTTCTTGTTGCTTCTTCGCAACCGATGACCCTCTCAGTTTCCCTTGATACCAATTAATCTGAGGTGGCGCCGCCACTGACACAGGCATGAAGGAGGGCACGCCTTTGACTACATGATCATCATCACGAGAAACAAACTTGTTCATGCACTTCCTGAGGCACTTCTTGATGACCCCAGAGAGCTTCTTGGGACGTCTTTCTCCTCCTTCCTTCTTCACAAGCTTCAGAATTTCTAGCCTGTGCTTGGCAATTGAGACGCCCATGCTCTGAAGAATCTCGTGGTTGAAGTAGCAAGCATCTTCCAACTGAAGCTCATTGCGTGCAAAGGTGAGGCCATAGTCGTAGATCAAGGAAGGCTCAAGAGTGGTTCTGGATAGCCAGGAGAACCAGTCCATTGATGGTGATGGAGTAGTGGCAACAGGGTAGGATATGCTAAGGTTTGAGGTGGGCATGGCGATATATAAGGAATATAGATGTAGATAGATAAGGAGGAGTGGAGCGTGGACATTGAGATATGAAAATCAGTGTAAAAATGATAAATGTGGTCGGTATATGGCTATTTATTTTGGTTTTTCAGACCATTTGCTTGCACTACCTGCTTTTTTTATGATGATGAAATTTGGATGGTAGTCGAGATTGAGAGTGACCACAGCCAATAATTTCGAGTGTGAAATTTTTTGACATATTATAGTAAGGAAGGTTCACGGGTATTGCATTAGACAGTAGGGGGGGTTATGAGAATATTACAAAAGGTCCTAATCCTCAAAGTTAGGACCTATTGCAGCCATGTTATGTAGGTAACAACTAACACCCACTTGGGAACTAGTAACTAGGAAGTGAACATGAACGGGGTTAAAAATATCCAATAAGAGTGAATCTTTGTGGTGCTTAGTCACTTAGATTACGACAGTGCTTGGCTTAAGATTTGAGTAACATGGGTTAAAGTTAATTAAAGGCATGAAGGGCCCATGAAATGGGAAGTAGTTAAGGCAAATCAATTTGGTAAACCTACTACCTATTTGCCGATGACAATCCAAGAAAAAGTCCAAAGACCCCACACCTTGAATCTTCTTGCCTACTAATTAGCACTTACCTGCCACTTTAATTAGATAGCAGTAATGTATAGAAGAAAAACAGGAGGGGAAGAGAAGCCATATAAATTGACTAGGAATAATAACTATTTTGGTAAGCATCCCATGTCGGTCTTCGCTATGGTGCAATGAAGTAATGGGTTCAATGAAGTCACAATTGGTGGGGTAATTGTCCTTCCACCACATAATTGATGAGAGAAGATGGGGTGGTGAAACCACTGTAGTAGCAAACGGATGCCATCAAATCATTTCAGAAGCCGAAGAACACGGCAAGTTACCTGCAAAGTACGCAGTTACATCCTCTGGTTTGGTCCAAATCAAAAATACTCCGCTGCACATGCCAGAGTCCTTAACAATTGATATGACATCATGTTACATTATAAGACTTTTACTTTTGTTCTTAAAAAATCCATGAAGTTTGTTCACCATCACAAGTTTTAGTACATGTGTTATGATTTTTTCAATGGTCCAATTGTTGATTTTCTAAAAATATTCTAGGCTTAATAAAATATGGCTTATATGACTTAACAACTCATGAGAAGAATCAGAACTAAACTCAACAAAATATGGGTTATGACTAAACAAATTATGAAAAGAAATTGAATTTCATTACAAACTAGCATGTCTTGGATCCACCTAAACATTAACATCATTTACTTTGTTTGATTTCCTTCAAAGCTTTTAGCCATGGTTGGTGGTCTATGATCTTGATTTGTAGATTTTATGGCATAGCTGGGGTTGACAGAGAACTCAGAATCCAACCGATATCATGTGAGATATTAATGGTCAATTAATTGTTTAGAGAAACCAATGGGTGAAAGGGAAAGGGGGCGCAGCACTACTACAATACTACTACTTAATGTAGACCTATACTTCTGTGCATATCTACTATCTCAAAATTTGTGCATTATTAATGTCATCTAAAATCAATATTAGATGCATCACCCGAATATAAATTAAAAATAATTAATTTAAAATTGTAAAAGGATCATAATTCATTTTTTATCATTTAAACAGAATAAGTTACATTTTTTCCTTATATTAAAATTAAAAAATAGTTTATGATCGAGATTTAAAAAAAATTAAAATCTGAACGTTTTAAAATTAAAACATATAGACTTGGGACTGTATGAAAAAAATATTAACTCAGATTATTTTTTTAATCTCTTATTAACGTGTGATATTTATTTTATTAATTATACATTAGTAGTTGCATGCTATGTAATAATATATTTACATTTTTATCAGTTTCTTAAATAAATCTAAGTGGTTGTAAATTGTATGAATTATTTCCTAGCTTTTCGCTGAAGGAAACCTAGCTTCACAGGCACAGGATAAATTAATATAAAAAAGTGTAAGTGAGATATCATTTAAGGTTTATTTCATGTGAATATCATTCCTGTTTAAGGAGTCTTATTTATCATTCAGTGGTATGGAGAAGAATTTCAATGACATTTCTTACAAGGAAATTTATGTCATATCAACAACTCATGATTTTGGAGAATGGTAAACTTTAGGAATTACAATTTTAGCATTGTGTAAAATATGTTTGTTTGGTTAAAAATATTTATATTTTTTAATAAAAGAGTAATTTACTGTTTTTCCCAAAACTTTAATTCTTTAATCATATGAAATTATAATGAAAAAAGCAACATAATAATTTTTATAGAGTAAAAAACATTTAATTAAAAATTCATATTTGAAATATTATAAAATTAGAGATAGAGCAATTTGTGAAAAATGATGAGGTGTGTGAGAGAGGAAAATGGGGGTTCCATGTCCATGCATGCTGGGAGAAATGGTAACCAGCAATCAACGATGCAACGTAGAATCCGAGTCAAAGGACCACACATTTTCCCGCTCCAACCGTACACACAATACATGTTGGTTGAATCAACAAACACTGTTCCTTTCCAACGTTTTCTCATTGCACCCTCAAATTCCTCTTCCAACATTTTCTCCGACATAACATCGGATTCCTGCATCCACATACTTATGCCCCTAACCACTGTCCATAGATCCTGTGTTGTTGTCGTCGTCCCAGTTTCGCATTAGTCTCAATTCAACGTCAAGATGTTTTCTTTGGGTAGAAAATTCCAACTTTCTCTGAGGCATAACGTAAGGCCGTTCTGCAGCCAATCACAAGGCTCCACCTCATCATCATCCTCTTCTTCTTCTTTCAGCTCCTTTGTTGGGCCCTCACATGGTGACGAGAGGATCAGAGACTTTGAGGCCTTTCTTAGAGCAATCACTTCTGGGGTGGTGGTTGTTGGCTCCACCTTAGGCTTTTGGTATTGGTCCTCTTTGTCTTCTCCTGGTGCCAATTCTCTTCAGTCATTTTCTGATTTTGCCAATCAGGATCAGCTCCAAAAAAAGCGTCAGAACAAACCCTCCAGGTTTCTCTTTAACGGTACCCTCCTATTCATCAATGATTTACGTTGCAGATTGCATCTTTGTTACATTTTTTTGGATCTTAGTGCTTAATTTCCTTTTCTCTAAATTTCAATTTGCAATGTCACGAGATCATGTTCAGTTGGTGGAGCAAGATGTCTTGTAAACTCCCTGACATGTATTGATCAGTCAAGTCTAATCAATAGAGATAGGATTGTTGTAGTTTAATTGTTAATTTATTTGCTTTGTTGCAAATATTTAGATTTGTTATGGTTCTGATTTGATGCAGATGACTATAGAAGAAGAGTATTCTTTAATTATGAAAAACGCATTCGCTTGCAGAGCCCCCCTGAAAAGGTAGACAATCTTGTCGTGATGTGTTTGTATAATGATCAGTCATGATGTTGTTGTTGTTGTTTTTCTTTCTTTAGCTTAAAAAGCAGCGAATTGTTGTTACTATGGCATATTTCATTATCTGGCACCATGTTAAGTGCAGGTTTTTGAGTACTTTGCATCTGTTCGAACCCCTAGTGGTGAGGTTTTTATGACACCTGCAGATTTGATGCGTGCCATTGTTCCTGTCTTTCCCCCTTCTGAATCAACCCGTGTTAGAGAGGGTTTTCTAAGAGGGGAGCAGGTTCCTGGGGAGTTGCAGTGCGAACCTTCACAATTTTTTATGCTCTTTGACACTAACAATGATGGACTCATTTCCTTTGCGGAGTGAGTATTTGTTGTCTTTTTTATTTGCTTGAATCTTCTGTCATAAACAATTGCTGAGTACTGATGCTATGTAATTTGGATAACAAAAGCTATTCTTTCTTGACACCAGGTATATATTTTTTGTTACTCTCCTCAGCATACCAGAGTCCAGCTTTTCAGTGGCTTTTAAAATGTTTGACATTGATAACAACGGGTAGGAACTTCTCCTTTCCTTCCATATGTCATAAGCTGTATTTACAAATTACATTAAGCTTTGGCCTTCAAATTCATCGATGGAATTTCCAATGAGCTTCGGCACGTTGTGTTGTGTGCACCATCAATGATTCCTTTTACAATATAGACACACACGCTAGTGAAACTATCCATAAATTAGATATGGATCTTTTTACAATGTAGAGTCCACTATCACTTGTTTGAAGAAATCAAATTCAAACGTAGATCTTTTGATTACACCATTAGTGTTTTGGATTGCTCAGAATCTAAAACTCAATCATGTTACTATTAAGGAAAATCTAATATGACATTGTCTGTATAGCACTAAGCACGTTAATATATGGACTGTGCTATATAATTAAGATATAAATTGTAACAAGCATGAAGGCAGACAAGTGTAGACAAGATTTAGTTACATCTTACAATGTCAAACGGATTGGTATTACTAGTCAGATCTGTCTGTATAAGAATTTGGATTTTTTTTTTAAGTTTTGGATGTCTGAATATTTCTAAGAGGAGTTTGTCAACAGTGAAATAGACAGGCAAGAATTCAAGAAAGTGATGGCCTTGATGCGATCACAAAACAGACAAGGGGCCAATCACAGAGATGGAAGACGCCTTGGCAGTAAAGCTTCTGTAGAAAATGGGGGTCTCTTGGAGTATTTTTTTGGCAAACATGGAAATTTATGCTTACAACATGAAAGATTTGTTCAATTCTTAAGACAGCTGCATGAAGAGGTATGTGAGTTTACGTTAAGCTACTTTGCTGTCTTTGGAATGTTTCATTGGTGTCGTAAGTGTTGGAGTGGTAAATGTGGGTGAAGAAGTCTTACGTTAGGAATAAACATGTGCAATATATAAATGAGATGTGAATAAATAACGAGTTTTAAGATTTTGATCTATATGATGTGTCAGATTCTTTTGTACGAACTGTTTCTTGTTTCATTGATCACGATCTCAGTTTTATATTCCATAACAATAAGACTCAACCATCTTGTTAGCAACTAGAACGTTCGCTGAAAAATTGAACTCAACTTCACCAAAATATGTTGATAACTTTATGAAAATTCTAGTTCTTGAATCAGCGTGACTGTGCATCCTTAAAGATTTGATTAACATTACACTGCTCTTCTAATTTAATTTACAGATCTTGAGGTTGGAGTTTTCCCATTATGACTACCATAAAAAAGGAAGCATTTCAGCCAAAGATTTTGCCCTGTCCTTAGTTGCATCTGCAGACGTCAATCACATAAGCAAACTGTTGGATAGGGTCGAAGAATTAAACAGGAACCGGAAACTAAGAGACTTAAGGGTTACATATAAGGAGTTTCGAGATTTTGCAGAATTGCGCAAGAAGTTGCAATCCTTTTCTCTGGCCATATTCAGTTATGGAAAAGTTAATGGGGCGTTGACAAAAACTGATTTTCAGAGAGCAGCATCTCAAGTACCAATATCTCCCTATGCCAAACTAAATCAAAACCATTTTGAATTCACGAATAACTTCTTACGTGTTATGTTCTATTCATGCAGGTTTGCGGTGTCTGTATTACGGATAAAATGGTTGACATAATTTTCCATGTGTTTGATGCTAACCGTGACGGAAGCCTAAGTGTGAGCGAGTTTGTGAGAGTTGTACAAAGAAGGGAGGATATTTCATCAGGTTCTGGCTTCAAGGGTTTAATATCTTGCTGGTTGAACTGTGCAAAGAACTGTTCATCTCCTAAGCTTAAACTATGATGGAACACGTTCACACGTATCCATTTTGTTACTGTAATGAGTTCAACCATATGCAGCATCAATTAGGGAATCTGGCAGAAGATTCATTCCCGTAGAAATGGAGATTTGCCGACGCCGTCACACCATGACTGGCTGCTATCTACTCACAAAATGTACAGTGTTAGACTTTTTGGCCAATATTTGGTGCCCAAGTCTTCGTATTTGTACATGTACATACTCTCTCCAGCTACCCCTTAAATGTTAACTATTGCCTTTCAGTCTTAATGCTAGTAATGTAAGTTAACACTAAATTAGTAGATCGATTATGAAAAGTTTAATTATATCTCGCTCTTTGTATATTTCTTTCCCTGGGTGAATATCAGTGTGTAAAGCAGCAAATTCATTACAAATTTTTGGAAAGAAAATAAGTAAAGATGAAATGTTTAATTATTTAAGGACCACTAGTATTAAGATCTGGATAAATTTACATTATTTCTACAACCACGACAATAAAGTTTAACTTATTATTTAAAATTTTACCGACCCTGGTGGGTACTCGCTCACTATTTCACTGATCCATCGCAAAATTGCACTTTGGCAATAATTTTTCATAATTAATTCTGAGGGTGGTTTGACGTCTTCCAAAAGTTGGAACAACAACTTGCATGAACTTGGAATTGACAACTAACTTGACAAAACTGAGTCACATTCTCCCATTTGAAACCGAGCGTTTGGATCTTTCTAATAACGAATTTTGGAAGAGTCCCTCCTCAACTTCCTAGATTAGGCACCCGGAAGTATTCAATGTAGCACACAAGTGACACAACAACTTGTCAGGTTCAACGCCCTTTTCTTTGTGGACCTCTACAGCAGAAAAGTTGTATTGCTTTTCTTTAGTAACCACCCGTGTCCTTTACCACTGACACGTAAGATGGGAAAAGAGTAAGGCTGATCTCATGAAAGTTTTTATGTTGGCTTTGCAGTGTTTTTATAGGTTAACATTAAATGTAATTGCAGCAGTTCTACACATTTTTAATCGTGATAAGTAGCTGGAAGCATGTGACAAGTACAAATCTGAATGATTGTTTGCTAATCAGGTTTAGAATAAAAAGGAAAGTTTTATGCTTTGTACTAACGATGGTTCCACTAGCAAACCCAGCAATTAAATTCTAATTGGCTTCCACACAATCGGGGAGAATTTTGTGCCAATTTTTGAAAACAGCTCATCAGTAACAGACCAAAATGATATGAGAAATCTGAACACTAGCGGAACCAACAGTTGAAAAGTTATGCTGATTGCAGATTTCTTTCAACTGAAGCAATCCTTCAATACTACACAAGAAGCCAATGAATCAAATATAATGGAACTGATGCCATACATGGTTTCCAAACTGCAAGTGACATTTGCCAGCAATACCCAAAAACACATTGACCAATCAAAATACGTATACCATATATTCAAATTCCATCCACAAAATTCATTCATTTTTTGGAACTCGTCCTACTCAAATGCATAGCAAGTGCATCCCTTACCCTCACTGCATTCTCATCCCCCACCCCATCAAAATCAGGAAACCCCTCTTCCTTTTCCAAGCAACCCTTTCCCACCCCTTCATCCGGCATTTCCTCATTGCACTTCACAACAAAGTTATGCAACAGACAGCCAGCAACAACCACAAACGGCAAATGCTCAATACACTCTAGCTTCCACTTCCTCGAGGCCGCGAGAAGCTGCCACCTGGAACGAAGCCTCCCAAACGCATCACCAACCAACTCCATTGCACTCCGATGAGCACAATTGAAAGCCCTCTCCGCCGAACCAAAACTATCCTCCTCATTCACTCTGTTATAAGGCGTCAAAAGCCACGGCAAAAGGGGAAAACAGGATTCTCCCAGAATATACGGAGGAATCAAATTACCATCGTTGAGATTATAACACGGTCCATTCAACAATTCCTTGGATTCCTCAACCTCGTGATAAATCTTACTCTCACGCAAAATGGTTTCGGGTTTCATGGTACTTGGCCACCCAGCTGAGACATCCAAGAACCTCCCTTCCGAGTCCACCAACGCTTGAACCATCATGCACCCATTTTCCCCCAACAACGAATCGTCAATTCTGAACCTAGCGAACCCCAAAACCCCGAAACAATTCGGGAGAGAACTCCAGCCGAACCCCACCACAACCGTCTCGGAATCGGTGCGGAGCTCGAAGAGGTGTCCTAGCTGGTTGACGACCGCCTTGCAGACAGCAAAGAAGGCGCGGCAGGCCTCCGGCGGCGCGATACCGAAGCGTCGGGCGAGGGCGGCGTAGGGGGCGGCGTGGGCGAGGCGGAAG
>Ga0123340_1004314_pt1 | contig 13473 bp, 5 predicted proteins | sample SirMexnodulemix_FD_89961 | JGI IMG/M metagenome (GOLD analysis project Ga0123340, IMG submission 89961) | Root nodule microbial communities of legume samples collected from Mexico - Siratro Mexico nodule mix | ecosystem: Host-associated > Plants > Roots > Nodule | place: Mexico: Nepantla... | reverse complement strand
TTTAAAAGTTATTGATATTAAAATCATCTTATTTAACACGACTTATGTTAAAAATAATTATCTGACCAAAAATTGCATCTAGATCTACAAATTTTCTACTTCAAAATTATTACCTTAAGTGTGACTTATCCTTTTTTTTCTAAAAAAAAGTTAAATTTACCTATTTTGATAAAGTTAAAAAAGAAATTAAACCAGATTCGTAAATAAACTTTGAAGTGACTCAGGGTGTTATATGTGGACAATTATAATGTTGTAAAAGGTATCAGTGTTTGATAATGTTAGTTAAGAATTCATGATCTGAAGGGATACATAATATATCTTCAAAAAGTCATATATTGTGCAATGATCTTCAATGACCTTGTAAATATATAATGCATTTTTTAAAATTTATTAAAATTATGCTATTTATTAATTTTAATAAAGTTTAACATTTCCATAAAATTGCGTGTTTATTTTCTAATTTAATGATAAAGATCTACTATTAAATAGTTAACTCTTAAATCTTAAAATATCATCACAAACTCATCTAGTAGGTAAGTTATAATTTGTTATAGTTCTTTAATTTTATAACAACAACGCTATTGTAACTTTATTTGTACAATAAGATTAATAATATTATTATAAAGGATTAGGTACTCCTTGTTCATCTACGACGTAAGAAACAGAGAAGAAAATTAATTAATAGAAAGATAGGCTCAATTATTTAAAAAAGAATCCGACTCAAACAAATTCTTAAAATATATTATGATGAGCATGCTTTATAAAAAATTATTATGAGCATGATTTTATAAAAAATAGTTCATAAAAAATTATGATGAGCATGACTTTATAAAAAATAGTTAGCAGTTAAGAAATTAACTACGCAAGGTTTAACAAATAAATGCAGAGTGAGGTTTTTAGTGTAGAATATGTGTGCCTTGGTTCCTACTAACTCAAGCTACAATTTTGGTGAAGATCATGGTGGAGAACATATAATGATATTATGTAAGTTAGGAAGGGACACATGTGGTTCATTTTTTGGTGGTTTGTTTTATGTTCACAATCTTAAGTGTTCATAAAGTTATGAATAATTAATTAATTAAATACATAGGATTCAACACATAAATGTGGAGTTGGGTTTTTGATGCAGAACAAGTGTGACTTGGCTCCTTCTTCCAAGCCACAATTTTGGTGAAGATCATGGTGGAGAACATGTAATGATATTACTTACGTACATAGGTCAGGGAGGGATACACGTGGTTCATTGGTGGTTTGTTATATGTTCACTATCTTAAGCGTTCATAAAATTCTGAGCAATTAATTAGTTAAATACATAGGGTTCAACACATAAATGTGGAGTGAGGCTTTTGATGCGGAACATGTGTGACTTGATTCCTGCTGACCCATGCCACAATTTTGGTGAAAATCATGGTGGAGAACAAGTAATGATATTACTTACGTATGTGGGTTAGGGAGGGACACATGTGGTTCGTTGGTAGCTTGTTCTATGTTCAATGTCTTAGGTGTTCATAAAGTTTTGAACAGTTAATCAATTAAATACAGAGGGTTCAACACATAAATGTGAAGTGAGGCTTTTGACGCAGAACATGTGTAACTTGGTTCCTATTGACCTAAGGCACAAATTTGATGAAGATCATGGTGGAGAACATGTAATGATATTACTTACGTACGTAGGTCAAGGAGGGACACATGTGGTTCATTGGTGGTTTGTTCTGTGTTCACATTCTTAAGTGTTCATAAAGTTATGCACAATTAATCAGTTAAATACATAGGGTTCAACACATAAATTTGGAGTGAGGCTTTTGATGCAGAACCAGTGTGACTTGGTTCCTGCTGACCCAAGCCACAATTTTGGTGAAGACCATGGTGGAGAACACGTAATGATATTACTTACGTATGTAGGTCGGGGTGGGACACATGTGGTTCATTGGTGGTTTGTTTTATGTTCATTGTCTTAAGTGTTCATAAAGTTCTGAGCAGTTAAACACTTAAGTAAAGGGTTCAACAAATAAATGTGGAATGAGACTTTTGACGGAAAACATGTGTGACTTGCTTCCTATTGACCCAAGCCAAAATTTTTGGTGAAGATCATGGTAGAGAACATGTAATGATATTACTTACATACGTAGGTGGACTACAAGAAAAATTGTGATTACGTAGAGCCAAAATCTGTATGTAATATGAAAAATCCGTATGTAATTTGAATTTACCTACAGATTACATATGACAAAAATTTTGTATGTAAAAACATCGTAGGTAACACTTACATATGGATTTCATAATCCGTATGTAATTATGTACAGATCATATCCGTACAAAATTACATACGGATTAAATTCGTATGAAATTTTGTACAGATAAATTCGTATGTAATTAGACAATGAAATTATCCAATCCATACAGTTCATAATAAACATCCAATCCATACGATTCGTAATAAACATTATGAAATAGTATTTATAATTAAACTTCTCATAATCAGAAACAATCAAAATTAAAATACAAGTAAGATAATATCTTTCCTATACAAGTCAGATAATTCCTTTTCCATACAAAGTCAATTCATCCCTTTCCATCTCCATTTCAGTGATCAGTTTGTCAACTTTCTGGATTAGATTTCTTTTTATTGCTGGTTGAACTTTCACATATGTTTTCAAAAAACAAATACCATTAGACAAGAAAGAAAAACCAAAACCCACAGTTTATAAGACCAAAAGCCACAAAAATTCCTAACATGTATTCAAATTATATCATGTAATCCTTTCGGGAAGCTATATGATATTTGTGGATCTTGAAGCACCAAACACATAGTAATGAACTTCATGATTGCAATTGTAACTTCCCTTATATCTTCAGAATATCTCTTTAGTGTTTTCCTGATGATCACATGTAACCCTTACAAGCATGACAATAGAAATTTTACATTAAAATTTCTTGAATAAAACAATCAAGAGAAAAACTAAGAGGAAGGAAACAAGTAATTAATGTAGATCTTCACTTGCACATTATAGATACTATATAGTTAATTTTCCTTGCCAAGAGCGAACTTTGTTCTAAGTAAAAGTGTTCCTGAAAATATCATCATATAAATTGCTGATAAAAAAAAGACATCATATAAACTAACTAAATGTTCTATATGATTTTTTTAAATATCTAACAGCCATTGGAATCATTAAGCTCTTTAGTTCAAATTTTTATTCATGTACCTAAACTTAATAGGATTTTGAGAAAGATCATGCCATACCAATCTACCTTTTGATCTTATGAGGTTACAAATGCTTGGTCACAGCCTTCAGAGCTTTCTAGTATCTGTGTCGATAGTTTCTTCCCTTGCAAAGGAAGCTAAAAAGATATCTGAAGTTGATTTCTTAAAAGACGTATAGGAAACTCCGTGATTTACCAGCTGGAGAAAAAAAATAGAAGAAAATCAGATACCAAGGAAGTAAAAGAAATTATTATAATCCCTTCCTTACCTTTTTGTTCAGATAAATTAGCTTTCTAATATCCAAAATGGGAAAACTAAACAACTTTGGCTTATGTTCTTCACTTTTCTGATAATATAAAAACTTTATCTATTACATATGGTTGACCATTAATTTTCAAACCAAAAAGTAGAGAAAATTCTAAATTTATTGTAACTTGTTATTACCTACTTCATAACCATCTAAAGAATGAATATTAATTCATAACTGTCTAAGAAACCATCACGAATTGGAATTATGTAGGTATTGATATCTAAGAGGCTCGTGGTACTTGAAAAACATCCCAGTCTTTGCATGCAAGGAGAAGGTTGTCAGTCTATGAAGGTTACACATGCAAACGGAATAATCAATTTGTCACAATGTTAAGTTATAGTTCATGGTGAAGATGGAAGAATGTGACAAAAACTAACCGGAGTTAGTTAAAATTGAAAAAAAAAATATGCATGGATTTATAATTTTAAAGACTTGATTAAAGTTTTGTCAGTGATTTGACTTATGCATTCATACCATGTTCCATGTTGAAAGATGCTTCATTGGTGAGGATTCTATCCGGAAAAGACAACTTACTACTCGTATTAATACCCTGCAAATCCTGTAAAAGAATAAAAACAAAAGGGTCACCATTTATCCAATCCATCATTTATATATTAAACAATAATACCATGCTGCATTTGCCACAATTGTAACAAAAGAGACAAGAGAAGGTAACAAGTAACAAGAGAGGGTTTTTAGTGATTTGATTTACGCATCCATACCTTGTTCTACATATTGAAAGATGCTTGATTGATTAGGATTTCATTAGGAAAAGACAACTTACTACCTTTGTCAAGAATATCCTGCAAATCCTATCAAATAATAAAAATAAAAAGTCACCATTCATCCAATCCATCATTCATAATTAAACAACTTGATATAATGAACATTGTGTCAACTATCTCTGTCATCATTTTGGGAAAAAAAATACCTTCCTTATGGTTTCTTTAACAATAAAGATTGAATGTCATGGATTCTTTTGTACCTTGTATCTAAACAGTTATATCAGTTTCATTAACATTTACTATCTGTGAACAATATAACACTCATACCTGATATCAACAGTTTAAGTCCTTCTGTTTCCCTGACTTGAGTTAGATGAAATTAGCAATGGTCTTTGTCCACTAAGTAGAGGATGGTCAAAAGTAGGTTGCTGACAAGAGAAAAGAACAGTCTATCAAATCTCATTTGAACTCTGGAAGAAATGAATAGAATCATATATCATTGAATCGGGAAAATGGAAATGCAGTACTGGCATAGATCATTAACACATTTCGACAAATGGATTACAAAATCTTTTACCGGAATGGTGTCTATCCATAAAACATTTCATATATAAGTATACATAAAGAAAAGACACTTATGTTAATCAATGTAAATTATGTGATATAATTTTAATTTGTTTTAGGACTGTGATACTTTGAAACTCATCAAATTCTTATAACAACTTCACAATTACCATTTTATCAAAAATAATACTTTGACAATAATAACAACCACGTAACAACCTACTTTTAAGGATATTGTAGTTATTATAAAAATAAAATTTTGTATTTATAAAGAAAGAGAAAGAATAAAGGGTAAAATAATAATTATGAAGTGGTTGTAAAAATTTGTTAGATGTTAAAGTATCACAATCCTTTTATAGTCATTATAAAAATAAAATTTTATATTTATAAAAAAATAGAAAGAATAAAGGGTAAAATAATAATTATGAAGTGGTTGTAAAAATTTGTTAGGTATTAAAGTATTACAACTCTTTTATAGTCATTATAAAAATAAAATTTTGTATTTATAAAGAAAGAGAAAGAATAAAGGATAAAATAATAATTATGAAGTGATTGTAAAAATTTGTTAGGTGTTAAAGTATCTCAGACCCTTTTAAATATACATCTGTATTTGTATGTGTGTGAAAACTTATAGTTATATAAGAATGTTTTCTTTTAGAAACACACATTTTATTTATATAATAAAATTTATATACTTATACTCTTTTATGTCATTTTACATTTATCAACTAGTTTATCACTTAATTTATTAAACATTTCTAATTCAATTATATGGAAACTTATCACCTAATAAGTTAGTTTATCAGTTAGAAGCTATATGTTACTAATTAACTTATGAGCTACTTTTGTCAAAGAAACTCATTTATTTTGAAATTGAAATCTAAAAAAAATTAAATAGTGAATAGTTTAAATTAAGAAGATTTATAATATGTTTAGATAAAGAATTTTAATAGAGGGTGATTCATTTGTATGGACAATTTGAAATGCTTTACAACAAGATATGTTGTTTTGATAAAGAATTTTCAAAGAAATTCAAATTTTAGTATTTTATTTGAGTAATTAGATTATTTAAAAAAAAAGAATTTCAATTCTATCTAAAAAGTAAAAATTTGAAATTCTTCCTAATTTCAAACTCATATATCTCTTCGTCGTATTCTCTCTCGAACTCAATTTTGATTGGAGAATTATCGATGTGATTAAGATAATTATTTTTCGATTAATGTCAAGTAAGTTGTTTCATTGAACTTGATAAGAGTTATATTTTATTTAAATTGTTAGGATTATTTGTTGTTGTAAACTATTATTATTTCTTGCTCAATTTACTAAAATTTTATTACTCAATATCATAAAGACTACCTTTTGATACAGGTGAATTAATTTTTTTAATTGATATGTGTTATGTTTATTGTTTTTGTCCATGTTTATTATGATTGTTATTTTTTATTATTGACACGAATATTATCTCTTGCTAATTTAAAATGTTAATAATTTTTAACTAAGATCAATAGAATTGTTTGACATTTACATAATTTTTGTAGTTGATGATAATTGAAATATCTAAACGAGAAAATTAAAATTCAATAAATTTAAAGTAACTTATCAAATTAAATATTTAAAATTGAAACAGTTTAAAATTATATCAATTCAAATTTGATATATTTGGGTATTTATAAAATTAGTAAATTCAATATCCAAATACAAGGTTAAATCTGAATATCTATTCTCATTTCTTACTATAGTAAAAAAAAAGTAAGCAATGGTTTTGTTGCCTAAATTATTAGATTTGATATTTGATATTTATGCTATAATTTGAAATTATATATTTATATGATAACAGTCAATGTGCAATCATATTTGTGTGTAGTAATAACGTCATTAGCATTATGTAAGATATATACAATCATATTTATAATAATTATTTGAGATTTATTGGTGATTTAATACTTTTTAATAAGATGAATATGAGAGTTTTCTATATATTCAACCCTTGTATTTGTTTGTTCATTCCTGAATTCTCACAAGTTATCTATTTTTCCTTTCATACTCTTTCTTTCTTCTCAAATTTTGCTGAGATTAGATTTCAATCACTTTAGATACTTTCTTGTCCATCAAGATTTTATTGTTCGGTAATCACTTCTTCTAACTTTCATTCATAATTTGTGGTAAAATCCAATTCTTGACCTATGATTCCAAGTTTTGATTTTTTGATCAGTTTCTATAGGTGCTTGCTTCAGAATATGGGTCGTCCAAAATTGATCTTAAAACCCATCACTAATGGGAAAGAACGTGATTTGGCTCTGATAAAGAGAAAAAAGGAACTAATGAAGACAATATCTGAATTTTGTAGAGGGTGTGGAGTGAAAGCTTGATTAATTATCTATGATGGCAAATGTGATTCTCCACCATTGACTTGGCCCCAAGACCCCATTGAGATGTACTCCATCATCTAAAGGTATGAGAGGATGATGTATGAGAAAATTCCTAAGAACTTTGATCCCAATAGCTTTTTTGAGATTAGGAAGAACATGGTTGACAGTTAGACTTCCAAAGTTTAAAAAGAGATTGTTGAGATCAAATATCCAACTTGGTATCCATTCTTCAACTATCTTGGTTCTGACGAATTGAAGAATTTCATTGCTAGAGTACACGAAGCTTGAAGCTTGAAGCTTGTAATCAACGAAAAGAAATGTTCGAATGCAAGAAACAAAATTAAGACCAATTAAATTTCAAGCAATGCCAGATTCAACCAGAATGTGTTGCTCCAAACCCAATCCAACTGTTTTTCATGCAGGATATCTTCCAAGACCAACTTCTTCTTGCTCCAATGATACCACTTAATGGTAACCTTGCACCATCTTTCTAACACAAGTTTGAAGCAGGTTCTAGTTCTCAATCCCAGAGGCTTAACTTTGATGCAAATCTATTGTTTTTTATCTATCCTATAACAAGAAACCCGAAATGGGTGTATAAGATTCAATGAAAGGCTAATGGGAATTTAGAACGCTACAAAGCCCTCTTAATAACCAAAGACTGTAATCAACTCGAAGAAATAGATTATTTTGAAACCTTCTCATCCATTGCTAAGCTCACCACCATACAAACTCTTTTAGCTGTTGTTAGTGAGAAGGATTGGTTTCTAAAGCAATTAGACTTTTACAATGCTTTTCTGCATAGTGATATGAACAAAAATGTTGTATGAATACTCATAAACGAAAACAAGTTTACAAGTTGGAAAAATATATATACGAACTAAAACAATCTAGCAGACAGTGATTTGTGATTTGCGAAGCTTTCTTCCTCCCTACAAAGCATATGATTCACGCAGTCTAATACATATCATTCTCTTTTCACTGGAGTTAACGAATCAAGATTCATTGCATTACTGATTTATGTTGCTTATATAATACTTGCAAGAAACTCTTCTTGTGAGATACAAGAGATTAAAATATTTCCTTAGATCAAAAGTAGCTAGATCACATAAAGGGATCCACATCTGTTAGAGGAAATATGCATTAAGACACCAAATATTTATTGGAAATGTCAGAAGCTGAGCCATACGATGTTGTTTATATCAAAAGGTTATTAGAAAACTTTTATATTTGACTAACACCAGACTATATATTACCTATGCTGTTTAGTTTCTCGGCCAATTTACAAAGTCACTTACAGTTCATCACTACAAAACTACTCAAGGAATGATCAGAGAGATACATAAAATGAGCTCTTGCACAAGGAATTTTCTCCTCAAAAGATTTTACATCACAGATCAAATGTCTTTGCAGATTCTGATTGAACAACTTATGAAAATACAAGGCATTCTATAACAGAGCAGTACAAGTTCCTTAGTTCATCTCTCATAACCTGAAAAAAAAAAACAAATGTCTTACTACTATAAGAAAAACAACAATTACAAGAGAAAATTATGACAAATACAAATCCGTCAATAAAAATGTCATTACCGAAATATTTTAACTATAAAAAATTTGGAAAATTAATTTATCGTCAAAAAATTTAACCTGACAAATTATCAGTCAATAAATCTAATAAATTGACATATATTTATCCTTAGTTTACCAACAAATTAATCCATCATTTATAACAATCATAATATTAATAATAATAATCATAGTAGTCATAAATAATTATCATAATAATAATAATAATACTAATAATTGAAATAATAATAATAATAATAATCATAATACAATATAAAAACTTATTTGATTATTTTTTTTTTGTTATATAAGTTTGTTTATTTTTCCGTTAAACACTGTATTGAGAAATGTAATAGAATAAAATGAATAAAATTTCTCTTTTATGAAATTTTATAGATTCTGATTGGGCAGCTTATCAAAATATAAGGCGTCCTACAATAGAGTATTGCATGTTCCTAAGTTAATTCTCTCATAACCTGAAAAAAAAAATGTCTCAGCACTATAAGGAAAACAACAATTACAAAAAAAATTACAACAATACAAATCCATCGTTAAAAATTATTATCGACGAACTTTATTAATTTTATTAAAATTTTTATCGAAAAATTTGAAAGATTAATTTATTGTTAAAAAATCTAACCGCAAAATTATCAGTGAATAAATTTCAATAAATTGACCGTCGCCCTAGTTTACCTATAAATTAATCCATCAGTTGTAACAATCATAATAATAATAATAATAATGCTAATAATTGAAATAATAATAATAATAATAATAACTTATTTGATTCCTTTTTTTCGTTATATAAGTTTGTTTATTTTTCCGTTAAACACAATATTGAGAAATGAAATAGAATAAATGCATAAAATTTCTCTTTTATGAAAACTTTACATCCCACACGCAAAGCAAGTCTAGTAAGTCTAACGAAAGCATAACAACTTTTTATCTTCCAATAAGTACAAGGCTTGTGTTTGTCCATTACACAAATTAGGATATAATCTCTTAGCTTGACATGGGTTCTGAGGAAATAGTTCACTCTATACTGAGTCAGACATGTTCTGATTATCAAATGTATGTTCAGTGCTACATGGCTTTTGGCAGTTCATCACTTGGCTCAGGAGTTTATGGATCCCAATTCTATAAAAGTTGTTGTAGGTTTTGTTACGTAAAATAGTGTTAAAGAGTCTGGAATATGACAAAGTCTTTTCCACCGTTTCAGCATCCAAGCCCCTAACACTTGAAAGAAAACGGTTTTAAACAGCATATATACTTGAAGTATCATAAATGATGTTTGAAAGCTTTAGGAAAAAATTTAGAGTTTACAGCATCTAAACAAGGAGAAGTGTTAATGTTAATGTTTAGAATGCTGGTATTTATTTATTTTATGTTCCTTGAATAATTCAAAGTAGTCCTTGTTGATTTTAGGAATCAATTATTTTACTGCAAATTCCAACAATATCAGATAGTTTGGGATCTAAACTCGTCGTTCGTAAATCGATGGTATAATAATAGAAAATTTATGAGTTTTACTGATGATAGTAGATTACATTATACTGTACCGTATATGCATGTATCTACGCACATGATTAGATTAAAATGGACGTAAAATACAGGAAACAGAAGAAATCTCAGGACACAAGTGCAATAAGAAAAGCTTCTTCTTCAAAGGGCATTGGTGAAATGGTTATTAGAACAAAGAAAAGGCAAAAGCAAAGACGTAATTAGAAATATTGTGATCCTGAAAACATTGAAAACAACTGCAAAATGAACTGCAAATTCTTAATAGACCATCTAACACGTATCTTGCAATTTTCTCCTAAAAAGGGCACTAACTAAATATATAATAGTTATATGTTAAAGCGCGTGTCAATTGTCACGATGATTAGGAGAACTTTCCACTCCGAGAAAGTCTATGAAGGAAACACCCTTTTGCTTGAGATTAAGAGGCTCAAGATGGTCTTGCTTAGTGGTACTCAACTTGCATAATGTGGAGGAGCTATCACGTGCATGTTTAATTCTTTTGCAACTTTTGTTAGAGTCCATAGGTCTGTGGTCATAACTATAGTTTGAAAATTTGTGTGGAAGGGAAACAACCTTGCCAACACTAGGAAATCCTGGGGCAGTGAAACTGTAGTAACTGCTAAGAATAGAAGAACCAACAGTTGGAGTACTAGGACAAGAAAAATGGTCCAAATCGAACAATGGTTTCTCTCTAGCACTTGAAGACACGTTTGAGTCTCTTTGAGCCTTGCTAATAGAAATATCAAAACATGATGTGATGGTTGAAGATGCACTGAATGAAGTCCAAGGAGTTGGTTTCTGTGAGGCATACGTGCCAAACATTCCCTTGTTTTTGTAGTTTTGCATGTCAATATTAATTAGAGGATTATGTCCAAATGTGTCACCAAACAGTGCCAAACGCTCCCTCTTCCTTCTGGCCATTAACACATGGAACTGATTCTTGACAGCATTGTCAGTTTTTCCAGGGAAGAATCTGGCTATTGCAGCCCATTTGTTTCCCTTCACTTTATGCAGTGCTAAGAGTCTTTCTTCATCCTCTTCGGTGAATGGCCTTTTGATGATGTTTGGGTCTAGCTGATTGTACCATCTCAATCTACAACTTTTCCCTATGCATAAGAAAGTAATGAACCATTTCAACCCCAAATGAACCAAAAATTTCCCACAGATGGATTAAAAGTTATGCAAATGCATAAATAAAAATTTACCTGATCTTCCTTCTAGATGTTCTGAAATAAAGTTCCAGTTTTGGGGACCATATTGCTTCACAAGTTTCTTAAGTCTCTCATCTTCGGAGGGTCTCCAATGTCCTCTACTGCAGCCCTTTTTACTGTCACCACTGTTGCTGCTACTACCTCTTTCCATATTGCTTCCTTCAATGTGCAGCTTTAATTCTTGACATGCTTATTTTGTAACTAGTTTCGTTTTGTTACAAACTAGTTTCAAGGATTGAATCTCATTAGTTTATCATTAGTGTCAAATGGATTTGATTGAAGGATCAACCTATCATATATATCTAATTAAATTCGTGCTATTTGAACCTTGTTTTTAGCAGAAAACAGAAAACAAAAGGAAAAGAGCACCACAAACCAAATAAAAAAGAAAAAAATGACTTAAAAACTAAAATGAAATAGAAGTGAAATGAGGGGCAGAAAACTTGTTGGGAGCCAGGGAAATGTTGGAGCAGAGGGTTGGTTTTCCGTTATTTGAAGTTTTTCACTTTTATTCATGATTCTCTCAACATTCTTTTTACTTGTTTTATTTGACTGTGGTGCAGTCACATTGTAACAATAAAATGATCATTAACTTGATGCAGTCAATAATTAACTACAATAGACATAGTTACAACAAATGAACAGAAAATGAGATAGACCAAAGAAGATAATAATACCAGGTATTGTAGTGGGATTATCTTCCAGCCCTTCTTGTTCTCTTTCAGAGTTTCTTCTTTCTTTAAATACTTGTCTTATGTTAATCACTCTCCATCTACTCTATTCATTTTATAAACAAAAGGAGTGGTTGATTCAATGGATTAATTAATTTCTTACAACGTGAGTTAAACTAACTGCTGAAGCTAAGTTGGATATAGTATGTTCTTAACAGATTGAGATTTGATGCCCCACAATATCAAAGCCTTGCTCTTCCAATTATAAACTTAATCTCTCATTTTTCTAATTTCCATTAATAACATATCATCGCCACAAGGTTGTCCACTAGTGACCATTGCCAATTTGCCATACATATTCATACAGTGATTTGTGATCTGTTGGTGATTAGTGATCAATCTTGCTCTCTTTTGGGCTACAAATCAGATTTGCTTCTTTGTATTTCAAACTCGAATTAAACTTATTTTGCATCCAAGTATCATGTGGAGATTTGGATGTCATTGTCATATACTTGATTCTGAATAAAATTAAGCTTATTTCTGTTTTGAATAAAACAAATCTGATTAATTTTTTGAGAACGTGACCCCACTTATCCTAGGATGAAATAATTCTTTTTTTGGTTAAGGCCTTCAACCTGATCAGCATTTGAATCTGTAAAATGAGTCAGAATATTCGATGGAAGTGGTTAAAAGTTCATGGAATTGTGCTGACATGAGTAAATTTGGCTAAAAATAACTGCCCCTTGTGAATGATTTTGTAAATGAAGTTTAATGAATTATAGACGGGGAAAATAAATAATTTTAGGTGAAAAAAGAGAGTTTTACTAATGGGTCTAACCCATTCGATAAAGTAAATCACTATTCAGTATCAACGTATCATCTCTCTTGTTAAAAAGAGTTACAATTTGACTATTAACATAGTAGGACAATTCTTCGGTTGCTCCACCATTGCACTGTTCGAATTTATTTAAAATAAATCATAACTCAAATTTCATTTATTTAATTGCTACACTCAAATTCTTTAATTAATTTTATTCCACCAAAATTTGTTAAAATTCACCTTTTTTTTTTTTCAAAATCTTCATGAACTAAATCTCTTAACGCATGAATTCATCGAATGTTTTTCAGTATTGAATTAGTCAATCTAACTATCTTATAATAAAAGTAAATTGTGCTTAATAATTATATGATACGAGATACAAGTTTTACATTTTATTGAGAAACGAATACTTTACTGATAAATACTGTAGAGTGAATTATATAATACATTATTAAATATAAATCTAATTTCAATTATGAAACTTCTCTTCAGTTTTGATTATCATTTATTG
>Ga0123340_1004307_pt1 | contig 13483 bp, 9 predicted proteins | sample SirMexnodulemix_FD_89961 | JGI IMG/M metagenome (GOLD analysis project Ga0123340, IMG submission 89961) | Root nodule microbial communities of legume samples collected from Mexico - Siratro Mexico nodule mix | ecosystem: Host-associated > Plants > Roots > Nodule | place: Mexico: Nepantla... | reverse complement strand
TTATTATTATAATTAATAATATTAATTATAATATTAAATATAAATAATATATATATACATTATGATAATTATTTATGATAATATTATTTGTATGATTTTATAATCAAACTGTAAATGAAATTCATATTTATTTACAGGGTCGGCTAAGAGGAGCCAACCCTTTTAGTTTCCACAAATTATGCCGGCCATATGTCTTGATAGCCATACAGCATTCACCAATCGAGGGTGAACGTGGCATAATTAGCCAACCGACCCTTTTTAAGTCAAAACAAGCAACATTCACGTCTATTTATAAGAAATATGCTGTGTCTTTCTTCTTTGTCATTCGATATGGGACTCCAATTAAAGATGGAGTACATTTCCCTTGTTCTGCTGCTTGCCACATACTTCTTTTCATACAACATAAATCACAAACTAAAATTTAGATTTAAAACAACAGTCTACATTTGAATTAACTGAAAATTATATAATTGAGATCGTTTTACATATTTCTTTTATTTTGATTGAAATGTCTTTTCATATTTTTAAGAATTCATATAACACATTGCTTGAGCTTGAAGATAATAAGAATCTTTGTATTTTTTGCTACTTCCCACGTGGATCCCATTGTTAATCCAATCCTCCCTGCTTATCCATGCATCCCTACCCAAATCAAGTACCCCAAGAATCTGCAAAGCCATATATCAGCTATGTTAACACAAAATATGACTACAAACTACCATCATATATCATATATGACTACCAACTAGCTGAGCGTACGGAAAATCCCCATCTTGAACATTTCCAACCGAGTCCCAATTTGATGCACAGAAATTTACTAATATGAACATGAAATTGATAACTTTTATTTCTAAAAAAATAATAACACAAGCAATAAGTAATTATCAAGAAAATATTGTGTTGGCTTTGCTAAACTCAAGTTCTCTGTTTTGCTATCACATTATAACAATAAATTCATGAATTTGATGACTTACAAAGCTAAATAATTAATAAATTTTCCAATAATTTAAGGCTATACACAAACAGCAATGAACACATTTTTCATAATTAGAATTGGAAAACAGTGACAAGAAGAACTATTAAAGAATCAACCAAGAAGAAATTCATACCACCCCGCCTTTCCAAGACACAAACGTTGGATTTGTCCTTGATTGTAAAACCTTGAGTGTCATGTACAAATGTTATTACACAAGACCAGAGACAAAAGTAATTATAAAGAAAACAAAATATAGATTGAATTTACATAATATGTGCAAAATAATTATAAAATTCAATAGTCTGATCTTGATTGCATAGTGACTAAACCATGGTAATTAAATACCTCTTTGATGTATAATGGCCCTAATGGCCACTTGGAGCAGATTTGAGTACATCTATAATGTACAATTTTAAGTACAAATAATTAATAAGAAATAGATATTAGAGAATTTGACAGTAAACTAACCTCCACGGTATCAATTGCTTCATTGGGAGGAATGGCGTGTAAGACTCTGAGACATAAGATTAGTGGATTCATCAGATTAATATCATGACACAATTAAACAATCATTCATGACACGAGGGTGTTGAAATTCAAATGAAATAGAATTAATGATATTAACACAGGTTGAGGAAAAGCCATAAAATGATTGGCACTGCTAACTGTATAGTTCTGTAAGCGAAAAAAGAATAGAATGATGGATAATGTAAAACAGGAAAATGATGGGCACTGCTAACTGTACAGTTAAAGTATTGAAAAATATGGATAATGTAAAACAGTATGAAGGAAAGAAGAAACAACTTCAAAAGCAGACAAATCTCACCAAAATTATAAATAAAGTAAAAAAAAACAATAAAACTTACTTAAATGTTGAAGTTAAAACTTCAGGTTATTAAATAAAAGAGATTTTGTTTTCATGCCAAATATAATTACATCAAAAAGGAATTGATCTACTTAAAACATCTACAATATCACACTAACAAGAAGTTAAAGATGACCTAAAAATGAATAAACACTACTAAGAATTAAACCCAAGAACTTTTTATCAATGTTGTTTGATCCCATCAATCGAGCCAATCCTCATTGGCTAGTTTTCCTTTTTCTCTAATATAAAACAATACTTGAATTATAATTGCAAACATCAGTATCTGCCAATTAGCTCGTAGTCGGGTAGGTTAATATGATAAGGTCAATGAAAATTGGAACAAACCTTTCTTCAACTGCTGCAACTAAACCACTTGTCAAAGCCACCCCGCCAGTCTATTCCAAATAAATGTTAGTTCCTTCCAATCAACATGTAACAGTAAGACAATTATACACCAAGCTCAACATGTAAAACTTACCAATTGTATGCTACAAAATAATTTTCTCTGGATGTCTATGCGACCTATGAGACAGCACTGAACAGTTAAACAAGCTTCAAATTTATGCATACAAAATGAGAAAAAAAAAAAAGGACAAAAAATTACCAGTTGAGAGAATGCAGTTAGTAATAGCCTCTGCAAGGCCCACTTTTTCTTCTTTTCTTGGCTTAGATGAAAACATGGGATAGCTTTCCCACATTGGTAATCCTCCATTAACATTGGGATAAAAAGTATCTGCCATGTCAGACCTCCGCGAAAAATCAATATGCCATGTATCTTCAAGCATATCCTCATAGTCATGAAACCTGGTCAAGGAAACCACTAGGATTATATAAACTTATAATTGTTCACAAACATGCAACAGCAATGAAATAATTTCTTGAATCCACTAACCAAGTGCGAGGAGGAGGAGGATACACATCAGGAACTAAAAGCTTTGGATAGAACAATCCCATAGGAGGGACCTAAGCAATAATCAACATCACTTTACAATCATAGCATTGTTCAAATTAAAAGTGAAGGCAAACAAAAAAAAATGGTTGGATGCATACATTAAGAGCAGTAAGCCTTATCTTGTGAGACACAGGCCCTTTGTCCTCATATGAATGAACTAGTGCAACGGCATCAAGTTCCTCTTCCTATAGACAGGACAATAGATAATTAAAAAAAAAAAGGATCCAAGTTTGGAAGCAAGTGAAAAAACCAAAGAGGAACATCAAGTTTATAAACATTGTCATTCCCAGCAATACCAATATAAACACAACAAAGTATTTTTAATAACAGATTACTCTCAGAATTTCATGTACATCACGTGTCCTTTTCTATAAGAATGTTTTGTGCTGAAATGCTGCAACCTGTGATGCCACACATGATACATACAAGAGACTCTCACTGTGTTTTATTTGTAGAATTTTCATATTCATGTTTAGAAACATGATAAACATATCTACAGGGCCACAATTGTGCTGCAACTAATTTTCAAATTAAAAGTCAAGTTTGCACTCAACAAGGCGGGGCTCTAAAATACTCAGGGTGATGTCTGCAAACTAAGCAAAATGAGAAAAAGTAGTAGAACTCACCTTGATTTCACAATATGTTTCTTTCAGTTGATTTAACATTAACAGATCTATAGGCTTTCTTAAAACATCTGTACGAATTTGTGGCCAAGTCTGGTGATGTCTTTGGGTCCAGAGAAGACCCCTTGTTATATCCTGAAAGTATGAAGATGTAATTTATATACTGTCATAAAAAACTACCAAAAACATACCAAATTAGGAAAATAAAACATGGTGAGCTGCATAATTCAAAGAATTATAATATGAAAATCTTGATAAAAAGAAATAAATCGAAAATGGCAACATATTACATAACGCAGAATCAGTATATATTGACAAGCTCAGTTTTCTTTAGTTGCTTTAGACAGTTTTCTGGTATGTTTGTTATGCTGTTTTGTTTCTTTTAGTTAGGTCTTGCCAGCTGTGTCCTTCTTTTTAATCTATATAAAGAGAGTTATTCTAAATCTGTTATTGTTAATACAAAATTAGCCTATATAGGTGACCATGTTTCTCTTCAAGATCACATTGATGTGATTCTTGAAGGTTTACCTCAAGTCTATGAATCTATTACTGAAAGTAAGTTCAAACCTCTTTCTATTGAAGAAGTTGAAGTTCTTCTTCTTGCACATGAGTCTTGTCTTCAAAAGTGCCGCAAGAAGTTTGTTCTTGATTCTACTTCTCTTAATCTGACTCAAGCAACAATACCCAATTATGTTTAGCAAAATTATCAAGAAACTTCTTGTGTGATGATACCAATGTTCAAAATCAAGATGCAAAAGCTCAAGTCACTAGTTTTTGTGGTATCGTGGCTCCAGTTTTAGTGATTGTAGTTGTGGCCGAGGAGGTCGCTTAGCCAATATTCAATGTCAAGTATGTTTTAAATATTGACATACTACTTCCCTCTTTTATCATTTGTTTGACCAAAATTATCAACCTCCAACTCAAGGCAACCTTAACTTGAATTTCCAAGGAAATTCAAATAAAAACTTTCAAGGATATGTTCATTTGTTTCCTCATCATCAACAATACTTTGCTCCACCTCTTTTATACCCTCCAACAATACTAGAAGTCAGCATCTGCCACTGCATTGCTGACCAACACCAGAGCAGGGTTCCGACCTACTCCTAATGTTTTGAGCTCTAATTCCAATTTACCTGACTCCAGTGCTTCCTTCCATGTTACTGGAGAAAATCATAACATTCATCAAAATACTCCCAATGAAAGTCTTGAAAAAATTTATCCTGGTAATGGTCAAGGATTGCCAATTCAATCTTCTGGATCCTCCTATTTTTCTGCTCCAAATAATCCTAATATTTCTTTATCCCTTCATTTACGTCAGGTTTTCACTTAGTGTTAGTAAATTTGCTAGAGATAATTGTGTTCATTTTGAATTTAATGTCACCCACTGTTTTGTTCAATTTCAGGCAACTAAAAAAGTGGTGGTTGAAGGATGCGTAAGGCCATCTCTATGCTTTTTCTGACTTCCGGCTTCAAGCTTCTCCACATGCTACATCTTCCTTTTCTATTAACTCTATAACCAATACAGATAACAACATTAGTATTCACTCTGTTTGGCACCTTAGACTAGGACATCCTAACTCTAATGTGATGATCCTGATTTTTCAGCAATGAAATCTTCCTTTCTCTAATAATAAAGTTGCTTCTTTATGTAAAGCATATTGTATTGGCAAAGCTCGTAGAATTCCCTCCTCCTTATCTCAAAATGTTTACCACTTTACCCTCGAACTTGTTTATATTATATTGACTTATGGGACCTTCTCTAGTAATATCTACTAATGGTTTTTCCTATTAGGCAACCTTTGTCGATGCTTTTTCCAGATTTAGATGAATTTGTCTTCTGTAAAGGAAATCTGATTTCTTTACTATTTTCAAACAATTCAAGGCCATGAGTGAACTTCAGTTTCAGATTCCTCTAAAAGGTGTTCAAATTAATTGGGGTGGCGAGTTCAGATCCTCATCCAAGTTTCTTGCTGAAATGGGGATTCATCACAGGGTTATTTGTCCTCACACTCATCATAAGAATGGAGTTGTTAGAAGAAAACACAATCAAATTCTTTATACTGATCTCTTTAGACTTTCTCCTGATTTTCAATTCTAGAAGACTTTTGGTTGTACCTGTTTTCCTCATCTCATGCCTTACGACAATCAAAAATTTGATTCACTGTCTCAAGAGTTTGTCTTTCTGGATTATTCAACATCTCACAAGGGTACAAAGTCTCTCTCCTGCGATAAAATGGTCATATCAAAAGATGCTACATTTAATGACCACATATTCCTTACACTGAACTTTTTTCTACCAAAAATACAAGCAAGTCAGTTCTAGTGCATCCCCCTTTTCCAGTTCCATTCCCGTTGATCCTCCCCCTGATAATAACATTGAGTCTGGTTATTCCTCTCAGACCACTGAACTTGTTCCTTCAGTACTTCGATCTGAGACTTCTTCTATGCCTAAATCTACTTCTAACACTAAATCTGACACTGTTATTTCTCAACCACAGCCTTATCCTATCAACAGCCACCCTGTGCAAAATAGGTCTAGGTCAGGCTTACTGAAAAACAGGCTTCATTCCTGTCTTTCTAACACATTCTAAATTAGTTGTTAGTAATACGAAATTAGCATCTTCTTTTTGTTTCTTGTCTTCTCTTCTTCTTTCTTTCTCTCGAGAATCTAATAATTCCTTAATTGTCACCTCATCAAGAGTGGTGTTTAGTCTCACACCAAATATGAATTAAATAGAGCTTAGACAATCCTCATTTCACAAGTTAGTTTATACGGTTGAGTTAAATCTTAAGCCTAAATTCTAAGAAAATACTTTTGTTTGGACCAATATAGTTTAGGTTATACATGTCACAAGTAACATGTGAAACAAAGTTGCTACATATGCAAAGAAAAAATTGAGTCAGAAAAACAAAAATTAGTATATCAAGCATGCTAGTGAGTGAATATTTTCGAAGTTTTGGATTATTTTAAAACATCAGTAATGGGTAGAAGTATGGAACGATTTTGTACCTCACCACCAAAAGGTAAAATCTTTCCAGTTGAAGGTAGAGCACCTCCGTCCTAAGCAACAAGAGAAGAATTTAAATGTGAAAATTAATGACCTGTTGTTTTTCATAACAATCTGAAATACCATCAAGTATGAAAAAAGAAACTCAATTTGACAGTTAAAATAATAATAGACACATGCTAATACACAAAGTTAAAGTTGGTATATGTGACCAATAGCAAAATTATATTCAGAATAATATCACTAGTGTCAAAGTCACCGTAGAAGCTACTTTACCATATAAGGTATTTTATTGAAGAGACAAAGTAAATCCAATGGCCAGTAAAAAGTTTAAATCACTAAAACAGACATTACAATCAACAATATTTAGTTGTTACATTTATCATGGCCAATGTAAGATTTAAAGCCAACCTCAGTGGAATTTTTTGTTACGTCACTGACCAGACCAGAGTTACTAATCCAAGACAGCAGCATGGAGCATTATTTGATCCATAGCCAATCCCATCTACATAGTGTTTGACCTAACATTTTCCAAGCTTCTCTTTCCGTGAAAGAAGTTGGGCTAAGCACAAATTTACAAAAGCTCTAAAGAATGAAGTAGCCTTTTTAATTAATACGATACCAAAAATAGAGCTTCTATAAAAGCCATTTGGAAGAGCTTCTACTTTTCAGGAGAAGGAAAGCTCAGATAAGTGGGGGAACACGCTAATCGTGTGAGGGATGTGTTGGAAATCCCCACATTAACCACAAATATAACCAAATTATAATATATAAATTGGATGCAAATCTCATTTTACAAGTCAGTTTTATAAGACTGAGTCAAGCACAAACTCACTTACTAAGATGGCTTAGTTATTGTCATATTAATTAAGACATGAAAGCAACCTAGTGACTTGATTTTAACTTAATTTGTCACCAAGAGTGTCATTTTAGAAAATTTAAACGTCCCTTTCAAAAATTGAATAGCAGAAAAGTAATTGTTATTTACCTTACCAATGATGGTACACCAACCGAACTGAATACAATTTTCCAGATTACCAAATTTAAAAATTCAGAGCAGTTACTTAAAAATGAAGTAAACTTCGGGACACTTTCTGCTGTAACTAATCTACTACCAGGTGGTGCTGGATAAATTACAGTGATATGTTGATCTACATAGAGTGCTTTCGTTAATCTACTTCCAAATTTTCTGCTGTTAAGAGTGGATCATAGAACTATTGATTAATTCATAAATACAAATTTTAGATTTATGCTCGAGCAAATGTTGTATTACATCATTTAGTTATTCCATCTTCCAAGATATCCTAATAGAAGACTCCAAAATAAGTGTAAAAATAAGATATGTTGAAGAACCATTATAAAATAAGTTTCATTTACCTCTATGCATATAAGTGATGTCACCTGAGCACCAATATTCACAACACATGCTGTTGATAATCCATTTCCAAAAACTGCTGCAATACCTTCCTGGTCAAGTCAAATAATTCCGTATGAAAGTTTGAGAGGATAATTAAGAAATCCTGACAAAGAGTTCACTTCTATGTATAAAAAGCCAATTTGATCAGATGTTGTATTATTTGATCTCCACCAGCCCCATTCTATAAATAAATTTCATCATCCATCAGGATCATGATCCCTGATGTAGATTAAAGATATAGTGACCATTATAGCACAAAGTATTTGTAAAGCAAGAGCAAAAGGTTTTGAGACTGGAAAAGTTTGCATAAAGTCATCTGCAACAATTTCCAACAGTGACACTAGGTTTTATTTGGAAAGTATGAACCAAAACAAAGAACGTGAAATCACCAAACTTAAGGGCAATAACTGAACGGCTTTGCTTAATACACATTTGTTCATTTCCCTCAATTTTCATTACGAACATGCTTGATTCCAATCTTGAGGGACTGAACCCACTCCTCAACAATGAGGCTTGCCAATGATACCAGTATGTATACATCTATAATAGTCAAGGGAGTTAGGAAAAACCTCAGAAGTAAAGTTAAAATATTATCAAGGGCAGCAACAAAACAACTATAACCACAATGATGGATGTTTATCATCTCAGATAATAATAGTCATTTATACCTGCAATATGAAGTTATAACAGCAAGATAGAAGATCACACCTGGTGTACCACTGCAGAGCCAAAGCCGAGTTCCCGCAACACTAAAGATATAATTTCCTTTATTTCTGCTCATCGCAAGGACAGGAACATAAAATGATTATATCAAGAATGGGAAAATAAGAATTCTAAAAAAGCATGCAAAATAAATATAGGAAAAGTATTTATCACAGTTTAAATGAACTGATTGCCAAATACCACGATTGTCAAATGTTTCTGGCATCACAAGAACAGCAGAATACATATTTCTTTCATTGCGAGGGATATGCAGTTTCTCTATTAAAATCCAGTCCCAAATAGCATGTAGATCGTCCAGTACCTGCATAATAGGCAAGTGATAGTGATATAAAATAAGAGTTATAAATGGTGTCCAAGACACTCAAAATTCTCGCTACTCAATCAGCACAAGAATCTTAATCTAAAAGATATGGTTAAAATTTAGACATCCTACACCCATATATGTGGTTGTAATTTGGTCATATTTTTATTCGATGTGAGATCTCCAACAACATTGAACTATAACCAATAATTTCTAAGTCTTCGCATTTTGCCGTAAAACTTTTGAATGGTGCTTCACATGGTTCAAGCTCTGTGAATATTCATAATCTTCATGCTGCCAATCAATTGAATATTGAGAAGCCGCAAAACAACTTAGAAGCTCAAAAATCCATAATAACAGGAAAAAAAATCATCAAATCATTATATGAAATCTCAAAACTAATAAAATAACCTCAAGTGAAATCAGGAAAATAAAAATCATATGGAAATGGATCAACCTCTGGTTAACAGCTTAATCATTTTGAGACAGATAGTTCAGAAAGATAGCACAGCTGAGAAGTGTGACAGACCCCTACTCCTGGGAAAGACACACCAGTATCTAACACTGGAGCATTTAAGGGCCTGTGAAATCTACTTCTATCATAGCTTTACTGAAACAATTATTTCAAAGCCAGATTGGGCTTTCAAGGAGGAGACTTACTTGGACAAAATGAGTGCAACTTTTACAACTAATTTGTAATGACCAATTTATCTCAAAAGCTTTAGAAACTGAAAGTAAAACTCTACTATAAATTTGCAGGACTAAGCTGGTAGGGTATGCATATTTTTACAAATAAAACTATTGTTAATAATCCATTAATACAGAAATAAGGGTCACTGATATGTTTTGCTATTACATTATAATGCAACACTTAACTTTATTTTACAATACAGAATTTCCAAACGACGTAATATATACACTTTTCTGCTCACTAATTAACTGTAATCATCTAACTAAAGATCCTAACTTGCACCAATATTATTCTAGTTTGGAAGTGGTGAGTACCTGCTGCAAGGGATAATGTTGTGAAATGTTCAAGTGTCCTCTGCGGATTGGTCGACATATACGATACGGCTCAGTTGGGGATATTCTTAATGCTTCATCACCACAAATGAACTCTTTGAATTTTATTTCACTTGCATTAATATCCTTTGAATCTGTACCTTCTTTTGGATCCGAAGACTCACCAGTCTCACCTTTACTTGAAGTGTCTACAAGTGCCAATTTATATACAATTCATAACATAGTGCTAATTAATATTAAAATAACAAAACATTTAACATTGCAACTTCTTGCTTCTAAATGAAGACCTCAGTTCCAATAAAACAAGCAGCTAAGCAAACCAAACAACGAAAGAAAAACTGAAAATAAGAAAGAATAACATGTTTTAATTTAATGTTGCTAAAAAAAGGAAAACAGTAAAAATTATCTCAAGTGGCTTTTATATAATAATTGAAATACTTTATACTAAGATAGAGTAATGCATCAGCTCCAATATTGCTTTATTTTGTATAATACTCATGAAGGTACTATCCAGCTCATATTAGGTACTTGGTAAAACAAACTTAAATGAATAAAATGCTAAGCTATTTGACATAATGCAAAGAGGCCAATTTCCTCTTACCTAATGATACAGATGAATCAATGGCCTCTTCATAGACATTAGTCCAAGTGAAGGGCAAATTTTTCCTGCTAATATAAGGATTGTGTCCATCAACACGTCCCATCTGCATATTATGTACATTGAAAGTCACAGTATTAATATAGAAAAAAGTAGCTTACACATTAAGTCTTATTTTCGTATAGTACTCCTGAAAAAAAAAAACAATAACAACTTCATAAATACTTGATAGAATTTTACAAATATATTAGTTTTGCCTGAACCGGAGAGTGGGAACATGACTTTAATCCATCCTCGTTAACATGTCCGTAGAATCAATGAATAGCCAGCTAAAACAATCATCCCAACACTTATCTATCGTGCTCTCTTACTACATAACCTATTATTTTGCTTCTTTAGTCTTCTATAATTCTCCAGTTTTACACGCTAGATTTTGTTATATTTTTATTCCAAAAAACTTTCATCAAAAGAAAACAACCATGGAAAGAATAACTGTCAGGATGATACATGAGTGAAGCGACAAACATCATGAGATTACAAGGACATGCATTGAATATATCATCAAATCATGTATTTATAAACAATATAAGTGATAAGTAATATATAAAATATAAAAGCTCAGGTAAGCATATAAATAACATTGTTTACTTATATTAAGGACTAATAGCAGAAACCTCCATAGAAAAGTAAGAATGTTCAAAAGCGTGAATACAATTACAGTGCTCTTTCCTTAATGAATAATATATTTGTCTGTCACCGTGTTTGTGTTCTGCAGTTCATCACTTATCTTCAGCTCAAAATATTTATTAAATCAAGTACAGTAGAATTGCCTATCACACTACTTGAGATGCAAAGATTTGAAAGGGGAATATTAATCCCATGCTTAAACAGATCCTGAGAAAATCTGGACAGCTCCAAGCATTATTACGACACAGACACAACAAAAACAGATCATACAAACAAACAGGATGAGTTTAATCATTCGAATTGTAGCTGAATAAACATTCCACACACCTTGCGAGGGAAAGAGTTACTGGGAGCTTCTTCATCCAGAAACGGTATCTTCAACAATGACGCAATCTTTTTTTTTTTAACAAGAGAAAGGTATAAATCCATATTAGCAAACTGTAATATAGAAATTACAGAATCAAAGTGTGTCATAACGTACAGTATTATAAGCCTTTTCCCTTTCCTTGTGCTGTTCAGGCACCACATGACTATTGAGCATCTAAATGCAAAAAAGTAAAGAACCAACAAACAAACAAATTAAAACATGTATCCATGCAAAAACAAAGGAGGGGGGGCAGAATACAATAGATTATAAAATAAAATAGCCAAATTCTCAGAAAAACCTGATCTATGACTTTCCCCTCAGTCTGTTTTGTGTGGCGAGCAATGCAGTGATGAATATTAAAAGGGGTGTCTTGAGAAGCCAAGCCAATCCTAACATTTGCAGAACCTGAGTAATACGGGTATGGTATTAACAAAGTTAGAATATTTAAACTTCTGGTGTTGATTTTAGGAAGAGGGTGACAAATGGGTAGTGCCCGAAATTGGATATTTAGCATACCTGGGTTGATAACAACCAGATTAGAGCCTCGTTCTGAAATTATTTGAGAAGGAAGAGCGGATTTAAGGTAATCCTGTGACATTGGAACATCCACAATCTTATATATGAGAATGAGAACAATTTTTTTGAAAATATAACTGTGACAGAGAGAAAGAGATTGTACCATGGAAACGAGAGTAAGTTGTAGTTGCAGTAACAGAGAGAACAGAGGGATAAAGGTTTTCAAATTTGGTGGGTTTTTTCTCCTTCAGCCTCTGTTTTTCCTTTTGGGTTCTTCCTCAGTTCACAACTGAAAAAAGACTTCCCGTGACAATTTCATTCATCGTAAAGGTTCCTTTTCTAAAATATTCTAACTTCTAATTTTTTTAAAATTTTAGGTAGCCAAAATATGTTTATTTAAAATAAGAGGCATATATAATAATTTTTAGGTTAAGTTTTAATTTTAATATTTTTTAATGTTTAATATGTTTTTTAATTTTCTTTTTTTGTAATTTTAGTTTTGAAATTTTAAAAAACACTATCTCAGTTCAATCTTAACTTTATATGTGTGTGTATATATATATTATTCGATAAACTCTACAAAAATAATATTTTTATTTAAGATATTATAAAAAATTATTTAATTAATTAAGATATAAAATGTAAACATAGGGAAATTGATGATAAAACAAAAATTGAAGTTCTTTTAAAGTCTGGAGATTAAGACTGCAAAAAGCAAAGAATGAAAGCCACATATTAAAATCAAAGGAGACCGAATTTATAATTTAGTCTATTTTTTAATTAAAATTTAAAATAACAAATTTAGAAATGTAATTATAGTTTTTATTTTTAAAAAATATTTAATTATTTTTTCTTACTATTCATGTTGTTTAATTTGTTGCAGTTTGATCTTTTCGATTTTCAAATTGATGCATTTTGTCTCCACGTTTTTATCAACTTTTAACTTTTAACTAATAAAAAATTAGAAAATATCTAATGGATATAAAATTATTTGTTAAAATATTATTGTTTTATAAACTAAAATAAATAAATATTAATAATAAAAGTAATTAGTAACACTATATTGTAATAAAGTAAATTGATTAAGATATTTTAAAATTTTAAGGATATCAACATGACCGACTATGAAATTTTAAATATAATTGGTATTAATTTAATTTAATAGAAAAGAATCAAATTGGATCTATTTAAAAAAAAACAAAATATTTTTTTGATGATAAACAAACTTAAAAATAGAAACATTTAGGGACTCTTCTCATTTGAACTGTTAGTTCACAAAGGGCATCTCAATTACTTTCATATCGGTTTCAATCACAACTTCCTCGCAGCCCTACAATTCAAAAAAAAAAAAATTCAAACTTTTCATAATATGCATATTCCCTTCTTCTGTATTTTTATGTTTTTTTTTTCACTTTTATATATAT
>Ga0123340_1004304_pt1 | contig 13488 bp, 7 predicted proteins | sample SirMexnodulemix_FD_89961 | JGI IMG/M metagenome (GOLD analysis project Ga0123340, IMG submission 89961) | Root nodule microbial communities of legume samples collected from Mexico - Siratro Mexico nodule mix | ecosystem: Host-associated > Plants > Roots > Nodule | place: Mexico: Nepantla... | reverse complement strand
CTTATTTACTTGTTCTTTATGTGTTAAAAAAATTATGAAATTTGGTGTTTAATATAAATAATATTGTTATTAATGTAAAAGAACAAATGGATTTTATTGCTTGTAAAAATATTTTAAATAACAAGATAATCATATTATTTTTTTCACTTTCATTCTATCACCAATAATAACTGAAAAACACTCATCACCGTCTGTTAATAGGTTATCTTGGTGGTTTTTTTTGTTATTTAATATATTTTAATGAAAATATTAAAATTATTTATTATTTATATTAATCATAATATCATTATATATAAATTATAAAATCGTATATTTTTAATACTTAAAGATAAATATGTCATATAATTAATAAAAAAATTAAATAATATAAAATATTCAAATATTTAATATGTTAACAAAATTTATTATAAATTTAATAAAATACTTAAACTTATGAGTGACTTCAAATATAATTAAATTTGAAAAATAATTGTTTTATCTCGGTATTCTCCGTATTTGAAAAATAATTGCTCCCACTATGAACATTAGCAAATTTTCTACGCGTAAGAACAGGTCCACAAGTGATTTACATTTTTTTCCATATCTTAAGTTTTGTTTTTTCTAAAGACGAACTCGTCAACTTTGTTTAGGTATAAATTAAAAACAATTTTTTTAAAAGTATATAAGAAGATTTTCTAAAATTGTTTTATGTATAAACAAATAATTTCTTTATTTTTAGTTTTTCTCTTAAAAATATGTAGGAAGGAGTTGGCCCAAATATATATTAAAACTCCCTTAATTTTAAATAATTGTATTTTTGGTTTTTTTTTTTTTAAATAAATGCCTTGTTTTTTTTTTTTTTATTTTTTTATTCTTTTTTAAAAAATAAAGTTTTTTTTTTAATTTTAAATATTTTTTTTTTTGGTTTTTTTTTTTTTAAATAAATGCACTGGTATCTTTTCTCTTAATCTCTTAAGCATTATTAGAAAATAGAGTTTTTTTTTTAAATTGAAAGAAATTTATTATAAATTATAATTTTTAGTTTACCTTTATTTAATCACTCTTTATGATATAAAATGTGATTCTTAAAATGATGTTAACCGTTTATTTAATTTTCAATTTATGGTTTTATGTTTAAATTTTATTTTAAAAGCAAAATCTATAAATGTATGTTGTGCACATTATTACTGCTCCTATATTTATATGAACTATTTCATCACCAATTAATAATATAATATAAATAATAAAGATATTTCACCATATTAATTATTATGTAAACAAATATTTTTAATTACATTTTTTGTTTTTTTATATGATATTATGTATATTAGTGGACAACGTATGAAACGACATGAAAGAAAGGAAAAAACTGGTTTCACAATAATAGAAGAATTATGTTGCTTATTTGATAATCGTGGCATATCTTGATTATGAAGTAGAGCTGTATTTTATTATTTTGTGTATAATGAAACTACAACACAAATAAAAGTATTTCGCACCACACCTTTACCCTTTTCACCCTCACAAGAGTAAATCCTAAGAACCAAATCTTTACACTTTTCACCCAACATAGACCAAGATATGTTCATACCTGAACAATTAAGATTAAAAAAAACCGAGAACAAGCAAGGGAATCCTTTATCGCAGACGAAGAACAATCAAGGAAAAACCAAGATCACGCCGCTACCCAAAATAGAAATCGCCCACGAACCACCTCACCTCACAGTAAATCAAAACACACCACCACTCCACCATAGAACTGTCACCCAGCGACCAACCACCACTCCAAATCACCACTTCTGAAACTCGTCTCCAGAGCACCACTGCTCCAAACCAGTGACCAACTACGACTACACTCACAAAATAACCTAAATTCATCTTCATTTCAAGTTAAACACCCATAAATCCCAATAAAAAATGATTCTTCAACACATTCAGCACCTCCAACTAAAAATAATATTTTTATTGCCAACTCACTGCCACGTGGCTGCCACATAAGGTTGTCAAGGTAGTTCATGGACAATTTTTTGTTTTGAGTACCAGCGTGATATTGGTTTTCCTTTGCCTGTTCTCCGTTTGCAGCAAGGGATTCCTTTGCTTATTCTTTGTTTTCTTAATTGTTCAGGTATGAACATATCTTAGTCTGTGTTGAGTGAAAAGGGTAAAGATTTGGTTCTTAAGGTTTACTTTTATAGTAGGTGAAAAAGGTAAAGATGTGGTACGAAAATATTTTGATTTATGTTGTGGTTTCATTTTTGCACAAAAATAGGAAAATACAACTTCACCCCATAATCAAGACATGTCACATCATGATTATCAAACGGACGTATTTTTTTCTCTTGTTTCAAACCAATTTTTTTCTTTCTATTAACTCATTTGAATTCTCTTGATTTATTCTTTTGTTGGTATTTACTAATCACTCCTTCTTTTTAATTTACACGTCATTAGTAATATTTTTTTTAGAGATTTACATGCTCTCTTTTTTTTTGTTTTCTTTTTTTTCTCTTAAATCTTATGTGTTTATGTGATTGTAGTGTGGTGAAGTCATGGAGGGAGCTGATAGGACAAGGTCGGTGAAGCCACGAATGATGTATTTGTGTGAGTAGGATCGATTGACAACGGTGGAGCTGTCAATGGATTGTGAGAGGTGAGAGTGTCGTTGGTGAAGGAAATGTGGTGCAAGGTGTGTGTGCAGAGCAATCAATCCCCAATGATATGTTTAACCAAACAGAACATGGCATGGAAATTCAAATAGACTATGGCATTCGTGGGAATTCATACAACACCGAATTTAAATTCATACATGCGTCTTCTTCCAAATGTATTCCTTTTGTTGTTGACTATGATTCTCTATGTTCTTTTTTCTTGCATTCGTGATTTGTGTGTGTTGTGTGTATATTTTTCACTAGAGCTAAGAGTGGGAACCAACGAGACCAAGGGAAAGCAATGTGGGTCTCTCTTCTCTCTCCCCCCCCCCCTTCAAATTCAAGTGAGTCTATTACATATGCTTGGGTGAAACCATAACGGATTCTTTGTGTATTTCCTTTTGCTATGCAGAGTGCGGGAATTAGAGCTCAATAAAAAAGAATGAAATCTAGTGAAACCTAGTGAATTGAGAGGCCTTCCTCCGCCCTCTCGTGTTGTGTGTATCATTAACAAAGAAAAAAAAAAATAGACGTGAATCCTTTCTTGGAGCGTTGACTCTTGTTTGAATGCAAGGTGACATAAACAGAAGGAGGTTGGCTATAGAGTGGAGCCGCCAACTTGTTCAGTGGTGAGAAAATTAACAAGTTTAGAGGTTTGTGCTGTGAGGGTGGTGGAGTAAGAGATACAGAAGCTTCTCAATTTTTGTCCTTTTTTATTATTATTGTTACTACTTTTTTTAAGGGGAAAGAAATGTAAATTAAATTGATTATATATATAGTTTTAATAAAGAAGGATAAAATTCTAATAGAAATATATTTTTGCAATTTTTTGTCTTTCGAAAATGAGAAATTAAATCAAATTTGCTTATAAAAAATAAATGAAGAATAAAATAAATATCTATCTACTTTAAATAAATAAATAAATAAATAAAATAAAATCTTAAATTCAAACTAAAAGAAATTTATATTTATATTTTTTTTGCTAAAGGGAGAAGAAAAATAACCACGAAATTAAAAAAGAAATAAAATTCAAATTTTTATTAGAAACTTTCCCCTTTTATTTTTTATTTTTGAAATAAGATTCATTTATCCGAACGAAATTAGATGTTGACAAAAATCAACTTCAGTTCTCTCCGTTCATATACAAAATCAAAAAACAATACAATTCATATTCATAATTGCTATGTATCAAATTAAATTTAAATCAACAACATTCATATTCATAATTGCTACGTATCAAATTAAATTTAAACCGACAACACAGTATACAAAATTGTAAATGTTTTACCTCACCAGTCCACAGTCTAAATGCAACATGATCAGGATAACTAACCAACATAGAAGGATCAAAAGGACCTCCCGGGAATCCTTCTGCATCAACATGAAGACGAATATTCCCAACAACAGCTCCATTACATCTATCTCCCCGCCTCACAGAGGCTGTCAGTCGCTCTCAACCTTCAACCTAAGATGAACCTCCTCTAGTTCTCACCATAATCCTGAAATGAAGCATACATATCCATTAATATCAAAAACCATAGTTCTGACAATTACGGATTGTAGAAACCGCAAGTCATTCATTCAAAAAATCAAATGCCTTGCGGATTGTACAAACTGCAACTCATTAGATTTTTTAAATGACTTGTGGTTTCTACAATCCGCAAGTCATAAGAAAAATCAAATGACTTGCGGTTTGTACAATCCGCAAGTACTTTTATAGTCCAAACGAACAGCCACCACCATCGTCCTCCGTCGCCATTACACCAGATCTACCACTACAACACAATTAAACTTACAATAATGCTTACCTTTCTTTCAATTACTTTAATAGGTGCCAAATCGTGTGAGAAGATGGGAGATTTCTCTCTGGACTCAGAACCGTGGTGCGTGGAGGAGGTCCACGAGGTGCAGGACACCACCGCTAGAGGTGTGGAGAAGGGTTCGATGTGTTGAATGGTGGTGAATGGGGGTGAAGGGTATTATGGGTTTAAAATTTTTTTAAAAAGGGTAAAATAGTATTTTTACATTTACTATGGAGGTGCAGGAAGACACTATGGAGGTGCATGAAGAAGCAATCGAAGTAAGGTTGGGTCAGACCCAAGTCAAGTATGTTGGGTCAAACTAGACATAAGTTAAGAAGTGTTTCTTTCTGCATCTCCATAGGTTCTTCTTGCACCTCCATATCTTTTCGAAATGACAATTTTATCCTTACGTAATATATATATATATTAACCCTCTCCTTTCATCACTCTGTCGTCCTTTTTCACTATGTACACCTCCTTTGCCTCTTTTGTTGTGAAACTCCTGGAAGTTGTTCCGAGATGGATTTCTCCTTTACTTAGAAACTCCTAAAATAGTTGTTCTGGGATGGATTTGGGTATGTGGGCACTATATGCATGAAAAGTTTTTTTTTTTTTTTTTTAGAAAAGGGGTATCCCAATATTATAAAATTTAGGAGGTGATATCAAATCCAGATTTATATTGCAGATTATACAATCTAGTGTATATAAAAAAAATTGGATACCAGAATATAGAATATAGAATACAGAATATGGAAGATTACACCAATTTTCAAATAATTCAAACTAATGGAGCAATAAATGAAAGTCTTGAAGGTATAAAATGAAGATGCGGCAAACAACAGTAAAGATGAAAGTTAGAGATGAGGTTAAATTATATTTTAACCTAAGGGCAAAATTTTCCTTTTACTTATGTTACGGAGGTGGAGGAAGAACATATGGAAGTGCTGAAAGAAGCACTCTAAGTCAAGTTGGGTTCAGGTCAAGCAAATGTTGATTGGGTTGAATCTATTTCAAGTTGAGTCAAGTCGGACCTACATATAGCTGAATCGAGTTAGACACATGTCGGGTTAAGTAAAGTTGGACCCATATTGTTAAGTCGAGTTAGGCTTATGTTAGGTCAAGCTAAATCGAGTTCATGTAAGATCATGTCAAATCAATTTCACACTAAGTTAATTTGAGTTGAGTCAACTTTACGCTAAATAGAGTCAACAACAAGTTAAGTCAAGTCCATGTTAAACCTAGTATCATCAATGGTGACTTTATTTTGTTTTATAATTTTTTATTAGATTTTTCTCACCCATGTGTAATAAAAGGAAATTCAATCAAACAAGCATGGTTGAATACCATTGTTGAACAATTCTTTTATGATATAAATTACAATATCATGACTTAACATGCACCATCTCATAATAACACCCATTAAAAGATTTTTTTATGTTGAACACATAATGATTCAGAGGCGATTTGATATATGTTTTATTATTGTAAGACATAACAAACATTCCAAATTATAATTGAGGTTTAACAATTCTAAACACTTTTTATTAGGTTATAAATTATGAAATTGACTTAGAAAAATTAAAAATTACATATTACCTCTCTAATCATGGACAAGAAACCACATTACATGTATTTATCTCTCAATGGATGATGTTACTATTGAAATTAATTATTTTAGTTTAATACAATCAAGTAAAAAATTTAAAGTTAATTTTGCAGCCACATTATTACTCTATTATATTACGGAAGTATACCTTCTTGATTTTTATCAACAAATATTGTAATTGTGTATCAAATTTTTTTTAAATGGTATTAAATTATCTTTCAAATAGAGTTAATATGTTCCTTTAATTTAATAAAGCTTGATTAACTTGTAAGAGGTTAAATTATTAGTTAATTAACAAAATATCTATAAAGTTAAATGTTAGGAAAATACAACAACGAACAATAAAACATTATGATAAAAATTATATTTAAATTTTTATTAATTATATAACTTATTTTAAAATTCATTCGATAGAAATGTATCCTCGAAGGTTTACACAGCTAGTTCATTAAGCATATGTCACACATCCAAATTCACATTTTAGTAAGTAATTAAAGTAAGAGGATTGAAATCACACATTTAATAAGCGACCCGAATTACAAACACAATTAAACCTAAATCTTTAATGCAAATATGAAGTTGAATACATGAAAATAGGATGTTATTAGTCACGAATGCATTCTTCATCCACTGCATTTTTCTTATTTAGTTGTAAAAGAAACTCAATATAAATCAATCTAAAAACGATTTGGTTACGTCAGGTCGAATTGAGTTGAAAAAAGATTGGGGATTGAACTATCCTAACACACTTATACATTAAATCAAGGGTTATTTCTTTTTTTTCATAAAATGTTTCTTTTTTTCACAATTTTTTTTTTCTTCATCATAAATGCCTATTATGAAGGAATTAAGCAACTCCCACTACAGTCCTACCTACATGTTGGAAGAGTTGTATATGACACTCCACTTGGTAGAAAATAAGAACTGTACAATGATAAATTGAGAGTTATGCGTCTGTGATTTGTACAAGTATGGTAATTGCTAAGTAATATGCATAAACTGACTTTTTTAACACGATTACATAATCTGTCATCAATCTAGAAGAGCCAAAACTTTTTCTTTGGTACTCTAGGAGGAACATCTGTAAATTCATTGGACAAATAAAAAAATTAGCTTATTGTGTGATATAAGTTCTGAAGGTATGAAAAGAAGATAGGGGTAGAAAGAACAAAAATCCATTTCAAATTTATAAGGCACATCATTACCTCCAGTAGCGTACAATGAGTTATAGTGCACTTCACTCCAAAAGCTTAGCCATAGCTCTACAGTTCAAACAAGAATCATAATCAAATAACTAAAAAAAACATAAAAGCTAAGGATGAACGTAATTCTTGTGCTCTGAATTTTTATGATATAATGATTAAAATACCAATTCATTATTCACCCAATAGCTAAGTAAAGTTCAGGGGGAATGTTTATTCCCACTCGAATTAAATTTTTTATATTTAAGATACACTGTTATTTTTATTAATCAAACTAATAATTTAGAAAAATGTTATAAAATTTACTCAAATAGGAATGGGGAACGGGAAAAATACAATTTATTGACAATAGGCATTCCCGATTTCGAGATCTCTTTTGATAATAAGCACATATCAATTCCATGTGATGATGCCATAATGAAAGGCACCTTTAACTGTTTCTGGATTAAACATATTTTTGTCCTTAAAATATCATGATTTTTAGTTTTAGTTGTTATACCAACCTTGAGGTTTCCAAAAAGAGACAGAGCTGTGAACTATTGTTATGGTAGTCAAATTGCACATCGGAAGAATAATTACACTTTAGGCAACAGAGTTGCTAAATGAGAATTCTAAATAAAGGCAAATGAAACAAAACGTTACACCGATGAACATTAACAGTACTTGCCTCTAGTGGGATTTTTGTCAGTTGGAAGGATCTCAACATAGCAAGTGTCTCTAAACGAGGTGACTAAACAAACTTTGGCGTCAAACTGAAGAAAAATCCATGAGTAAAAATCAGAAGTCTTTTTTAACCATAAACAGCAAACAATCGAAATATGGAAATTTTTAAATAAATAAATGCAGAAATTTAAAAAGACAATAAATTGTAAACCAAAATGATCACCCTAAAAGTGGGAAATTATCAAGGGAGAAGAATAACAAATTGTTAGGACACAATATGTGTTGAGCAGAGGCCAACCCCAAACCACAAGCATTGTTGGGAGGAGAGCCTTCCTGTATGATCTTCTGCTCTATAATAGCAACTAAATATTTTCTAACAGGTTATTTTTCCTTGTCCTACTCTTGGGAATAAGTGCATCCTAAACTAATCTAGATCACATGGGAACTTTGCAAGGCAGGAATAGGAGTCAAGGTTCTACTCATGAAGAAGTAAGAATTATGACCAAAGGTAGAATTGTGATTCTGCGAATGGGCCGGAGAAGTGGAGCAATAATAGGAATCTATCTTCTAAGTGGGATACGCCCAAACAGTATAGGGGCTAATATTATCTGTCAGTGGAGAGGAGTGCCACGTGGTTCTGTTATATTAGGATTGGAGAATCTTTTGTGGGGCGATTACGTCAGATTTGGAAATAGAAATTGGAGTCAAGGGAACTTTTCTCTGACTCGGGAGCATTGCTCTCATTCCATTACCTATTTTCAAGGGAACTTTTCTCTGACTCCTATTTTCATATTTGAGTGACCTCGTTGACTAACAAAACTCTCTGCTTAGTCATCTTTAATTTAACAATTAGAGTAATGACCAATACTAGTTCTTCAAGGACCAATTTGCTGTGAGAAGTTGTTGTAAGTGTTCTTCGTATATTTTATATTCTGAATTTTTAAATGTTAGACTTTTGGAAATGATTTTGTATAGGAAGATGAAGTCCTTTGCTTCATCAAACTCCTTATTTTGATAAACAAAACTCATTTTTATCATTGAACTTGGCCGAAAGAGAATACAATGAGCTTTAGAGCTGGAAGTCATCTCTAGTTCTAGCCAGTCACGACCCTTAAATTTGGGTCATGAACATAATAGGTGAGAAAAACTTTTTTGGTGATAATTGGAATGGAATAACAAAGAAGACATGATTTACAATAGCTTTCTTTAGGTATAGTAGAACATAATAAAACATTAAAATGATATTTGGCTTGAGAAATCACACGTAATTATGCTTTTTCTTTTGTCTGGGTACATCACTATTCCCTTGATGGTACATCATACTTCTCAGCTCAGAATGACCAATTGGCAACAAATATGTAATTAAGAGGGAAAAAAAATATGAAAGTTGTTATTATTTCAGATAAAAGATCTATAGAATTTAGATAACTTACACGGTCTGCAGCTGCTTGTAGTGTAACATGATCTCCCCACTCCCCTGATCTATTGGTAGACAATATGCAAATATTGAATTAGTGTTTACCATAAATGCTAAATACTGTCTAAATCAAAGCAAAATTGATTAGCAACTGATATCTAACTTTTTCATCTTCTTCAAGTAGGTTTTGTATTCCATTGGCACATAACCTTCATACAATTTTTTGTGATGCTTTAGCTGGAGAAAACAAAACAAAAAAATCCAAACAAGAAATAAGAAACAAACTTTAATGTCCCAATCAGAAAGCAGAATACTATTAAACACTGACCAAACTATGAATACACGATTACAGATATAGCGTGAAGGGAAGAAAAAGGGCCAAGAGTGAGAGCGATGTAGTGTTTCATAGAAAATTTTCAAAAATGTCAGTAAATTAGGAAGGTCAAAATTCCGGTGTTAAATCCAGATTATGAGAAAATTAAATACATTGAACTAAGGGGAGAATAAATCACGGGACCAACTCAATTCTTGATTATTATGTTATTTTAGAAATAGGCTGTTATTATTCCTTTTCTATTTATATGCTGTAAATCATGAACGTGAGAATTATAATAAAGTTTTATCCCCTTCCTTCCCACTTACACAAAATAACCAGAGAATGAGGTGCACTAGAAGAACTATGCAACAAACACACCTGCTTTATAACCTGCCTCCTAACATGCTTGTGATAATCGGGCTTGCGGAACAGCTGATCTGCTAATGCTCTAAACTGTCCGGTAAGATTTTGTAGATATTAGACAAAATATTATCAGAGGAAAGGAACATATAACAGAAGTACCAAATGACAGGGAAACTGTAAGGTGCCATATAATTTCTTTTTTACAGAAGAGAAAAAAACCTGGCAATTCCCATCACCTTCCATCTGTAGTTCTGCCAAACCATATGTAACTAACCTGTAGAAAATGGAGTATAATTCTTCTTAAGGAAAACAAAATACCTTATACATAAGAGATACAAAGCAAATAATTTGGTCCACACAAACTAGCCCTGTCCCACGCTTCTAAACCATTATGATTGACACGTAATACGCACAAACTTGGCAATCAAGTTATAATTTGAATTCAACTTGTGCTTCCTTTTTCAAACAATGAGAAAAGAAATACAAAAGCCTAATGGAAGTTGAAAAATAGAACTATGATAGAATTCCCAAAGAGAATATCATTTATCCTCATTCTCATTATGACAGTAACAATGTTGAGAAGATTGAACATGTTTGCTTTTGTAAACATAAGAAACTGATTAATTTCAATTTCAACACACAAAGTACAAGGAAGACAATATTGACTTTTCATCGAAAAGACAAAGCAAATGTGTAAATCAAACAGATAATTGGTGTGGTAACAAAACTAAAATAAATAATTGTACATTAAGGTAGTGTATGCAACCTTTCAGACAGCCTCTCGTGGTCTACTGTTGCGTCGTTTACATCAGGAATTTCTCCATTAACCCGGGGAGTGTGCTGCCAACATACTGAATTAGTATTCTCATCCCAATGCAGATAGTAGTATACGAATCGAACAAATGGCATAACAAAGGGTAGGTTAGGGTAGATTACATGGGATATTTGTATGAGTGGATTACATGGAAAATTTCCACTAGGTATAAATAATGCATATAAATGAAAAACATTTTAAGATATTGGGTGAGGATACCCTAGCGACAATTGATATATAAAGCTCTGAGACTATTAATCTGTGACGGCATATTTTTCAGCAAGTTACATTGGCATAAATCGCTTCCTGACTTCATTAGAAAGAATAGGTTTTGATATATGCTTAAGCAATCAGAAGAAATACAACAAGAATTTAAACTGTAAACGTGGAACCCCTTCAACAGCATTTGTCGTATGGTAAAAGGAAATTATGTTTCAAATTCATTTTTAATTCGGTCATGGATAAAAACAAAGAAGCTGAAGTGTTCTCTATCTTTAAATTATTCAACATGATCCCTTCATAAATTATTTCCACAGAAAAAATTGCATATTCCAAATCTTGGTTCGGGTCAAGTTTGTAGGTAGTTTTTGTCCATTAGACATTCAATTTCTATTGTCAAAGCATCCATCACCTCAATTGGACAAGACTTTATTCATTACTTTTCTCATTATTAAGGGGGAAAGAGATTGCTGTATGTTGGTCCATATGAAAGGGACTAAGGTCCCTTAAGCATGTGGTAGGGTCCGTATCCAATTTGAAATTCCCCATGATAAGGAAAAACAATCAGGAGATTGGCATTGACTCTATCTCGAGAGAGTAGTTTCTCGCCTATCTCTTACTTTAGCAAATTAAAAAAACAAAAAACCATATAATTAAGGGTGACTACTAGGTTTAAACATATTTTTTTTCTGATTTTTTATTTTTCTGCAGAAAAGTTTAAACTAGAAGAATGTACCTAGCACTTATCAAACGGAGAAATTGGAGAATTGAATCCAGCTAGTGTAAAGGAGTTGCCATTCTGATTCTTTACTCAAGTCTCCTTAAAATTTGTATTTATTTTTAACTGCTGTATCTAATAATAGTATACGATTTTAATTTTTCATCATACAAGCTTTCGTTCAAGTTTTCAATTTTGTTGGGAGAGACTAAAACTACGTTATTTTATTTGAATAAAAAATAAATAAAGATTTATAAGAACTAAAATAAATAAATGGGTAAATAATCATTTGAGTAGACCGATATTAAATTAGGTCCTATCTAGAAGAACGAAAATTCTTAATTAGTCGTTGAATGTGTAAGAAATCACCATATTAAGACAATTTTATCTTTAGGAATGATCAATTTCGTACTAAATTGTATTTTTTTGACGACCAATTTGATATTAAGTTGTAAAGTTCAACGATCAATTTGGATTTTTTTACAAAATTAGGGGCTAAATCATATTTTTTTTCTTTCAATACCTAAATTGCCACTAGTTTAAAGTTCAAGGACCAAATTGGTAATTTATACGAAAAAAGTCAAATACTAATGCATAATTGATAAATAATCAAATTGGTCCTTAATCTGTAAAATGATGGCAAGTCCGTCTTCGAAAAAAACAAAAATTTTGATTTAGTAGTGGATGTATAAAAACATGAATCAGTCCTTGAACTTAACATCTTAATATCATATCACTCCTAAAAAATATAATTTAGTGTCAAATTGGTCTTAAAATTCCAGCTTAGTGACAGATCGATCTATGAATATTAACTACACAACACGTAAACGTAGCAGTACTAAATCAGAATTTGTGTTCCTTCAAAAACTAAATCATCACCGTACAATAAATCATGATTCTGATATTGAAAGAAAAAACAGGAAAAAGGAAAGAAATGATTGTAGCATCTTACTGGAATGGAATCTAAATGTGAAAGCCTCTTTCGAAGCATGTTGTCTGCCTTAAGATTTTCGTCCTCCGCCAATATGCTCGCGATTGTTTGGTCATCCTCTGTTTCCAGAGAAATGCTGTTCAAACTCGAGCTCGAACTCCCACTTCCATTCCTCAGCTTCTCGCTCATACTTTCCACGCGTTACCTCAACAAACGCAAATTCAATCGCCAATCTATTATTCACAACAATAACACCGAATATTCAACAAAAGAAAATTATCGAGTAAAAAGACGAATTCGTAAGAACTGAATTTACAAACTGCTAAACCCTAGCAATGATTTGTTCCTTCTAATTATTACATAGCAATTGAATTCAAATGATGAAAGAAAGAAAAGCGAAGGGCGAAAGGTGTGTTTGGATTATTACCGTGGTTGGGTTCCGTAGCAGAGGAGGAAACGAAAAGTTTGATGCGAAAGCAAACAGGGAAGAGTGGGATTGAATAAGAGAATAAATGAATTTGGAAGTTGGAGAGAATTGAAGGAAAGAAAAGTAGGTGTGGTTTAGGAGGTAAACAGTTGGGTTTGGGGAAAGGAAAAAGAAAAGACCAATACGGCACCGTTGGGTTTATTTTGATTTTTTCAAAATCTTCCAATTTCACCACTCCTTTTGACTTCAAATATCAATCCTAAAAATCACTTTCTACTTCATCAATCAAAACTTGAATAATATAAATTAGGAGCTTCCCACAATTCTTTTCTAAATCAATTTACTTTATGCAAGCTTTTGACATTATATACAATAAAATATATTCT
>Ga0123340_1004303_pt1 | contig 13491 bp, 12 predicted proteins | sample SirMexnodulemix_FD_89961 | JGI IMG/M metagenome (GOLD analysis project Ga0123340, IMG submission 89961) | Root nodule microbial communities of legume samples collected from Mexico - Siratro Mexico nodule mix | ecosystem: Host-associated > Plants > Roots > Nodule | place: Mexico: Nepantla... | reverse complement strand
TATATATATATATATATATATATATATATATATATAGAGAGAGAGAGAGAGAGAGAGAGAGAGAGGGGAGAGAGAGGGAATTCGTTTCTCATATATTTCATAAATTTATTTTAAAAAATCAATTTTAGTGTGTGTGTGTGTGTAAATATATATATTTAAAATAGTATTTCAAAATTTAAATTAAAAACGATAAACTGTTTTTATTCAAATATTAAACTTTGTCAACTTAGTGCATGTCTGACCAATGTAATTTTATGTTAAGATTCGACATGGTACATAAATTAATATTTGAAAAATGATATAATAATAAAGAAAAGAATTATATATTAAATTTTACCTTAATAATACCATAAAGTTCATTGTGATTAAATGAATATGTAAATATGTATTATATACTAAAATATAAAAAAAACATTTAAAAAATAAAAAGATATTTTTGTATATAATATTTTTGAAAGAGTTTGGACAATTAAATATGCATAACAAATAAACAGTTTTAAATTGTTAAATCTTTATTTAGTAAAATGTGAGATTGTGGATGGTATAGGTATATAAGTATGAGATGAGGATTAAAGTTGCTAATCAAGTAAGAATAGTGAAGAAAATAATTAAATTTACTTTGAATCTTACTTGTCTTATCTATTTATCTGAGAATAAAGTTGTGTCTATTTTAAGATTAAAGAGTGTGAATAGTAGTTAACATGATTTCACCATATATAAAGGTATTTTTCCTATAAATTATCATATATGATAACTTATTCTAAATTATATCATTAATGTGTAAATAAAAGTTATATATATAAAAGAAACAGAGAAGTAAAAACTAGTGAACCATAGTCTCTAACAACGTGGAGCATTACTATTTTTATTACTAAGATGAAATAAAATGTGTTCTAGGTTAAGTTAGCCATGGCCCTGTTTATTGAATTTGGAATACATGCTGTGGGACATAACTCAACTATCATTATAAACATAAAATTAAGAATAAAATTATTCTTCCTCTCCAAGAGCACAAAGTGCAATGGAGAACGGAGGTGCAGTTAGTAATTATGGAAGTATTGATGCAAATGTCATTCAGCTTATTGATGTTGCAGATAAGTCTAAGCCCTCCAAGGTTGGTGATATTGTTCATATCTCTTCCCTTGGGGAAGAAGTGACGGTTTTAGAAGTGGATTCATCAAAAGGAGAAATTGTAATTCAAGCTGGAATCATGAAGTTGAAGCTCAAACTAACTCAACCTAGAATTATCTCTCTATACATATAAAAAAGGAGAGTTATAATTTTTGGTAGTAGTTGGGTTCATTGGCAGACCGTGGTCAGTTGTTAGAGGTAGAATAACGTTGTCGTCTTTATAAGTGAGTTTCCATCTCTTTTGCATTATTTGTTTTTATAAGTTGTAAAATTTTATTTTGGTTTGATTTGACTTTGATTTAGAGTAGATTTAAATTGGATTTTGGTGAGAAATTTAGTTAGGTTTATATTTAATGTTATTGGAAAGGTGATCTACGACGGTTTAGGATGAACGATAATGGTTTAGAGTGAACAACAACGAAATAAAGTTAGAGGTTGGTTCGTCGTTCTAAAAATCTTTTGAAAGTCTTTTTCAAAACACAATACAACAAGCTCTTCCGAAATGTAAAAAATTACTTCCGAAAAATCTTTTTTAAATACAAAAGCATCCATATAAGTAAGTTATAAGTAAGTTATAGAGTGTGAATTGTTTTGGCTAATAAAGAGAAGTGGAAGAAAATCTTGTTAGTATATGTTCTAATAACTTTGGAGGTGTGACTTGAAATTTTAGAATTTGGCAAGAAGAAGAGATGATTAAAAGTATCTTAATTAAATTAATTTAGTTTTATTTTAATTAAATTTAAAATGAAAACCAATCAAGAAGGAGGAATAAATACACCTAAACTCTTAATTTGAAATGGATATAGAGCAACTAGACTTTTCATTTAAAATGGGTGCGATGGGGTATTTTTAGTTTCAGAAACTTCAATTCCTAGATTTAGCCGGATGTGTCAATAAATACAGTTTAGCAATGTCATTAGCATTACAAACAGTTGGCGTGCTAATTATGCAAGGTGCATTTTTCTTGATGATGCATACAAAATCCTGTAAACTGATGCAGTTTAAGCAACTTAAACTGTTAGCAAATTCAAATCAAGAAGCATTACCCTGTTATGGTTGTCTCCTTTATTGCTTAGGTGCCCTTTATTTTTGGTACAGCTGATTGTATTATCTATAGAAATGAACCCATTTGTTTGTATTGTCTATTTTAGGCCTTTTGACACTTTTGGAGGTGGAATGTCCCTGCTCTCTCTCTTGAAGATGATACTAACGGATTCCAATTATGTACTTGGATTCCTTTAACTAAAAAAGAAAGCACCTTCCACGCCCCCCTATAAAATCAATTAATGAAAAGGGAGCATGGAGTGACTGTAGAAACACCTTTTTATTTGTTATTCTAAAATCTATAATTTCCGTCAACCCTTCCTGTCTTAAGTTGATAAACAGCACCAAATAAATGTAAAGATCACTTCCCAACACATGATAAAGTATTTCAATGTAAAAGAGATATGTCCAACTACTTTAGTTATCAGCTAGAATCCTTGGCTGTTAAAAAATAAAAAAATAAAAAAAACAGCTAGAATCCTAGGAAAAGAAAATTGTTCAATGTTATCACAAGGAAGAGCATTTACCAAGTGATGTTGATGCTCCACAGGGGGAGCTGAGAGAACTTTAAGTTTCATCTAACAAGTGATAACGAATAGTAGCTCTAATTTCCTTCAAGCAAAATATTCATTAGAGTTATAGCTTACTGTTAAACCAAATCAATAAATCATTAAGAAGATTGCATCTGTTCCTATACATCTAGAAAATTGAAGTGAAAGAGGAAGAAACTTGCTGCAGGCTATATAAAAGAAAAAGTTTGCCTATCCAATTATATCTCCTATAACTAGAAATAATCTAATATTTTACAAAGGCGCAAATTTACATATTTTCACAGGCCGCCACTTCTCTCACGGAAGAAACTTGTAACTCTACCATACACTAGTTACTATCACCGGTAAACTCAGAAATGCACTTAACTCACCAAGAGAACGAAATACCCTATGATTAGAGAGATTAAAATTTAACCTAGAATTCTATGGCAACTTGTGATTGAACACAAACAAGTTGCAAGAAACTGAAAAATCTCAACGAGACACTAGTTGAAGGCCAAATATTCAGTGTTCCAAAACTTTGATCCTGTCGAGGTAGGAATTCATGCGATCAGAATCAGCAGTAGAGAATCGATCACCGACCATGAGTTTGTACTGCTCAAATTTTGATTCCTCACACTTCAAGGCAGCATTTTTACAAGCCCTTATACTTCCTGAAGCACAAGATAACATTTCATACCAGGATTTATAATTATTTTATGTTAAACATGAAATCTTTAAGTGAAAGAAAAGGTTTAAATCATGAATACGGTCAATGGTTAGCTAGATGCAATCACATTGATAAAAAAATTAATGTCAAAAAGATTTTTGGAGTTTCATTCATATTGCTGTAAAGATAATGTTTAATAGATCAATTGCATAAATGATTTAAATAAATTCCTTATCCCTCCTAACCCGCACTGGGAAGTAAGAAAACCAATGCATAACTAATCTATAAACACATATCACTGCAGCAAACAGTCCATGTCACCCCAACAATTGCATATATCAAATTCCTGCAAACCATTTTCCGTCCCAAAGTTTCACTCCCCTCATAATAAAAAGCCTAATATCCAAAACCTCAATTTTCTTTCAATAGTTATAATGCACATGTCTTTTGTTTTCACATTGGTACCCTGATGTCTTCTGTTTTCACATTTAGAAGTTTTGTTTTAATAATAAATTTCATCGTAAATTATAACCCCACAGCAAGATAGGGTCAAAGTAGTAGTTATGAAAATACTAAGGCATTCCATTGTTGTTGAAAGATAAACACGAGCGACAGCATAATAAACAAGGGTTTTCTAACAAAAGTAGTGCCCTTCATAACGGGATTCTAAATCGAAATCTGGACCAATTTGTTTATGGTATGATCACAAAGCACATCCCTCGAGATAATGAAATCCTTCCAAGGGGCTAACCTCTCTAAACATTTTTTTTTCTGATACAAGTAGACCTGAGGATCAAACTTAATAGCAACAAAAAAATGCAATAGCACCATGCAAAATTTCACAATTTCACAATTTTCCTTTCCCATGAGATATCATCTCATCTAGCACACTTTTTTTTTTTCTTTTTTCTCCCTTGTTCAATTCCAATATATTCCCAAAGAAATTAACGAAAAAACAATGAAAAACTACAAGAAGCAACGGAACAGGATTTTATTTTTGTTTACCAGACAAATCCAGCAAATTAAACATGACGGGGCAGTTTCCAATGTTTGTGACCATTGTAATGGCAGACCATACTTTCTGATACTCCTCTCTTGATACCCGAATTATACACACATTGGTAATTGAATTCACATACTTAACTGCACACAAAAAACAAAAACCAAACATTAATACGATCAAAATCAAAATGTATAGAATTCAGAAAACAGCACGAAATCAAACAAATTACTACTGACCTTGGAATGATCCCAACGATGAAGCCAAACCACACTCCCCAAAATTCACCAGAAGGCTGTCTCTCACAGCTTTGGAGATATTAAACTGTGTAATTATAACAGAACCATCGCCCACTTTGTCTCTATTAGGGTTGAGAAAAACCTCCATCACCATGTATCTGTTTCTGAACCCCACCATGATCCTTCGCGCTCACGTAAATTGAAGATTCGAATTCCCAGAACAATGGAAGGAAGAAACAGAAACCCTAGAAGCTAATGTCTGATGAGGAAATACGGGTCGGGTCTTTTAATGGGCTTTGAGTCCTGAAGCCCAATAGTGCGTACACGTGTTGAGTTGTGATAGGGCACAGAGTTTTCTCGGTGTCGCCTTCTTTCTCTCCCTTCCTTATCCGCGTCGTTTTGAAATTTTGAAAAAAACCACTGTGAGTTAGTGAGAAAGTGGCGCATTTAAAACATGAGAGAGGAAAAGATCCGTTGCAGGACACGTGCACAAACATTTTATTTTATTTTTGACTTTCTACGTAGTTCGCTAAATTTCTAATTTTTATTTCCATATTTTAATTTTACAAAAATGGATATTTAAATTGCATATAATTTAAATTAATATAAGTTTTTGCTGTGAGAGTTTTTTAAAATAGGAAAAAAGATAAGGCTTTGTATTCTCATTCAGATATATTCTTATGATTATTAGAGAAACTAATAAATTAATTAAGATTAATAATTAATAATTAATAACTGGATGACAATAATTGCAGTATCTTCTATGGTCCTATGTACATTCACTCACATGTTTAAGTAAACATTTTTTTTTAAATAATTGGTGGGTTGAGAAAGAACGTTGGAGTTAGATCCGATAGTTAATCCAAACTTGATGGAGATGGTGCCACCTGACAGGACCCGACCCGAGAGTGACATGTTTGCATTTGGGTCACAATTTGCCCGAAATTTAACGCGCATTTCCGGTAGTTAGTTTTGTCCTACGTTGGTATGTGTCCCACAAGTGCACAGTGACCATCAGTACCTGCTTTCTATAAATACCCCAATCCGTCTTCATAAATTCCTTGCTAATTTCAATTTTTCTAGCTTTGCTCTGCTTAGGTTCTGCAGAGAGACAGAAAGAGAGAGAGAGTGTTTCAAAGAGAGAAATTTTTGGTTTTTTTTTTTTTTTCTCTTGCGTCGTTTTTGTAGGTACTGAGGATCAAGTCTTGGCAGCGTAACCTTGTTGGAGAGCCTGTAAGTCCATTTTCCTTCATTTTTCTCATCTGGGGTTGCTCCACTTTTCATCTCAATTTCATCTTCTTTTCATTTATCCCAGTTTTGAAAAGAGCATTTTTTTTCTCTCGTATTTTCTGTAATTTGTTAATGAGAATTGATTACTATTCTGGTTTTTCCTTTTTTTTTTTTTGGTGGGGTTGAATTGGTATGTGATGGGAATGAATTTGTTGATGGGGTGGTTTTATGTGCATGGAGATTGAGAATGATGTGTACGCATGTGTTTGTTCCTTTCACATGCTCACTATTGTTGTTTCCTAACTCTTATTCACATATTCATGCCTAACAGGGGTTATAAGATGTTTGAATGTGGATGAGTAATTAAATTTTTGTGGTGGTTGTGTTAATTGTCGTATCTTGTTTTATTTTGGGAATCTTATTTGGCCTTGGTTTAGATCTGCCTCATGGGGGGCCTCAGTGTAAATGCTGTTTGTCTTATTGTCACAGAGAGGTAGTGTATGAATGTAATTTACTAATCATTTACTTACGCTTTCTGAATTAGAAATTTAACAAAAATCCTTTTTGAATTTGCCCTTTTTTTCTGAACTGCTAAATTCCATTTATGGATTAAGATCTAACCTAATTGATGAAAGCAGTTTTCTTATTTCACACACACGTTAGAATCAATCTCTGAAAAGGAATGAGTAGTACATAAGAGTGTGGAACTTGATTGTTGTTGAGGGAAATTACTTTATAAGGCTGGTTGGTCATAGAAGGTTAAAGTCCTTACATTAAATCTCTTTAGAGTCAAGCAAGTCAGTTTCTGTTGAGTTTGACTGAATTATGTGTTGTTGTGGTGGGCCCTGCAGAAAATTCAGGCAAGGCCTTGGAGTTGGAGAGTATTAGATTGGGATCCTAGAAGTTTCTGTTTGGACCGAAGAAATGGAGGTATATGGCAAATCTATGGTTGCAGCTCCTTCAAATGTTATTTATCTATCAAGTATTTTGGGCCAAGATGGTCCAGTTCCCTGTCACAGATGCAACTGGAAATGTGAGAATGAACATGTTTGTGGAAACATGTATCGCTGCAAGCTAACAGGGCTGACTCACATCTGTGATAAAAACTGTAACCAGAGAATTCTGTATGATAACCATAGCTCACTTTGCCTAGCAAGTGGTCAAATTTTCCCCCTTACTCCGGCAGAGGAACAAGCAGTGAGAGGTGTTCGCAGAAAGCTTGATGCAGAGAATTCGCCCTCTGATAGCTGTGGTTTTAAGCGTAGACGTGATGCACAATTCCATCCTTCTCCTTTCGAGAGATCTTTCACTGCTGTCAGTCCTATCTGCAGCCAAGTTGGAGATGGCATGGATACGAATTAGATATCTATTATATAACTGAAAAAGACTTATAATTTTTCTTGTCCATTTGAAGTTTTTTTACTTTTGTCTATCGGATGAGTATCGATAACAGAACTTGAACAATTATGGATTATTTATTGGTGGACATGATGTGTCCCCATCTACTGTAGGAACAATTCCTTATATTACTAGTATTAATATAATGTAGCCTTAAAAGTAGTACGACTGTTGAATGGGGATTTGAGCAGGGTCTTTCTACGCGCAACACGTTTCTGACACTTGAATTGACATCAGTTTTCTTCTAAACATAGTGAGAAGCTGACTGTCATAGCCGACTACAGAATGTATTCTGGCCTTTCATTGCTTGAATTTAATTCAGTCCTTGATGGATGCATACATGAGAAATGTACTTAACCATAACCCTTTATTAGCTAACCATCAAGTTTCTAGTGTATCTGTAATCACAAAACAGCCCCATTAATGTATTCATTGCTATTGCCACTATCATAAGCTTGTACTCCTTAATTTTGTATGAACAGCTCAGTTATTTGGTCCTTAAGGGTCATATCAATAACCTTGACTTCTCCAGTTTGCCATATGAACAAAGTTCTTGGCTTAGTATGCCATCTGGTGAATTAATTTTGGGTTTGCTGTTTCACTCTTTCCTATTTCTGTTGCAGGCTCAAGGGAGATGATCTAGTTCACATTTTCATTTGTCTTATTCATTTTCTGATATCTTTCCTTTCTGTGATTTGCCTGTCTGAGGTTACTGTAACTTGTGCAGGTTTTGAAGCATGTGCTAGGAAGGAGCGTTCAAAACATTGTCTTGCAATACTGAATTAACTTTTATGATTTAGAATTGTTCTATATTATAACATCAATTACTGATTAGTACCTTTTTCCTTGAATGAATGCAGGCATTGCGACTTCTGCTGGAGTCTTCGTTTGGTGAAGTTTGGAAAAACCAACAGTTATGGGGCTACAGAGTTTAAAGGGTGAGTAGATAATACTACCACTTGGGGACGTCAAAAGTATTGAGGCCAGGTCATTTATGATGCTGTACATAGACGGTGGAGATACAATATGGTATGATGCTAAAGTAGAGATGCCTAATCTTAGTTATTAATTTAATTTGAAATTGTGGTTGAATTCCATTAAATGATTTAGTACTTGTTTGGTAGATGGAGTGGTGACAATGAGCAAATAAAGGGAAACATATCAGCAGCAGTATCAATGTTGAAAAATTGCACATTGTATTCGACCATTGAAAGTAATAACCTGCGATTGAAGATGAATTCTATGTTAATGATGTCTGCCAAATTTTGTACTTGTAATATGTACTAGGTAGATGTAATTAATCTTTAATTTGGTTTATAGACAGATGTAGCTTTTGATTCTGATATTTATGAAGCAAGAGGTTGTAACGTAGCTTTCATTTTGCCAACTTATCCTTGTTCTATAGCTTCCAATATATTTAAAATATAACTCAGATATATTAGAGATATGTTATTTTCAACAGATTAGTTGATAACATATTTAAAAAATAAAATGTAATTACTGGTTATATTAACGAATCGCGTGGAGTTCTTTTGTCACTAATATTTATATTACAACTTATAAAACAAAGATTTCATTTCACAAAATAGTTTGAAAATAGTTCAAATTCTAGGGAGAATTTATCAATAAACTGATATGTAAATTGGCTTGTAATGGGATCTTTCACCGATTGTGGTTTTTGCTGAAATTTCACATTTTTATGTTTGGTACAAATTTTAGAAAAATATATTTTTATATATGAGGAAAGAAGGGTATCTTAAGTTTTCATGGGAATTTAAATTTTTATCTATCAACTTCATTATCTCTGATTTCACTTTCATTCTTTTCAAATTTTTAAACAGAGTTTTTTAATTATTAAATTTCAACTAAATATATTCATAGAAATAATTATTTATATTATTATACCCTGAAACTCTCCAAAAGTCTTTAGAAAAACGAAACCAAAATTACTGGTTGAACAGAGAGACGTTTCTATTTTTCGTCCAAAATGGATTTCTTTTTTTGTATATCTGAGAAGAAGAAAACGAAAGGGATGAAAAGAAAATTACAGATGCATAACGAAAGAAAATCTGCTGAGAAAATTGGAACTTGTTTATTAAACGAGATCATATTTTCATTATGAGTATTGCTATATTATGTACCCAAAAAAAAGTATTAGCTTTTGTTGTTCAAACCAAAAAGTTAATACCAAAATTCCACAAACTTAGAAGTTTGTGACTAAAGCAATCAGATGGGTGGAGTCAATCTCCAGAGGCCACTTTTCTCAGTTCCCACTGAAACAATGATAACAATTTAGCGTGTTTAGAGAAGTTTTTGGTCAAATTCACTGCTGAAAAGTTGTTCCTTTCTTCCATGAAAGGTCAATAGTTGGTACATGTCAATGTTCCGAAGTCACAGCACAGTAGTCAAGCGTGTAGTTAGGTGTAGGAAATAACGAACTAAAAGAAAAATATGCATAATTTCATACAGAAGTTTTCCCTTTACGTATTGCCTAGTCAATGTACTTTCATGTAGGAGGAATCCTAGGTCACTTCTTTATGGGATCATCCTATGCAACAATTTCCTACATGGTGGAATCACAGTTTCTGACACCATTATTTGAAGGAAATTCATGATTCTCCTGTCACAGAGATCACATAGATTAATATTGTTTCCTTATTTTCTCAATTTCCCATGAAACAGAAAAGGCAAAGAATAGCTTCTTCATTAGGCCATCCACAATAAAAGAAATGCTAAACCCATGTACCTGGTATTGTGGCTGAGAATTTCACCAAAGCAACGTAGGGTTTTTGTCACAAATTCTTCATACAAATATGGGAGGACTAGTCATTCTTGGCACATCATCAATTCCCTCAAAGACACACGACACAACCGATAATACTATCATAGAAAATGCCAATAGTGGTGGCATCATGGAAGTTCCAAAGTTTCTTTGTTATTTTGTGTACTTTCTTGTCTTATTCTTTTTCTTCTATTTTCACCATAACCAATAACTGCCCTCATACAATATGGCCCGGCACACTCTCCGGTTCTGGCTCACCGCCGCTTCCGACGACCGGATTCCGGCTGGACTCAGGCCAGATGGTCAAACTCACTAGTGTTCCAGGGTGGTCAGGGAGGATTTGGGCTAGGACTGGCTGCACATTTGATGCAACAGGCATTGGCAAGTGTCAAACAGGTGATTGTGGTGGAAGATTGGAATGTGATGGAAATGGTGCTGCTCCTCCTACCTCATTGTTTGAGATAACACTTGGTAAAGGCAATGATCAAGACTACTATGATGTCAGCATGGTGGATGGCTACAATTTGCCATTGCTTGTTCAACCAAGAGGTGTGTATGGTACTGGGGCCTGTAATGCAACAGGTTGTGTCACAGACATCAACAGAGGTAAGATGTTTTTCAAAAATGATACCAACATTGTATTTATTGGCTTAAAATGTTTTTTATAGATAAAGACTAAATAAAAAGGAATGATGTGCATAAGGGGTAGAACAAGTTTGAATTTTTACATGTGATGTGATAGAATGATTACTTTCAATAGGTTGTCCAAAAGAACTTCAAGTGGTGGCTGGAGATGGATACCAGGGTGGTGTAGTTGGGTGTAAAAGTGCTTGTGAGGCATTTGGATCGGATCAGTATTGCTGCAGTGGAGAATTTGCCAATCCAACTACATGCCAGCCATCCTATTATTCCACCCTTTTCAAGCAGGCTTGTCCAAAAGCTTATAGCTATGAATTTGATGATGCTACCAGCACTTTCATTTGCAAAGCTTTTGAATATGACATTGTTTTTTGTCCCAACAGCAACAGGTATATACATATATATATCCACTTTCCACATATTTACAAAACAAAATCCTAACACTCAACTGATTAAACATTTTACATTGCCACAACACAGGGATAAAAAACCAAATGCTCCAGCTCCTCCTCTACCACCATCAATTGGATGGCCTGATCAGAAGGTTCAACAGCAGGTCCATTCTTCTTCAGATATTCTCTTGCCCTTTCCAGTGACACTTTTCTCTTTGTTGCCACTATCTCTGTGCTTGCAGCAAAGTCTTAGACACTGATATGAGCCAAGGACAGAAGAGAATCCCAAAAGTTTTTCTTGAAAGGAAGAGAGGAACAAAAATACAAGGAGATGAAAATCAGAGAATGTGGAACACATGAGGATCCTGTGGAAGCAAATAAATGCAGAAATTACTCTTTCATGGATTGAGAATCAATTTCCATCTACTACACACCCACTTTTTCTCAAGATAACTTGTAAATGCAAAAAAAAAGTAAATAAATAAAAATGTTTGGGATAAATGAAGTCATATGTATACACACGTGTTTGTGTTGTGTGAGAGAAAGCTTGTCCTGTACATAATAAAAAATAATTTTTAAATTATCATTAATTAATTAATTTACTATATTGATCTCGACGTTGAAGAAAGTCATTGTCACATTTATTACATAATTAGCGTAAGACTATTTGCATTGGGATATGAAAAACGTTTTGGTGCATGCATGTGGCAGTTAATTGGCACGTTGACATGATCTGTGATGGTGTGAGAATGAAATGTTTGAGGGTGGACGTGGAGATTCCAAAAACGCCATTCACCCCAATTATTCTATTCTAATTGCAAAGACAATTCAGAATCTTTTGCGGCAAGGGTTAACTTAACCTTAATTTAGTCCCTTAATTAGTTAATTGGATTCATTTTATAATTCCAAATCTACTCTATCATACCACTATTAATATAAGAATATAGATCTATCTTGTGAAAAAAATATCCAATGGCAGTTTTTTAATTGAATATTAGTTCTTACTGGTAAAATTACACCTTACTGGTAAAAACACACTGAATCATTCACTCCATCAGATTTTAACATAATTTGATTGCCCTAATCTCTTAATATTGATTTATTATACAATTGTAGGATAAAGTAGGGTATTACATACTGTTTATCTACACTATTTTAGAAATTCTATTTTTGATTTTCTAAATCTAAATTAAACCCACAAATTCAGAAACCATGTCGGTGAAGACAAACACGGTCCAGAGATGAATCTGGGGAACTACCAAACATTAACCTTAACAACAGAATCTACATATACACATCATCCAATTTTACGATGATCATGTCAGCACTTCATAACGCACCATCGCACACCGGAAAGTGACAACCACGCGCTTCACAACAACATGCAAAGAGAGACACCTTGGCTTCATGAGGGGGAAGGAAGGGGAAAGGTGGTGTTGAGGAGAGAGTGTGCTCGTGAGAGCTGATCAACCAGTGAAACGATGCGAGCGTGATACTCACGCGCCTGCTGCAGCGCCTCGGCTTCGAGGTCACCGAGCTGCACGCAGAGGCGCTCCTCCGCGTCCTCCGCCACGGAGAGGCGATCCAATGCGGCGCGGAGCTGGCGCCTCACGTGGTCCTCCCTCTCCTTGCTCCGTTTCAGCTCCTCCTCCAGCTCCTCGTTCCGCTTCTTCAGCTCCCTCTCCAACGACGCCGTTTCACCCTTCCTCATCACCCCCTCCACTTCCGTATCCGACACTTTTTCTGCTGCTTTTAAGATTTCATTTCGTGTTTAAATACACAAATGGAAGAGTGATTATAAGGTGTGTCCAGGTTCATTGAACCTTTCCTCACAAATTTCACAAAAATCTCACTGCTTCTCAAGATTTTACTTTTCTTTTTTATCAAAATTGTTTAAAACTTACATTTTATGTTATTAATATGCATGTTTTTATATTTTTTTTTTTTAAAAGAAAAAAGTCAATAAAAGAAACGATGTTACACACTAAATTATTAATTACAGGTGATAAATCTCTTCAAACTTTATCAAGATAATCTTTTAAATTGGAGCCTCATTTTTTATTTTCTGTTACTTTAATTATTTTGATGTTACAGATATTTACTTCACGAAAGGGACACATGTCTACTTGAATCAGTGTGCACCCATATTTTTTGTTCTTATTATTAACAAATTAGTATTTAATCCATAAGAGAACGAAGAAGAAAGAAAACAAAATCAGTTTATTTTTTATATTTATTTTAACCTTTTTTTATTACGTAAAAAAAAGTTATGTGAATGATGTTCTCGCCTCGAAAATTCATATAACATCTTGTTCAGTATACATGTAAAAAGAATATTAGTTCTTAAGCTTATATTTGTTAATTAAGATTTATCTATTCAAATTTAGTTTATTAGGTGGACATTATGAATAACACTACAACTAAATTATATATATA
>Ga0123340_1004302_pt1 | contig 13491 bp, 5 predicted proteins | sample SirMexnodulemix_FD_89961 | JGI IMG/M metagenome (GOLD analysis project Ga0123340, IMG submission 89961) | Root nodule microbial communities of legume samples collected from Mexico - Siratro Mexico nodule mix | ecosystem: Host-associated > Plants > Roots > Nodule | place: Mexico: Nepantla... | reverse complement strand
TTAATTTTATTAATAATAATATTTATTTAAAACATATCATAATATTATATATATATATTTTATCTGCAGTAACCTTTATTATTAAAAGTGTTACTAAAATATCTAAAGTTTATTTGTAGTTTATCTATAATAACATTTGCAGTTTAAAATATTTAAAAATAATTATAATTATATTTTTAATAAATGTAATTAAGAAAATGTTACTAAATATATTAAATGGTTTAGTGAATATAAGTGCTCCATGATGCACATATTATATAAAAGTAAGTTCAGAAATTGTTAAACTTAGTTACGTAGTCATAGATTTCATTTATCACCTTGATTAGGATATATAACAATCACATATTTTATTGTTTTGTTTTTTATTTGTGAAGCAGTGTTGTTGTTGTTGATGTTGTGCGTGAACACATGTTATAGATGGTGTAAATAATTAAAATTTTGTTTTATGACTTTTTCATTGGTATAATACTACACCATTATGATATACCTTAGTGGTGAATTAAAGGATGTGCTGTTTTCATCTTGTTTCTATAAATGATTCAATGGTTGAATTTTTATTCTACTTGCTTCCTTGTCTCATTTACAACTTATTTACAAAACTCTTATATTTATTGAATCAAGGAGAAATGCTTACAAAGTTCTGTAGTGATATCCATCACTATGCATATTTGTGAAATTATGTTAGAATTTGTGCTTGATTTTATGTTATTGTAGAGTTTATAAAGGATATTAGAAATGTCACCAAGTCTGAAACTTTGTTGCACTTGCTTTTTCCCTTATATGATTTAGAGGACTTGACAGAAATTCAAGACTTCTAGTAAATGCTAATAAAAGTAGGCAATAAGAATATAATTATTATGTTTCTGCAAACCTAAGAAAATGAAGGGAAAAATCAATTTATAGGATTGTAAGCCATACGAAATTGTAACAGTGTTATTTCCAAAGTGTGATGCAGGCTGAATTTTTTGCAGGTTCCAAGCTAAACAATGTATGCATGACAGATATAAGTCATTATAACTATAGAAAAAGAAATAGTGAAGGTCAAGAAACGCTACTGTTCGAACATGATGAATGATGGATGTAAAGGCAAACAAAGTACTGAGCTAAATGAGAGAGGGGATATGTAGCCCAAATTTTACTTTGATCAGTTTGTTGCAACAAATAAGTAAAACAAAACTTTGGCAAAAAGGTTGACTTCAACAATTGTTAGAAGTTTAAGAAAGAATGTTGTGTTAAATGGAAATAAGGGTTTCAAAGAAGGAATATATATGATGTAGGGAAGATGAGGGAAAAAGGTAGAGTAATTATTTATTGTACTAGAAGGTACAATAAAGCAATTCTGGAGGGATACAGAGTTGTAAAAGAGCAAAAAGCATAAATTTATAACTTTCTATGGTTGGAATATTCTGTTTAAGTTGAATTTTGAAGACATCATTAATCATGTATGTTGTTATGGGTCAAATACATACAAAAGGATTTTACAATATAATTTGCTTGTATATTTTTCTCTGATCCTATTTTAGGTCTCCTCTTATATGGATTAGAGGATGTAATGCTATGTTTAGTTTTGAATGGATTTACACAAATGTTTTGTAAATTATTGTATATACATATATATTTTCTTTTTTTATCAATAAAAAAAATGTATTTATTGAATTAATTATCTCAATTTCTTTAACTATTTTTTTTCTACATATACAAATATAATAACAATTTTATTTTTTTTATGTGATAGCAAAATGGATGATGACTACAAGGATTTTAGAATACCTACAAGTTGTTAGGTAGTATTTGAATGTGTTACAATTGGTATTTTGGTTCAAACATTAACTTCACTAACCATTAAAGTGATTTAACTAAAATAAATAAACAGGTTTAACCAAAGTGTTTTGGTTTAGAGAAAAAAATAAATTTTATGTTTTGGGTTAAAGGTGGTGTCATTCCCTTGTATGTTTGGCCCTGCTTTCGTTCTTATTTGTCTCCCCAAGGTTTCCCCCCTCGGATTTTCTAACAAGTGGTATCAGAGCCGATGGTTTGCAGCTTGGGCGAGTATAGTTTTACCCTTGTATCGAAAGTCTTCCTTACGAAGGTTTTGGGAAAGTGTGTCCCGTTTAAGTGTGTAAACAGCGGTACAAGTGAGGGTCGTTTGTGATTAAGGTACTCATGTTTGAAAATACTTCTGCTCGAGGGGGGGTGTACCAATGTGGAAGGGACTCTTACTTGAGGAGGAGATTGTTAGATATCCAAGTGTGAGTCTAAGTCCCACATTGAGTAGAAGTGAGAAAGTTGAGCAACATATTATAAAGAAGACCCACAAACCTAATGCCTTAAGGTTTTGGGTTGAAGGTGGTGTCATTCCCTTATATATGGTTTGGCTCATTTCTCATTCTTGTTTGTCTCCCCAAGGTTTCCCCCTTGGATTACTCCCAACAAAAATGTGTCTCTAGCATGTCTACTCACTCGTTTAAAGTTACGCAAGGCCTAAATATTCTCACGTATTGCTTTCATGTGATACAATTGGCACAATGTCTCATCTAAGGCCTTTAATCAACTATTGTACTCATTTAACAAACTATTTCAACTTGTTTAACCATTCATATTTAGTCCACTTACACAAATATATTAACAATTGGGCTTTTATATGATAGTAGGGCTAATGATGACTATGAGGATTTTACAACTCCTACTAATTTTATGTGTATTTGAGTGTTTTACAATTGTTATATTGGTTCAAACATGAACTTAACCAATAATTATCGTGATTTAACTAAAATATTAAACTAGTTTAACTAAAGTGTTCTGGTCTAGAAAAAAGAATTATGATTCCATATCCTCTAGCATGTCCACTCACTCCTTTAGGGTTGCACCAGACCTAGCAATTCTCACGTATTGCTCCCTTGTAATACAATTAGCACAATATCTCGACTAAGACCCTTAATCAACAGTTGTACTCATTTAACCAATTATTTCAACTTGTTTAACCAACCATCTCTAGTCTGTATACACAAATATATTAACAATTATTTTTTTATCTAATATAATGATTGGTGATGATTATGAGGATTTTACAACGTTACTAATTGTTATGTAGCATTTGAATGTAAAATTAACATATTGGTTTTAACTTAATTAACTAACAATTATAATTATTTAACCAAAAAATCGAATTAGTTTAACCAAAGTGTTTTGATAAAAAAAATAAAATAAAATTTACAATTTCATGTGTCTCTATCATGTTCAATCCCTCTTTCAAAGTTGCACTAAGCCTAGCAATTCTCACATATTGTTTTTATGTGGGATAATTGGAATAAATCGATTGAGGCCCTTAATCAATAAGTGGACTAATTTAACCAACTATTTCAACTTGTTTATTAACAAATTATTTTTTATGTGATAGAAGGATTAATGATTACTAAAGATTTTACAATGTCTAATAATTGTTATGTGGTATTTGAATGTGTTATAATTATCATATTAGTTCATACATGAACTAACCAATGATGATAGTGATTTAACCAAAACATTGAACATGTATAACCAAAGTGTTTGGATCTATTAAAAAAGAATAAATTTTATTATCCCATTTGTCTCTATTATGTCCACTCACTCCTTCATGTTGCACCAATTGATCCCATGTGATATAATTGGTATAATGTCTCAGCTAAGATTCATGACCAATAATTTAACTCATTTAATTGACTATTTCAACTTATTTGACAAAACATCATTAGTCCACATATACAATATAGTCATAATTATTTTTTATGTGATAACAGGATGGTGATACCTATTAAGAATTTTATAATGCTTACTAATTGTTATGTAGTATTTCAATGTCCTATAATTGACATGTTGGTTCACACATTAAATTGACAAACAGTTATATTGATTTAACTAAAAGGTTTTGGTCTGAAAAAACATAATGAATTTTAGGATTCCATGTGACTCCATCATGTCTCCTTCAAGGTTACACCAAGCCTAATGATTTTCACATACTACTTCCATGTGATACAATTGGAACAACGTCTTGTTTGACACCCTTAACCAACAAATCTACTAATTTAAAAAACTATTTCAACTTATTTAACCAATCAGTTTCGGTCCACATACACAAATATAATAACAATTATATTTTTTTGTGATAGCAAGACTAGTGATGATTACGAAGATTTTACCATGCCTACTAATTGTTATACAGTATTTGAATGCGTTACAATTGGCATATTGATTAAGACATTAACCTCACAAACAATTATAGTTATTTAACCAAAAAAAAAAAACAATTGAACTAGTTTAACCAAAGTGTTTTGGTTCAAAAAAAATAAATTTTACGATCTTGTACGTCTCCATCATGTCCACTTACTCCTTTAGGGATTACATGAGGCTTAGTAATTCTCACATATTGTTTCCATATGATACAATTGAAACAATGTCTCAGTTGAAGACCTTAATCAAAAACTCATTTAACCAACTATTTCAACTTTAGCTAATCAATTTTAGTCCATATACACAAATATATTGATAACTGATTATTCATGTTACTTCAGAATTTCACAAGCTTTTTAATGGTTAGATAGTGTTTAGATGTTTTGCAATTATCATATTGATTCAAATATGAATTTAACCAATAATTCTATCAATTTAATCAAAATATTACACTAGTTTAATCATAATATTATGGTCTTGAAAAAGAATATTATGAATTCATGTATCTTCGTCATGTTCACTCACCCATTTAATGTTATGAGAATAACTATTCAACCAACCATAAAGAATGAAAACTTCTTTACAAAAATCCATTGTAAAGTTTAAATTAGGAGAAGAAAGCATAATAAGAATGTTCATATGAGAAAGAAAGCATATTAATCCATATGGAAATTTCCATTTATCATTCTCCTAAATTTAATACTTTCAACACTAAAACTACATCATTTTAAAATTTTCTTTTTACATAAATTATTATCAATTCTTTCTTTATTTCAAGATTGTCGAAATTTAAATATTTTTAATAAAAATTACCAACAACTATATATATATATATATGCCCGTTATTAGAGAGAGAATTAGAAATGTATATTTGATTAATTAAAAATTAATATTGTCAACTCAACTTTAAAAAAAAGCTAAATTATATTTATTTTGAGACAAAATAATAGTAATAATATGTTACTTAAAATGCATACAAAAAATTCTCTCAATTAAATATTTAGAATTAATTAGTTGCAAAATTAATATTTCAGAACATTAATCAATTTATAAGTTTTTTTGAAAGGTGAAACTATTATGACTTTAGATCATTAATCGTTTATTTGGTGAAGTTTATAACATTGGTCATTTTTCATAAATTTTGGTTGATACTTAATTCCATCACATCATGAAAGTAATATGAAATGGATAAGGTTATCTTTTAATGTGTAGCCTTTCTTTTCCACGGCCTTTCTTGAATCGGAGAAGAAATTGATGACAAAGAAGGAAACAGAAAAAAAAAAAAAAAAAATTTTATCAAATATTTTGAACTTAACTTGGAAAAAAATTTAAAAATGGGATTTGAAAAAGAAAAAAGCAAAGGGGAACATGAACTTATAATTGCCACATATTTAAACTACCACGTGTATAATCTCTATTTGTAAACATTTCTTTATCAAAATGATCTTCTAAAGTTGCAAACAAAAATCAAAAGTGAAAATTGTTTAGTAATAAAATCTATCATAACATTGATTTTTATAATAAGTGATTTACAAATTAAATTTAATGTTATTTTAATGATGCAAAATTCTCACGTGTGAACTTAATTGGAAATTATTTTTACTCCTACACCGTGAATGGTAATGCAAAACCAAACTGGTCAAACTAACGCGTTGGTCACTTTTAGCACAGTATTTTTGGTACCAAACAATGCTTCTGAATCAACACGTTAGTGTGGAGAAGCAGCATGTGCTGACTGTTGAAAATGAAGTAACCTTTCTTGCTAGCTGAACCAGTTGAAAAGGAAACAAAAAGACACAAATCAAAAGACACAACAACAATATTAAAACCATTTAGCTTTGTGTTTTGGTTGCAAATTTCACACCTGCTTTATCTAGTATCTTACTTAACATTTTCTTGGCCTAGTAAATGAACCTGAAAAGGACACAAAACTAATCTAACTTTTTTAACATAAACACAATAGATTAAGTGCAGATTACTGAGATAAAAATGGATTTGCTCACATGCACACCACAAAAGGGTAGCAGCAAAACTAGAAAAAAGTGTTGCATGACGGTGGCATAGGCTCTAAGACAGATAAGAATTTCACCTAACACAACCCAAATATGTACTATAACTTCAGTGCATTACCCCATATTTTCTTTCCTAACATCCTTGAAATTTCAACACTTCATGATGTTCATCTATTAATTTAAACCATCCCTTGAGGCTTCATAGTTCACCAACTTTTTTTTTTTTCTCTTGTGAAAACCATGGCCAAGACTAGATGGCTGTGCCATCTTCTGCTAAGGTTCTTGGCTTTTGCAGCAACCCTTTCAGCAGTCATTATGATGGCTACTAGCCATGACACAGCCACCGTCTTCACAGTGTCCTTTGAAGCAAAATACACCAATTCCCCTGCCTTCAAGTAAGTGTCTTCTAGTGGTTATGATTGTTAATCTTTTTTGGTCAAGAAAATGTTGGTTTTTCCTTCATACTGACAACTGATAAAATGCCTTCTACTTAGGTACTTTGTGATTGCATACTCTGTTATCACTGTCTATGGATTTTTTGTCCTCTTTCTTCCTCCAAAAAGCTTGCTCTGGCAACTTGTGGTAGCCTTGGATTTGGTAAATGTTCTAAAGCCTCCTCTTTTTCTCTATTACCTGTATCTCAACACACAATATTATTGGATAACTAAGTGTGAATAACATATAAGATATAAAAGATTCATAAATTTAATATCTTAAAGTTTTAAATTAAAAATGATGTAATTTTGTTCTATTGAATTCTCATTCTTATTAGTTTCTCAGAGTTTTTTTCCTCAGATTTTTGCAACAAATACTTTATCAGTACTTCATCTGTTTTGACATGGAAGGAAATCATGTATCATTACACCTTGAGCTGTTAATCATGTATCATTAATCTAATATGCATGTTAACTGAACTAAATAACATAATGTGATTCATGTAACTAAACTTGATTAGATAAACTTAATATATGAACAAATATATTATATATTATATATTATTATCATTATTGTAACATCAGTACTTTATATCATAGATGAGTAAAATTCTAACTAGGGTTATATTAATGGTTCATTTTTGGGTAGGTGTTCACCATGCTACTTGTCTCAAGCTTCTCTGCAGCTTTGGCTATAGCTCAGGTGGGAAAGAAAGGAAACAGTTATGCAGGTTGGCTACCAATATGTGATTCAGTTCCCAAATATTGTGATGGAGCCACAAGAGCTTTAATTGCTGGTTTCATTGCAATGATTATATACATAGTTCTTCTTCTGCATTCCATTCACACCATCATAGACCCTCTCCTCTTGAGAAAAAATTGAACACTTTTTATGTGTTAGCATGTTAGAGTAGAATTTCTGGTCATTTGTTGTTGAACCAACATTTTTCTTCTACCTTTTTTTCCTTCCCTTTTTTCTTGTAATAATTCCTTTATCTGAAATATGTTTTTCAATTTTCACTAGTGACATTTTTGGTTGTGATTTTTAATTTCAATCTACCTTATCTTGTAGTTGTAAGTTGCAACATTAATAATTTCTTAACTGGTGGAATGCATGCATGTGGAATATCGTAGGTGTTAATATTATTTCAAAAACATGGGCACAGGTTTGTTACAACTTTAAGATCAACTAAAAAAATTAATACAAAAAACACTGGAGTATTGACACATGTTTTGTCCTTAGTATCCGTATTTTTTAATATTAGAAAAAATTATATTTTATTTTCACATTAAAGAATTAAGAAAAGTTAAGGGATTATCGTAGAAGTATATCAATAATATTTTTTATTTTTTTTTACTTTTTAGTTTCTTAAATTTTACAGGCTAAAGTTTTATAGAATTTCTCATTCAATTTTATTAGACATATTATGGATAAAAAAAATATGATTTCAAATTGCAAAAAATTAATAAATTGAAAAAAAAATAGAAAAAAAATTAGTTTGAAAAAAAAAATTTAGCTTGATTAAGAATGATCTCATTTGAATGAAAATTAGTTTGAGACTATTTTTACTTCCAGTAATATTTTTGCTTGAGGGAGAATTTTCTCATTTGAGTAAAAATGAACTCAAGAGCAGGTTTAATTCCAATATCATTTTTGCTTTAACGATATTCTCTTTGCTTGATCAAAAATATCATAAGAAAATTTTACAAAATTAACTATTATTTATGTGCAAGTATTAACATATATTTAAAGTTTAGAGTGTTATAAAAAAATGAAATCAAATAAATAGATTTACACTTTAAATATCAACCTTCAAATCAAATAAAAATAGCTTTATCATCTAATCACACTCATTTATACTCTCTTCTAAGCATATTTGACTTCACAATGATTCATTTATAATCAATGTAATTTCTTTTCAATTCATGATACTCTAATTTCATTTTAATCAAAATGATTGCATATAAACTTATCATTCGGTCATAACACAAATCATATAATTTCAACTATTTTGAAACATATAGATACATATATTACTGTGATACCTTGATTTTCAAATTCGAGTAATCTGGTTTCATTTAAACTAAAATGATTACATATAAACTTATAACTCGGTCATAACACACATTATTTCAATTTTATCATGCACAACCATATCTATCAAACAATTCACAATATTCAAAAACAACTCTTGTCAATCAAGTTAACAATATCACAGTTCATACTAGATTTACACAATCAACCAATTTTATTATAAAATATTTTTAAAATAAAAATTAAAACTTAATACCAATTCCATTCACAATTTAGTCTTCTAACCTAAGATTATATTAAAAATATTAAAATTAGTTTTCCTTATTTGAAAAGCTCAATCTCGAAATCAAATCTTCCAAACGAAATAGTAACATCATTAAAATTTTAAGAATTTAAGAGAAGTTATCTAAATAATACTAAATTTTAATATAATTTTAATTTAATTAAGTTGTGATCAACTTCTATTATATATTTCTATTATATATTAAAATAGAAAATAAAACTCAGTGACTTGGATTGATGAACTATTAGAATGATCAATTCTGAAATAGACGAAGAACACAGCTTAAAATTGAAAAATAAGGGACAGAAAGATATGAAAAGGTGTGCTGATAGAGAAAATCAATGGTATGTGTTTGTGTTAAGGGGGTTACGGTATTTGTGATCATTTTCTAGAAAATTGTGTTCTGCATAACTTCAGAGAGAAAATGGAAACAGGTTTCATCATTGATAATTAATCTGGGACCTCTTTACTAGTTATTTGAATAAGATTTCTTCTTTCAATTAGATTTTTATTTATTCATAAACCGGAACCTAAAATATTACTTGAACCGATTTTCTAATCAACACGTGTTAGTCATAAATATGGATCGAATCTTTTCGAAGCTATCAAAATCTTATTTGGTAGGTAATCTTTCAAGATCTCTCGAATTCATGAGCTACTAAATAATTGCGATTAGGTGCAGGTTGATTATTGATTTAAGTATATGTATTTTAATTTTTATTGAACTTCTCATAATTTTCCTATTGTGTCTTTGACTTCGTTCACCCTAAACCTGAGAAAAGATAATTCTTCCAAAAGTAATAGAAGAATTTCGAAAGAAATTTGGATATACATTCGGTATGGTTAAAATCAGAATAATATTAAATAAATAAAAAGTAATATTAAATAAATATAGTAATATTTGAGGATGATAATCAATCACAAATGGTAGTTTTCAATTGGATGCCTATTTAAACTACCTTAAAACTTTCTGACATAACCAAATTTTCATATTTTGTATTATTGAAAGAAGAAACGAGTAAGGTTTTCAAATCTTGGATTATTTACATGTACCATTTTAAGTATTCAAATTATAATTGTGGCATCCGCACAACTTTTAGTACAGGTTATTCTCTCAAATAATGTGCAATTTTTTTATTTATACCATAATTGGTTGCTTGCATTTGAAGTGACACTTACAAATAATTGTTTTTAAAGTTTGAAATAAAGTTTTGAATATACTTTTGTATCTATTTATATTTTTTATGAATTAAAGTAATTATTTGTTTTACATATTTTATTGTAAAGAAGGAGCTTCAGAGTGAAAAAATAAAAAAAAAGTTCTGAGAAAATTAAAAAGTTACCATATAAAGTATGCAATGAAATATAATTGATAAATAAATTTGATATTGTTATATATTGGTTTGGATATATATAGTTATCATTTAATTTAATGCTTAATACACTTTTTGATAAAATAGGGAAAAACAAAAGAATAGAGGGTGGAATTATTTTTTCTAAAATTTTTAGATACTTTGAAACATATTGTCCAATAGGATGGTTCTATATGTTAAATTATCAATTGATGGATGGTATTTATATATGATAATATGTATACGATGAAATCTTACAATTTTCTGAAAATAACTCTCCTTCTTAATTAATGTATTAAAAAGATTATATAGTATAAAGAAATAATCACGAAGATAATATATATTATATTAATTTGTTTAATTATAAATTAGTTCTTATTCTTAATCAATTAATTAAGTTTTATTACCCAGGTTAATGTTGCAAAGTACAATGAGATGCAAAGTATAATAAGCATGTTGTTTGGATTTATACCAATTCTTAGTTAACCTTTTAGATATTTTTGTCTCTAAGTCATTAATTACTAAATTGAGTATTTTTTATTCCAAGAACTTCTAGTAATTGAATATTTTTTTACTCCAACCACTCTTAGACTGAGCACTTTTTACTATAGTCACTCTCAGCTTAAATAAGAAATAAGTATTTTTGACTCTAGTCACTCCTAACTTAACTAAGTATTCTTTAAACATGAGTCTCTCTTAACTAATAATCAAGTATTATTTACCAAATAGTCACTCATGGCTAAGATAGAAAAGTTATATAAATGATAATCAAATGATCACATTGAAGATTGCTGGAAAGAATAATCATTTAAAAAGTGTATGTATAATTTGATCAATCTCTATTCGAATTAGCTTATTAAATACAAACAATTTTTTTCTATGAAATTTTAGATGAACACAAAAAAATTAAACAACATTTTAGTACTATATAATATGGTATTTCTCTTTCTTCTTCTTTTTAAGTTGTTTTATATAGGCTCCGAAGAAAGTAAACTTTGTGAGTCCATTTTAATCTATTGAATAAGTTTTAGTTTTTATTTGTTTGACTGAAATGCGTCAAATGTGTCAAATGCACTTCGAATAACATTAAATACTCTTTTTTATTCTTTTATGTAAAATTTCAAATCTCTTCTTGAAACGTGTCTTTACTTGAACTTATCTGAAGTGTCATGTCGAACAAAATAGATAGTCTTTTCAAAGTTAATCATGCTAGTATAAAGATTTGAAGAATAAAAATATTTTTATCCCTTTATCTTATTGATCTTTTAATGTGACTTGTAGTTCTAGCTAATGAATTTAGTTAGACAAAATTAACAGACATTTCTTATAACATAAAGTAAATGTTTATATGTTTGGATTTTGCACGTAATTATCGTCTAAATACATCTATATTATGTTAAACATAAAACAAAATTGGACAGTATTAAACATTTATGTCTTATATCATATATTGTTAAATTCAACTATCCTCTTATGGTAAAAGTATAACTATGTTTTGTATTTAATTGCTTTTATCACTTAACAAAAAATATAGTGTTAAATCTTTCTTTAATAATTTTATATTTATATTTTTTATTTAGATTTTATTTATTCTAAACCTAATTTAAGAATTAAAAGTGTATTAGAAGAATATGAAAGTTATTTTAATTTGTGGATCCATCCATATAATGAATTTTATAGGAAGAGTGCGGTGAGATGAAACCTCATTTAGAATATAATCTATACGAAAGTGTTATTTTTAATACAAATTTATGTGGTATACGATTAAATGGTTAAGTCCATATATAATACTACATCATATGCATACTTTGAATATGCCATTCAATGATTAAATTTAATTAGCATTTTTTCAATTTATCTCACAATTATATTTACACGTAAAAACAATACATGCATTAGGATTTTTTACATAATTTTTTATAAATAAAAAATAATATTACGACGTTAAATGGTCTAATAAGAGAAATACAGTACTTTTGTAAAATAAATTTTATATAATAATTTGGAAAGGTTAGTTTCTCACCTTAACAAATACTTTTTCAGAAATTTGCCCAAAAATTATTTCCTAAAAGTATATATGATTTATTTCTGCACACAAATATTATTTTTTGAAAGGTAAATCAAATGTGAGAAACAAGCTTTCATATTCATGGAAAACTAAAATAATCCCCTTTTCCTTAAGAATATTGATTAAAAATATAATGTAAAAATTTCACAACAAATTTATATTAATGTTTATATGTTAAAATTTTCAATACATTTTTAATGTGAATTTCAATGAAAATATTAAATTTTAACATTTTTTAACCACCATCTAAACTAGTGGTTAAGAATATCCTAAATTTATTAATTATAGATTATATCAACTACTATTAATCATAATTAGCTCATTTTAATACTTGAGCAGTTGTGTGGTTGTCATTAATCTTTCAATAATTAAAAATTATTGACAGATTTTCCGAATTATTGACTACTTATGATTGCTAATACTTGACACACTTTTTGTACTGCAAAATAAATTTTATAAATATGAAAACTCTTACATTTATTAAAATCTAAGAATAAAATAAGTTGAGTGAACATAGCATTTAGTTGTATTATTTTAATTGATTGTATACTATATTTAATAGATCTAGTATTTAATGATATAATAATTTGTTGAATAAACATCTACCTGCTTCCTCTTCCTCATTATCATTGTTGGGTCCCACATAATTTTTTATATCTTTATATTTTTAAAGTGCTGTCCTTTGCCCATGTGACGCGATGTAAACACCTAGGAGAGATAAAAATAAGCGATCTAATGAATATTATTTAAATTTAGCTTTGATTTTAATAGGAGCTTTTCTTGTATTGATTAAATATAATTATCTATATGATAATATTTGAATTTTTTTAATTTAAGTATGCGAAAGAGAATGATTTTTTATCCATTTTTTGTTTTAAATTATTAAAATTCTTTTTATATTTTAAAAACTTATTTTAAATGTTTTTTCATTTTTATTTAATTTAGTATATATTTTTTTATTTTTTGACATCCACCACTTTTACTCAAATTTTTAAGATAAATTTTCTCTTATAATAACTTTAATTATACATTTTTTTATTTGTAGTTTTGTATAAAGAATGAATTTATTTCATAAAATTAAAATTTTAAATCATTTTTAGA
>Ga0123340_1004299_pt1 | contig 13496 bp, 10 predicted proteins | sample SirMexnodulemix_FD_89961 | JGI IMG/M metagenome (GOLD analysis project Ga0123340, IMG submission 89961) | Root nodule microbial communities of legume samples collected from Mexico - Siratro Mexico nodule mix | ecosystem: Host-associated > Plants > Roots > Nodule | place: Mexico: Nepantla... | reverse complement strand
GTGTGCATAATGTGAGTTGAACACTTTTTTTTTTTTTTTTTTATTTTTCCCTTTGAATTATTTTAAAATTATTTTTTTTCTTTTAATTTTCTTGGTGTTTTTTTTATTGTTTTCTTATTTATTTTTTTTTTTTTAAATTTTTGTTTTTTTGTTTTTTGTGGTTTTAACTTTTTTTTTTTTTTTTTTTCATTTTTCCCTGTGAATGATTATCAACTTACTATTTTTCACTTAATAGTCATGGCGTTATACTTAATGCATTCATAATTATGTTCATTTGGTGTTCTTACCTCACAGGCGATATGCATTTTTTGGATTGAAGTCAAACTACATTCTAATAGTTAACTGTGCTTATATTTTTATTTTTGTCTCACAAAGTTGTAATTTTTCCTTTTGCAGTGAAATGGGTGCTCATTTTTCACCATGTGGTAGATTTTTAGCTGCCTGTGTTGCATGTATGCTTCCCCATATAGAGGCTGATCCAGGCTTACAAACTCCAGTACACCAAGAGCCTGGTGTTGCAACATCACCAACCCGGCATCCAATCTCAGCACACCAAGTTATGTATGAGCTGCGGATATATTCCCTAGAGGAGGCAACGTAAGCTATTGCTTGCAATTGGCACTTCATTCGCAAACTTAAGTGAATCCATTAGAGTTTAAAATTGTTTTTTTTTCTTTATGTTGAACAGATTTGGGTTGGTGCTTGCATCACGGGCAATTAGAGCAGCTCATTGTCTGACTTCAATTCAGGTTTGTGTTCCCTTACTTTTATGCAACTCACACATGCTCTCTCTCTCTCTCTCTCACACACACACACACACATACATACAGACAATTTGGTCCCTGAACAACTCGTATTGCTTTAGTCTCTCAAAGTTTTCATCAATTGAAATTAGTCCGTTGAGGATTTTTTTTAACAAATTGATTATTGGTTGGGCAATCTTGTTGACAAACTGACACATTTTTGGGCCAACCTTTATTAACTCTAAACAGAGTGCTTTCTCATTCATAATTTTATTTGTTGAAATTATGAGGTTTAGGTGTACAGGGAGGAATATATATATATAAGAATGAAACACAAATTGAAATTAATTGTGATATAATTACAATGTATTGGTGTTCATAAAAGCTAGAGCTTTGACCCTTATTTACACTAATCATATTCCTAACTAATAACTAACTGGGAAACAAATAATGATATAAGAAAATATGTTAATCAGTCCTATGAGATGATGAAATAGGGAAACCAATCCTGAAGGATGTTCTAGATGTGATCGATATTTTCTTACATACTCTTACACTATGTTTCCTTTTCTACACACATCCTACCACTATTTTGATAATCATGTTTTATAATTTGTTTCTTCTCTCTCCGCACAGCCTTAGAAATATGTGCCCCCTTTTGAATGATACATGCTAATAAATTTATTCTTATAATAACTTTTGTGCAATTGCTGTTTGATGTGTAGTTCTCTCCTACATCTGAGCACATACTACTTGCCTATGGTCGACGCCATGGTTCTCTTCTTAAAAGTATTGTCATTGATGGAGAAACAACATTACCTATATATACAGTGCTAGAGGTAAAATCCTTTCTCTCAATTTAAATTTCTCAGATGTGAATTGCTCTCACTTGTACCCACACTTTGTAGTCTGTATAATCTTTAGTATGAAGTGGCATTTGCTGGTTTTGGATCGTGACATTTATTCTTAAACTGTTGTCTAGACAACTGTTCAACTATTTATGCTTAATCTATGGGCTGACACCAATTGTTGTCATTCATATAATCTATCCCCTTATTGTTTTCAAATGGTTTAATCTGAATTTCATGTCTATGAATTTGCTTCATTTTTTAGGTATACAGGGTGTCAGATATGGAACTTGTTAGGGTGCTTCCTAGTGCAGAAGACGAGGTCAATGTGGCATGCTTTCATCCTTTTGCTGGGGGAGGACTAGTTTATGGAACAAAGGTATGGTTTTGCTGTGGAAACCAATGATGTATGCTTTAGCTTATATTATTTAAGTGGTAATCTTTTGCCTGTGGTTGTAGGAAGGAAAGCTTAGGGTCCTCCAGTATGACGGTGCTCATGCAGTGAATGGCAACGGACCAAGTTACTTTCCTGAGGAGACCATCATTGGAGTCAGTCAGTGAGCAAGGTTATATATTGATTCTTTTAGGATATGGTTTATTTGACAACTAGGAAGTAACGGGTGGTTTTGATTTTCGTCTAGATAATATTTTGATGAGTTGAATAATCAATGTCAGAAGAGGATTAAGGGTAGGCTATGCTGATGATGCCATCACCTAAACTCCGATCTGATGATCATGCCAAAACGACATCCTTTTTTTTCGTGGGGTGAAACAGCCATGACAGTTACACTTTTATTTTAAGGATAAATTTGGAGAATCTAAGTCAAATTGATTTTAAATTATATTTTGCAAAGGTTGTTGTCGAAGTTTGAGTCTCTCGCCTCTGCTTTTGGATCAGTATTTCATAATAACTGCAAGCCAATCCTTTTTCTGCAACCATATAATATTTGATTTTCATTTGGAAGGGGTTTTAGAGTTTAGAGAAGTACATATTGGGTTTTTCATGATTCATTGCCTTCATATGAAAATCATGTTGCCTATGAATGTTGGAGGATTCACTCGTGTTAAATGTAAAACGGAGACAGGGTTTGTGACGTGTGGTCTATTTGAAGTAGAGTGAATTTGGTTGGAGTAAATGCTAGAATGGTTTCTGAAGAGTTGAATGAAAATTTGTTTGATTGTTTCAAAGAATAATCATTTGGACTTTTGTGTAGTATTCGCTTGAAGGACTTACATCTCCTTAGCCAACTCTTCCGAAGAGTGAAATTAAGGAACATGCTAGCTTTTGTTTTTACAATGGCATTCCTTTACGTTAACGTGCATTTGGATCATAAATTATTGGCATTTAGTTTATTTATCCTTACAAATTTACTGCCTGTTTTAGGTTTACATAAATGATTGGACATGGAATTCAAACATTTGATTCACATTACAGTGCAACTCACATGGTAAGCATTCTACACCAGCCCCAGTCCTTTCCAATGGTTGCGTTTGTGGTAATGTGAAATATATAAACCCATACAAGATAAACTTTTTTATGCAAGTAGTGGATACGAAATATTTTTTGTTTCAGGATAATTATAGGGAGAGGTGGACCTCTCAAGCAGTTGAGCTTTCTCACCATAAGATGTACTATATATTCAGAGTAGAGATTCTCTCACCTTGATTTTTAATCAACAACTCAACCAGTGAAGTTATTGAAAAAACAATTCAACCATTTAAAGCTCAACTCTTGGGAGGTACATACTCTGATAGAAATTATCCTTCTTTTCGCGTGCAAGAGGTTTTAAAATGTATTTCTTATCCCCATGCAGCTCTATCTGCTGATGATCCTGCCCAAACATCACCATATCCAGTGCCGAGCCCATGCAACCGATGGTGGAACTTCACTCACTGCATTAGCAAATGTATATTTTTGTATTATCCATGTATGAATATGTACTAACATTTTCCTTTCTTAACATGTTTGTATTTCTTGTTGTTCACTCCAACCCCCTCCCTCTCCCTTCAACCCATAAGTGGGGCATCTTCGTTTCTACCTTTGTAACGTTAGTAGTGAAAGAAAATGGTTTTTTTCCTTTTTCTTCGTCCCCGGGAAATTCTCTAGCTACACGACATGGCTCTAAATTACACCATTCGGACGCCAAACATTTAATACATCCATGTTAGGTATTAAATGTTAATACATTTAATACCTGTCCTACGAGTATGGATCCCAGAAATTTCTCGTTTAAGATTTTTCTAATGTTAGCAAGCTCACTAAGTTTTTCTTATGGAATTTATTTAAACCTGTTTGTGTAAACAAAAATAAAACTATCGAAGTCAGGTTATTTTACGCTTTTAAGTATATTAATTCTAAATGTCGCTGTATGTATATACTAATCTAAGTATATTCATTCTAAATGTCTCTATCTGTTTATTTTAAAGAAATAATTGTTTGTTTTATTGTTTCTTAGAAGTGTGGGGGATAACCTTTTATTCTTCACAAGTTCCTGGTTTGGAATCCCGATTACATAACAGCGGAAGGAAATCCTTTATGTATAATCGTACCAAATACCTCAATTTTAAAATAAGAGCACTGCTACAGGACGTTCGAAGTTTTGCTGAATGTAAGTTCAAATATTACATTTGATAAATATCAAGTTACATTAGAAAAAGTGGGGCGTGATAGAAGTTATGGTATATTATTTTCGTACAAAATTTCTCAACGGCATTGAAAGATTTTAATATTTTATGAAGAAAGTATTAAATAAAAATGACATAGTAAGCATATTTGTATATTTTAGGGTTTAGTATTATTTATAAAACTATTCTTTAAAAATGTAAAAACAAAATAGAATAGAAACTATGGGAAGTGGAAATGAGTGGATAGATATATGTCATGGGACACGCAATGGTGTGGTAATTGTGGGGCACGGCAGAAGTTGTCGTTGGTCTTCCCTCATTGATGAGAAAAGTTTGAATTGGTTTTTGCCTCTTTTTGATGTGGTCGGTTTCTGGTTAAATTTCATTTTCTTATTCATGAGTTGTAACATCCTTTCAAATATCAACTCGTATCAAATATAAATTTGGTCCCTGCTTTGGGGAGTAAAACAAGATAGAAGGTATAAATGCAAGAATCCAAATAGATGGTTGCTAAACTGTTGAAACAAAAGATACTCACCCTTTAAAAAACAAAAAAGAATTGGAGGAAAAGGATGAACACGAGAAATTCCAAAGAAAAAAAAGAATGTAGCCATTATAAAGGGCCATGTGCAAGTCTTTTTCTGTAAATACAATATCTAAAAACCCTGTACTTATCTGCATGTCGTCGACTCCTGCTATATTCCACTTCAAAGGAAGGAAATTATTTTCAAACTACAGAAGTTATAAACGAGGCATCAATGGTGATAACTATGTATTTAAAAGCATTTAATTAAACAATAACCATCATTACATTTTAAAACAATTATTTTTATTCCTTATTTTGTTTGAAATATTTCATGTAATTATTCTAAATGATATATTGTTTAACAAATTAAAGGAAAAAAAAGCTCATACTTAGTTTCAATTATTTTTCAATTGTTTTCCCAATAAATTAGTGAGATGCTTGCCTTTTACCCTAGATTGTCACTTTTTAGTTTTTTAAGCTTTTAATGAAAGCATTATATTTTACAGAAAATGATTTATAGTATGAAATTAAGCGATAACAGTGATAATAAGATTTACTTTTGATAAAATAGTAAATAATGTTTAAAATTTATTAGCTTAAGTATTGAAAAATCAACATTCATAAAAAGTTAACGAAAATAACTTTTAACAAAACTTAATCTTCACGTGTAACGTAAATGGATCCTTAATATATCATACTAATACTTTTGAATAAAAAAAAGTGTAATTCAAACGCACACACACTTTTAGAACAACGACAAGAAAAAGGCAATAAGTTAATGTGATTAAAATGATGAACGGTGAATGCATGGAAAACGGAGGTTTTGCCAGCCCAACAGATAAAATAAAAAAGAAAAATGAAAGAAGAAAGAAGAAAGCATGAGCATGGGTAGCATGATAAACGGCTTGACAATGGGTGCAGATAATTGATATGAGAAGAGAAGAGAAATGAAGAGAAATGAAGAAAGTTGAATTGGTCGTAGTCATCAGATGACAAAGAAAGTGTGACAGAACACACAACACATCGATGGACGTGTCCAAATCATTCCCTTAGCTTCTTTTCTTTACCAAAATCAACATTTTCTCTTCATATTATTCTTCTTATTATTCAATTAAAACACCGTCCAAAAACATTGACCAGTCAAAGGAACAATAAAAGCTGTCTTTTATATTTTTACACGTAGATGCAGGGGTTGCTTTGAACATAGCATGCATTGACTGATATGTTTTCTCCTTCTTTGACTAAAATAATTATCATTCATTCATTCATTCCTTTCTCTCTCTTTCTGTCACCCATTTCATCTCCATTCAATTCCCCCCACAACCAAACAACAGCAATCAGACAACCCTTTTCTACCTTTTTTTCCAATGAATAATAACAACTTGATGATGAATCATAAGGCTAAAATTAAGCTAATTAATCATAATAATCATAGGGCCACAGCACTAGTTAACAAGATGATTATGATGAGGTAGAAGAAGAATTTGATTCAAATTTGTAGTACTTATCCACTGCAACAGACACATCCCAAGTGCAACTCAGTCCTTTTGGAATCGTCACAAGGTCCCCAGCTCCAAACTCCACACACTCTGATGACCCTTTTGGGTAAGCTTTCACCTTCCCTTTCACCAAGTAGCATGTCTCTTCTGCATCAAATTTCAACTGGTACTTCCCTGGAGAACAACCCCACCTTTCATTTTTTTCCACCCCATAAGAAAAAAGTTAATCCACAGATCACACAGTGTGAGTACATTACATTCCATCATTCTAATCTTTCATAACCCAAAAACACACATGCAATAATTTCACCTTAACATCATTACAGAAAATGTTTTACACTGAAACTGAATTCTGATTAAAGAATAACACTAAAGCTATTTAAGCTACATATATACAAGTTTGTTTTTGACAATACATAGGAAAAGAGAAGCAGAAAAGGAAGGGCATGTACTTGGGCCAGCACTTGATGTTCAACTCAGCTAGGCGTGGCTGGGAAGGGTTTCTTTCAATGGTGATTCTGAGGTTTGAGTTGGAATCTGCAGCCATGGTTGAATGTGAAGAAGTTGGTACATGCACTATTGTGAGAATGAAAGAGAATGGGAAAATAGCAGTGTTTTATAAGAGGATAATAAGAAGACTTTATATTTATATAACACTTTTTTCACAAAAAATAATAATAATCAAGATTTATGGTTGGTACTTTTAATTTCAAAAAGTATTTTTTTACCAATCACATCATGCCACGTAATTTCAGATATAGTTTTTTAAACATACTCATTAATGCTGCAACACCTCGTGTGATCTTTGTGTCTATGTGCTATCAATCACATTGTATTATATTTTTTAATTTTTAATTTGCTTTTTTATTTATGTAAGCGTTTTAGAATTAACCATTCAAAACTATTTTAGTGTTTAGAACTATAACAAAATATTTCTACCAATCACATAAAATTATTAAATAAATGTTGTCCAATTTATTTATAATACGCTAGCACGTGGCATGTAAAGAATAATAATATAATGATACGTTACCATTATTATAACCACGAATAGAGATTAAAAATAAGAACGAAGGATTACTTAGTCAAACATAATTGATTCACATAATATATGTATTGTAATTAAGAGGAGTTTCTAATTATTAACACTACAATTTTCTCAATACTGAATATGCTAACTTACTACGTTTTATTTTAATTTTCTATCGAGATAATTCAACATGCATTAGCTGATAAAAAAAATAAAAAAATCCACATGCATTAATATGAAAGCAACTTTTCAAATTAGTACCTAATTTGAATTGGAAATACCTTTTTCGAAAAAAATCTTCTTCGAAATGAAAAAAAGGAAAAAGTGTTTTGAATTTGTACGAGAAATTTGACTCTAATGAATGTGACGATTCAAATTAATCTTGGAAATATGTCTTTATTCTCTCCCTAAGTTGCTGAAAACATATTATTTAAAAAAAATAAATTAATCACATTATTCGATTGAATTTTGGAATGAGTCTACAAATAAATTTAACCAAAAATAAATATCCAAAATAATTATTTCCTTGTTAACATTATTGCAAATATTAAGATTTCAATTTTTATTATCATATTTTTTTGAAAAGGTAATCACTATTAAATAAAACATACTTAACTTATCTCCCACTATTGATTTAAATCAATCTATTTTCAAATCGAGTCAACAGTCAAATATAAATACATCTTTTAAGTTTCTTTTTTAAAAATCATCAATTGTATACGAATATATTACCATTAAACAATATTTTGCCAGCTATTAAACAATATTCTGACAGCTATTAAACAATATGGTTAAGTATTTAACAGATGGTCAATATAACCTTTTCAGAAAAAAAATAAAGTATGCGTAAAGAAATTTGATAGTTATTTAATTGAAATGAGCGGGTCAATTTGACCCGTAACAACAATGTTTTTTAAAGTTTGATAATTCAAAGTTGATATAAAACTAATACAAATTATATGACTATTATATTATTATTCAAAGGTAATCTTACGCATAAAAAATTGTTTATCTTCACTGAAATAATAATAAAAATGTGTAATACCAATAAAAGAGTCCCGCACCTCCAGAATTTTTTTAAGTAATTATATAAAATATGGTAGTATTTTATAAAAAAAAATGTTTTTGAAAAATGATGGTCTATATGAGAAGATGTAAAAGGTTGGAAAATCAAAATGATTTATAGATATTCTGGATATTTTTGTTTCAAAATACAAAAATTACTTTTGAAAACAACTTAAAATGTAATCATATGAATTTCTTTATTTATGTACTTTTTTAGTGTATGTAAAATAAGGGAGTTTACTAGTAATTCTAAAAGAAAAGTTAAAAATTTTCAAAATTTTGAAATTATTAATTATTAATCATAGTGTTATGAAATATTTGTTAATGGATTATCAGAATGTCAGATGATTATTTTAAATGTCATCCATCAATATTTATTTTACTATGTGGTTACCTAACATCTTTAGAAAAAAAATTGTATGTATAAATAAATGAAAAATAGTTTGTAAAGACTACAACTAAAACTTACTTATTTTAGAAGTACTAAAATAGTTATACTATAATTTAGAGATAAAAATGCCTTTTTTTCTTTACTAAAACTAAATTTAAAAGTTTTCTTCTTTCTTATAAAGATTCATATTAAAGTTTAAGTTTTTTCGAAAGCAATAAAATCACTTTCTCTTCAAATATTTAATGAGTATGAAACTAGTAACCAAGTCAATCAAATTTTATTCTTGTTAATGAAATTTAAAGAATCATATGTCTTTATGATACAATCATTTTGATTTGTTAACACCAACAAATTATTTTTTATTAAGAATTTAAAAAATTAAACTATGTACACTTTACTACATTGCAATTGTAAGACATAAAGATTGAAACCTTGTACCCTAACCAAAAGCATAAAATTCACAAACTTTGAAAGAAAAAAAAAATAAATTTCAAATACATCAAAATTTGTTAACAATCAACAATAAATTAATTAAGAACTACTTCAGGATTAGTCCAACCCTTATACAATTGTTTAACACTGTTAGTGAATAATCTTACAGACAGTCTCCATTCCAGAGACTAAGCCATCATAGATAAGACTGAAGTACTACCTATCCAGATACAAAGCATGGTTGTAAAGCTAAGCATTATACAACACCAAAAAATATCAAATAGACTTAAGACACTAGGAAATAGATGAAGCTCCCCCTGAGTCCTCAACATTTGTCAAGCCTACAGAATTACTAGGATCCTAGATCTTCTAGTTTCACGTTGTATTCTTCGTCTATACCTCTTCTTCCCTTCCCGAAGCATGTGTTCTTGCAAAACCAAACACATTCGTACTTCCTATCTTATCCCTTTTGTCCTGCTTCCTGTTTGCCTACTGCATTGATTCCAAACATTTTATTGAAGTAACATACCGGTCTAAATAGAGCACATTGTTATGGACATCTTATGTTTAAATCATTGTCAACCCTTTAATTGAGTTAAACAAAAAAATTTCCTCCTCGTCTACTAACCCTCCTCTAAACACCACTTTATTCCTAAGATTCCAAATCTCCCTCACAATAGTCATCCACAACCCTTTCCATGCTTTGTTCACACTATTATTGTGACCCATAAGATAGAAACTTTGAAAATGAATAGAAATATATTAATGTCTAACGGTGACACTTCTTATCCACCTGTCACACAAGTCCCAAACTTTTTGTTCAGTTATAGGTGCAGAAGAGATGTTGAGCATTTTCTATATCTTCCCGACATAAAGGACACAAAGCACTCTCCAGTTGCACTCCTCTTCTCACCAAATTAATCTTGGTTGGCAACCTATCCCATAATATCCTCACACGCACACTATCGCAGAAGGAACTACCTTTAAGTTCCATAACATCTCGAAAACCTCTAAAGATAACATTTGATCCTCCAAATTAAGCATGCTATAACCCACCTTAACTGAGTACTCTTGCTTTTCATTCCCCAGCCACACCATCTTATCACATCCCTCTGTACTCCACTGTACACTCGAGATCAAATTCAGTAGTTGTTCTTCTAGCAGTTTTCCCCATTCAAACCTCTCCCTTCTCCAACCCATATTCCAACTATTACATCTTCCGCTCCAATTTTGTAATTTTTTCCTCAGTCCACAAACTCACAGACGTTGCTATCTTTACACTGTGAAATACTAAATAATCTTGAAAATTCTTCTTTCAACACTCGACCATCTGCCCACCTATCTTCCCAGAATTTAACCCTTATTCCATCTCCAGAGTCTACTGCACTCGACAGTCAAACCAATCTTCTTGCGCTCATTTTCCACAAACTCTACTCAAGTCTTGCCACCACAAGGATTGCTTTTTGTGGGCCAAAGTAGCCTTCAAATTCTGCCAGTCTTCGTACCTTTCTGTCAGTACTTCTCTCCACTATCCATCCTCTATATTTTCTAACCTCAATTTCCACTTTGTTAACAGAGCATCATTAAAGCACTCAATATCTTTGATCCTCAATCCCCCTACTTCGACTGGATTACAAATAGTTTTCCATTTCACCCAAGCTATTTTCCTACCTTCAGATCCCCAACCCCATAAGAATTTAGTCTGTATTCTCCTAATTTGATTACATACAACAATCAGTGCTTTAAAGAAAGACAAGTAGAAGAGGGGTAGGGCATTAATGACTGTCTTAATTAGGCAAATTTGGCCCACCATAGAGAGCATCCTGCCGTTCCATATGGAGAGCCTAGCCCTAATTTTGTCAACCACCGGGTTCCAAAATGCTGATTTTCTAGGGTTACCACTTATCATACCTAAGTACTTAAAAGGTATTTCCATCTACCGACAATTAAGGCACTTAGCATAAACACATTTATCAAGTTGGGTAATTTCCACTTACCCAACTTGACTCTTATGAAAATTAATCCTAAGTCCTAACACTAAATCAAAACACCTTAATATTGTTTTTATTGCCAAGACATTGGAGTATGATGGTTTATAGAAAAAAAGTGTATCATTTGCAAATTGCAAAAGGTCAATCTGCACTCTCTCTGTGCCTAATTCCACACCACTCAGCAAGTTTTCCTTTTTTGCTTCCCTTGCAAGCCCTTGAGACCCTCAACAACTATAATGAACAAAAACGGCGCAAGCAGATCACCCTATCTTAGCCCCATTTTCAGTTTAACTTCCTCCGTTGGGCTTTCGTTAACCAATACCGACACTGTAGTTGATTCCATACAAGCTTTTATCCACTTAATCCACTTTTCATTGAACCATAGTCTTTCCATCATGTAATATAAAAACTTCCAATTTACCGATTCATATTCTTTTTCAAAGTCAACTTTCACCAAAATACTACCTTTCTTCTCCTTCCTAAGATAATCCACTGTCTCATTTGTTACCAAAAATAGTGTCCATTAAACCTCTTCCTCCTAAGAATGCAGATTGGTTTAGGTCTATAACGCTAGGAAGCACCTTCTTGAGTCTGTTTGTCAAAAACTTAGCAAGAATTTTATATACACACCCCACTAGTGAAATATGTCTAAACTCATTACGATTAGAGTGATTGTCCTTTTTTGGGACCAACGTAATAAACAAAGCATTACATCCTGTCGGAATAAACCTTATGTTCTAAAAACTCATGATTGCCCTTACAATATCGTCACCAATAACATCCCAATTCTTTTTTACAAAAGAGAAGTTGTATCCATCTGGACTTGGGCACTTTGTACTTTCACATTGACTCACAACATCAAGGATTTCCATCACAGAGATATTACTATACAAAATATCATTATATGTGCTCGTAACTGACTTAAAGCAAACTCTATCCAAGTTCAACATACACTTCTCTCCTATCTCGAATCTACTCTCAAAATACCTTTTTACCTGGCTTTTAACACTGGCCGGTTCTTCACACCAAACTCCATCACTCCAAAGTCCTACTATCTCACTCTTTGCCCTCCTCCACCTCAATCTAGATTGATAAAATTTCGAGTTTGTATCACCGGTTTTTAACCACTCTACTCTCGCCTTCTGCCTTACCATATCCAATTCATTCTCCTCCAGGCCTCTCAATTGGCTTAGTATATCCACCCTTTTAATTCGTATATCTTCTTGGAGAGTCCCTTCATCGTCATAGCATCAAGCTCCTCAATTTCCGCCAATAACTCTTGCTTTCTTTTCATAAAGCTACTAAACACTTCCTTGTTCCAATGTTTTAGTATTTTTTTCGTTCTTTTCAATTTTTCCTTTAGGTATTCCATGCTATTACCCCTTGAGATTGGTGCTTGCCATGAATTCTTCATCACCTCCTTTAAACCTTTGTACCTGCATCCAGACATCAAAAGTTTGAAAGGGTTTTGAACCCCAATCCAGAGTTCTATTTTCACAATTAAAGCACAGTGATCAGATACCTGTCTACTTTGCACATATTATTTAGACCTTGGCCATTATGCCAATCACTCATAGTTTACAAGAACTCTCTCTAGTCTACTTTTTGACATCCCATTTGGTATGTACCAAGTATACTTCTTACAACAACTTAGATGTCCTTCAAGTCACACCTCTCAATAAACTCATTAAACCTTACCAGCTGAGTGTGGTTTGCATTAACACTTTTTCTTTCGAACAAAAACCTTACTACCTATCAAATACCTATTAGAATAATTTGAGTCTTCTAAAACACTCTCAATCTCTCTCCATAAATTTGTTACATTGGATTTGTTACATTGGATTCTTTAATAAAAAAAATACATCATATAATCCCATTAACCTTTTCTTTTATTTCTTATGCAAATATTTTTAAAGAAAAATCAGACCTGTATCCGTCTGACGCACCGGTACAATAATTTTTATATTTTATAATATTTTAAACGTTTTATTTCCTAATATTATTTTTCATACTTATAATAAAAAATTATAATATTGAATATTTTATAGCATTTATTTGATAATATATCTTTAACTTTAATTTGTATGATATATTTTTGTAGTATTTGTGTTATATTTCATTATTTTATTATTATTAAGAGATAATTATTTTTCTACTCTGGATAATTATTTGTCTAATCTTAATTTAAATTTAATTCCTTAAATCTCAAGTATTATTCAGAAAAATAGATATATTTTTATAATATTTTGTACTGTTTTTTTTTTTCATTTTCTACAATTATATTATTACTGAGTTTGTATTTTATATATTATGTAATATTGTATTTTTCAGTCAAAATAATTTAGT
>Ga0123340_1004295_pt1 | contig 13497 bp, 4 predicted proteins | sample SirMexnodulemix_FD_89961 | JGI IMG/M metagenome (GOLD analysis project Ga0123340, IMG submission 89961) | Root nodule microbial communities of legume samples collected from Mexico - Siratro Mexico nodule mix | ecosystem: Host-associated > Plants > Roots > Nodule | place: Mexico: Nepantla... | reverse complement strand
TTATTATTATTATTATTATTATTATTATTATTATTATTATTATTATTATTATTATTATTATTATTATTATTATTATTATTTTGATCCAGGCTTTCTAAACGTCATACCCCTATTTTCAATTCTAAGATAGTAAATCCAGCAATCTAAAACAAAATATACATTAATTACAATCAATTGGTAAAGTAATTCAAAATATATTTTTGTAAAAGAAATTTACAAAATTATTCAATCATTTTTCAAAATAATTTAAAATAACATAAATCTTCAGTTAAAAGTATCTCTAAGAGTTTCACATAAAACATACTCTTGTTCCGTGTAACATATGATCATTATAAAATTAAAACAAAAACTCCAACAAACACAACAAAATATGGTAAGCTAAAAATTCTTATAAATTAAACCGACTTCGGAATCTTAAATCTGGTTCACAGAAATTTAACGTTTTTGGTGATTTTTTTATGGTTTTTCAATAATAGACTGTGATGGCGACTCCAATCTCAATTTAAATATTTTTAAAAAAATAATTTTTCTACTTGCCTTCGCGATCCCGGTTGCAACTCAATGGTCCACCTGTTGCTTTAGAATTATTAAAAAAAAAACATTAAACATTTTTCCTTACACCATTACACACCTTCTTTTCCTAAAAAAAAGTAAGATTTGAAAAAAAAATACATTAAGTATTTTTCCTCACATCATTACATACCTTCTTTTCCTAAAAAAGAAGTAAGATCTGAAAAACAAAAAAAAGAAAATTAAGCATTTTTCCTAACATGCATTACAAATTTTCTATTTCTAAAAAATGATTTTGAGAAATGAAAATAGAATAAAAAAATATTAATCTCATTTTTCTCACCTGCATTGCATATTTTCTTTTTCTAAAAATGATTTTGGAAAATAAAAAACAATAATTAATTTCATTTTTTCTCACATGCATTGCATATTTTCATTTTCTAAAAAAATATTTTGGAAAATAAATATAAAAAATATTAATTTTATTTTTTCTTACATGCATTACATATTTTCTTTTTCTAAAAAATTATTTTAGAAAATAAAAATTAAAAAACATCTAAATAAAATTCATCTCAATATTACTTCATGCATATTCCACAACTTTTATAGCTACTATTTAATTGCATTACTTTTGTGTTTTTCTTTCACACCTTTTCTAATTTATTCGCAAAAACAATTAAAAAAATTATTTTTTGTGGTTTAATTAATTTACGCCTTTTTCTAAAGGGAGAGGATTCATTCATTCGTTCATACATTCACCTAGGACTTCATGCTTCCCTACGTATCTCATAGAATCCATTCTGATATAAAGTTTCATGCATCATTCATGTACTCTCATGTAAATAACATACATGCATTATCATAAAAAAATGGTTTTAAATAGAGTCAATGCATTCATCCATGTATAGCCTCATGCATTTATGCATTTTCAAAATCGTATTATATTTAAACATATATTCCTTCAATAAGAAAAATAAAAAGAAAAAATATAATTTGTATATACATTTTCATACTATTCAATAAAAAATATAGATTTCATATATGTATTTTCATATCATCATGCGTTCAATAAACAAAAATGAAAAATATCCATATCATCATTCTCATCATGCATTCATTAATGCATTTTCATAAGAATTATCAAATAAAATTTCATGCATATCTTCATGCGCTCTCATTGCACTTATGCATTTTTTTTAAATGTTGATATCAAACAATAATAACAAAAATTTAGTCTCATGGCATACATTCATACATTTTCAAAAATTGAATTTCATACATTCCCAAAAAAAGGAAAAAAAAAAGAATTTCATGCATTCATAAATGCATTCTCTCAAAAACAAAAAATAAATAAATCCATGCATACTATTCTTGAAATTTCATACATCCATTTTCTCAAAAAATTTTATGCATTCATATATTTACATTTTCAAAAAATTTCTCAAAAAAAATCATAAATGCATTCCAAGAAATTTCATGCATTCACAAATATGTTTTCTTAAAAATTTCATGCATCAATATATGCATAGTCATTAAAAAAAAAGTCACGTGATGAATCATTTGTTCATGAATTGAATTCATAAGATTGTAAATAATAAAAGAGGGATCGTGCAAAGCAAAATGTTTAACAAAGGTAGAAGTTGGCTTTCCTAAGGAGACCATCTCGTCATGGTGCTTGATACCTTTCACCTTTCCAAAATTCCTAAAAATCCTAAAATTCTCAAAATTCCCAGATAAAATGATTTTCCTCAAGGGTTTCCACCGCTTAAGGAAATTCTTATACTGGGGCAGAACCGTTGTATGTCTGATTGTTGGCAAAAATAGTTCTTTTCTTCAGAGGCATTCAAAAAAATAAAAATAAAATAAAAGTTCGTTAGAATTGCGAATCCACAAGGACAATCTAAGGAAAAGAAAGGACATGAAAAGAAAAAAGACGACAGTGTTAGAAGTCATCAAATTTTGTTTCATTGTTAATCTCTTTGAATATTAAGCAACCATGATTCGAAATTATATATGACCATGTTTCTTCATTTGTAAATACTTTATACATCCTTTGCACCACTTTTGACCCAAAAATAAATATTTTTTTCAAAATACCTTAAACGAGGATCTGAATATTTTAAGACTCAATCCAAGGTTAAAAAAGAATAAATACGTTAGATGCTCCTACTTTTGTCAGATGAAATGTGTGAAAAGATTTCCCAAAATTATAAAAGGAGTGTGTTGAGGGGTCCTAAATCCATCAATAAAAAAAAGACAAAAAAAGAAAGAAAAAAATTCTCCAAAGAAGGAATACATTAAGGGCTTCTCAAGAAAAAGGAAAAGAAAATAACGATAGAAAGTTTATTCAGGAAAACCTTGGCTGGTTATAAATTGATGATCCTTGTTTCAAAAAAATATAAGCCCACAAAATTTTTTTGAGCCTATATATCCTTTTCTTCAACTTTATGAGATCTTTATCGAAAAGGAAGCTTCTAATGAATTTAGTCATTACAAGGAACATCTGACTCTACACAAATTTGTACATACCTTTTATTTTCAAAAATTTGTACATGTTTTTTTTTAAAAAGAAGAAAAAAATCATTGAAATAATCATTTGTACATACTTTTTGAAACATTGAAAATCATTAAAAAATTATTGAGAAAAAAAATCCTTTGTACATACTTTTTGAAACATTAAAAAAAATTATGGAAAAAAATCTGTTGTACATACTGGTTGTGATCAGGATCACAACGGGACGATAAAAAATTAATTTTAAAAATATTTGGATAGATATTGGAGTCGCCACTATAGTTTATTATCGAAAACTATAGAAAAACTAAAAAAAAATGAATTTCTATGAACTAGATTTAGGATTCGGAAGTCGGTTATGTGTGAAGAATGTATTAGCAACTCCACAACACTCATCCTAAGACGGTACCTTTAATCAAACGAGCAAACATGAATGTAGTTTTACAAAATGTTATTTTCCCAAAGAATAGTAATTACAACAAATAAAAACAAATATATATTTTGAAAAATGCAAACAAAAATAAGAATAAAAACACAAAAAGAATAAATAAAGAAAAATAGATTTTGTTTTTTTTACCAGACAAGGATCAATCTTGATCTTACGTATTTCTATTTAGTATTGAAAATTAAGGATAGTTTTTCTTAAAATTGTTTGGTGAGTATTTCATATTTTTTAGAAATGTTCTATATTTTCATTTTTATTGTAGAAATACTTTATATTATTAAAAACCGTTTTGTATTTTATTTTTCAAAATTTAATATTTTTATAATTTTTAGAAGTATTTTATATTTTTTATTTTGGAAATATTTTATATTTTTATTATTTAAAAATAATATTTGTATACTTTTAAATTTACGTTTGGAAGAAAATAAATTAGAAAAATAAAACAAAAAAAATAAAAATCATAGAAACAAAATGAGCTCACTCCATTTACATGACACGTGGCATCCTTCCCCAAAATACCCCACACTCCTTTCAACTAACACCTTTCTTCCATTTTTTATCTTCCAAATGCCATTCACAAGCCACATATGTTTTCTTTTTCCATGCACTATCGGGCAGAACACTCACTCACTCTTTTTTATTCTCAATTCAGTACCCTAAACAAATTGAGCCAAGCCTTTTTTCGCACGCTGCCATTCACTATTATTCCCATTTTCCACGGTGCCAAAATCATGGGTCAAGCCCATATGCTTCTCACGTCTTATGCATTCGGGATACCCTAAAGTAGATTAGGGTTATTGGAGAGGGGATCACAAACGGCCGCACCTCTCAACCCTAACCCCTGTATAACCCTAAATCAAATTACGGCAACATCACAGCGGTTGTGGTACCGTCATAGATGAGGGGCGTGACTAGAATGCACAATAAGGACGGTTATAAAACCTGTTTTGTTTTTTACATGTAAATAATATTAATTAAATTATCATAATTATTTTTATTATAATTAATGGTTCAAATTGTCGTAATTTTAATATTAAATAAAAAAATATGCAGTATTTTATAATTATATATCCAGTTGTAATATATCTAGTATTTATATTTAGTAGTATTTCATAATTTATCATATTTCATAATTATATATGTTACATACATATCCAATAAAAGAAAATTAAAATAATACAAATTTTGCAATAACAAAATATCATATTAAAATAATTCATAGTGCAACATATTATATGTTTTAACACAATTCACAAAATATTATATTCCAAGACACAGTTCACTTCACCATCAACATCCCAAGGGACTCCAGTACCACTAGCACCCTAAGATTGTTCCCCTGACTTCTTGCAACCATAAATAAAGCTAAAGTAGAATTATATAACTCTGAACCATGATTAGAAACTTAAAAAGAAACATTAATAGTTTAGAAAACATAATTTTGACAAGCTCAACAAATATTAAAACTTAGAAGAGACTGAAAAAAACTTTAGTAGTAACCAAATGAAAGTATGATACAATATTTATACCAATAACTTGAATAAGTACTAGTACTGCAAGTACAATTTCAACTCTGCATAATTAAAGCTTAATACAACACCAATCAAGCCTTTTTTTTTCCTCTAGGTGTAACAATTACATGGATAAAATGATAATGATGTTTTATAGTAAATCATGTCTCTATAGACAAATCATTGACCTCTAAATCCTTCTTAATGGTTCCTCGTATAGTTTATCTCAACTTCCTTTACTTTCTAGCGATTAGACTCTGCTAATTAAATCTACAATCCTAATTGGGCCTTTTATAAGTCTTCCCCTCACAGGCCCAAATAACCTAACGCAAGATTCTACCTATTTCTCTACATTAGGCGCTACCACAACTTTCTCTTTGATGTTATCAACTCATCATTCTGGATCTCAGGTTGTCAAGTGAGCTTCCTTACCCAACCAACTTCCTCACCTCTGTTATATTGATTTTATTCAATCCAAACCCATAGTTATCGTATTTTTATTCAATCCAAACCCAATCAGAGGGAAAATTAACAGTATATAGATCGAAACAGAGAAGTACAGGCTTTAGTTTATCCAAGCTGAGAGATTACTCTCTACATTAGTAGTGAACATACCTCTGTTTTGTCCCCAAAAGCCTTCAAAGTCGTTCAATAGCAATAATCACGTAACTTCTTCAACTTGTCCCCAAATATATGCAATGAAATTATACAAATTGGTTAGATGCAGTCCAAAAACCATGGATTTTGAACAAAATCAAAAACGAAAATGAAAAACCCTTAACAATAATAAAACTCTTACCTTTTGTCGTTGTTAGGGTTCATTGATTCTCTCCAATCGCTGAGGGAGTAATCGGTTAGGGATTGAGCAACACGAACTATAATTTGTTAGGGTTACGGTTTGGGAACGAAAGGTTTGGGGATTTTCAGTGGTTTGGAAACGAAAGGTAACGAGAGAAAAACGAAAACGAGGGAAGAACGAAAAACCCTTTTCATTAACACTTTTGAGGTTTATGAGAAGGTTTCGAGTTTATGGGTGCGGTTTATAGGAAGGTTTCAAGTGTTTATGGAAAAACGAGTGTTTATACTTTGGATGAAGAGTGTGGAAGGAAAAGCCTATTCATTAAAGTGTCGATGAAAAAAAATGATATCCTTTACAAAGCGGCAATTATAAATGTCATTTTTTGATCTCATTAAAATATGGACCTATACAATATAATATGACAATTTTTTGAAATGTCATACCACCACCACATACACGTTTTTTTGTAATGTATGAATTTATTTTTTAGTCTAATCTTATTATAATTGTAGGTATTGTTATATATTACACAAATCATTCAATATTTATTAGTTATACATTTGCTATTGATGTACTGGAATGAAAATAAAATAAAATAAGAAAGAACGTTGAATAGTACAAAATCTTTATTTTAACACATTACAAATAGCATCTACACAAATACAATTATACAAATACAATTTAGCATGAGAGAAAGATGCTAATGTCAGTGTAAAATTGGATCAGAGGAGCAATATATACAAAATTATACAACTGCGTACCAAATTAATGAGCATTTGATGTACCCTTTTTGTATGTATACCTCTTAGCAAGGCAAAGATAAACAAAGAAGTTGATCAGGCTCAAAACGGTCAGAAGCCAGTAGAAGTAATCAAGATGACCCCTATTCAGATTGTCTGGGATCCAACCAATTCTTCCATGGCTTGAGGTTATTTTTGTCACAATTAAAACAAGCAAAGTGCTCACATAGTTTCCCAATGCATTAGTGGTGAGTTGAAGAGCTGCACACAAGCTTCTCATAGCATCAGGTGCCTGTCCATAAAAGAACTCCATTTGGCCAATGTTAGTGAAAACTTCTGCAGCTCCTATGAGAAAGTACTGAGGCACTTGCCAGAAGATTGACATGGAAACGGTTTCAGCATCATAGAGATTGTTTTTTCGGACCATGTCAAGGCGAACAACCTCTAGAATGCCAGCAACAATCATGGAGATGATGGAGATGACAAGGCCTATGCCTATGCGTTGGAGCTGTGTGAAGCCTTGCTCATGGCCAGTGAGCTTTCTTGCAAAGGGCACAATGGCTCGGTCGTACACTGGCGCCCAGAAGATGACACTAAGAGTGTCAAAGAGGGAGAGGGATGCTGAGGGGATTTTGAAGTGAGGGCCTATCTTTTGGTCCATTGTGTTTCCTTGAAGCACAAACATTGTGCTCATTTGACTGTACACTGTTGCAAAGGCTATCAAGGAAGCCCAAACTGGTAGCAAATGGATTACGCATTTCAGCTCTTCAACTTGGGTCACTGTGCACAGCTTCCATGAATTGGGCCAACCCTCAGTGTAGTCAGATTCTCTCTCTATTGCTGCCTTGTCCAAAAACCTTGAATCAACAACTTTCCCTTGTTAAAGTGTCTTGCTAAAATAAAAAATTAAAATATATAAGAGCAATTCATATTCAAACAACTTCATACACTCAGTTTATAGTCACTGTATTACCTTTCTCTCTAATTTATTTCTTCTAATTTTTATATCATCCTTAGAAAGAGGTGATTGTTTGGAGGGTCAAAAAAATTAATTTTCAAAATGTAAATCAATCCAATCATTTTTTTACAATTAAATAAATTTACCTTTAGAAAGGTTTTGGAAATAGTTTTCAAATTTGTTTTATAAAATTTATTTTAAAATAAAAAAATTATATTTTTAAATATTTTATTTTACTGTTTTGAAAAATATTACTTTTATAAATGAATTGTATATTTATCCATTAAAAAATATTAATGGATGGATTAAATTAGAGTTTATTAAATAAATCAGGTCACATCAGTTTTTAATAAATAAAATAGATTAATGCTACTTTTTATCAGATATGTCACTCTCTCACGCTATATGGATATAGACACTGTGCATAGACTCCAACATTTGAATCCATGACCTCCAATTCACAAACTAACAAATTGTTGTGAAAAGGGTTCCCTCAGTAAAAGGTAAAAAAGTGCCCATTCATTAATTATGCTCTGCTGTATACATTGGTTAGAAAAAAAAAAAAAATTACTAAACTCCTATTATTAGACTTTTGGTTTTAATCAATTGAGAAAACAAGTCTATTGGAAAACATCCGAGACTTAAAATATTCTAATTAAGACAATGGTGCTTGTGTTTTACATGTTCTAACAATATTTAAAGACTTATGTCCCTTTTTCACCGTTGCTGTTTATAAAGTTAACAATTTTACTCATGACATTGCCTCCACTGTACCTAAGTTTCATTGTTATATATATATATATTTATTATTTTCTTTTATTTCCTCGATTTCTTGTTAAGTATCAAAAGTCTTAAATTCTTTTTGTTTCAGTTTAATTGCAACTTGTACTATTTCAAAGTAACATCAACTATTCTTTTATATTTGTATCCTTATCCACATTTAATATTTAATTACTTTATATATATATATATATATATATGATATAAAAATAAAAATGACAAAATAGAAAATTTATAAATATTTTATTAAATTTAAGAAAATTTATTAATTTTTCTATTAGTCCAAAAAAATCTTAAAAAGAATGAATTTAGGATTTTTTTTATCTCTAACTAGGAGTATATAGTAAAATGTAGAGTGAATGCGACTTTATTAAACAGAAATGCAACAATGGTTTAGAGAACTCACTGTAACTAATTTGTATGTACAAGTTTGCGGCTCCCTGTGATGTTAGACTCTGCATCTTCAGTCTCGTAAAGAAGAGACTTGTTATCTCGCACTTGTAGCCCAGATTTTCTGCATGCTGCCACTATAACTTGACAAATTCTTGTGATAGTACTTCCTCCAGGTGGTTGAAGTCTGTACCATTTACTACCAAATGAAGAAAAATATAATTGCAATGATCATTGCAGCAGCAGGTATTCCAAATCCCCAACCCCAACCCACGTTCATCTGAATCCAAACCAACGCTGAAGAAGCAATGAGTGAACCAATATTAATTGAGAAATAAAACAATTGAAGAAAGAGCTCTTCTTTAACCTCTCAGTGTCATCATTTTCATCAAATTGGTCAGCACCAAAAGCTGAGACACATGGTTTGATACCTCCAGTTCCAAGAGCAATCAAGTAGAGTCCTATAAAGCAAGCTGCAGTTTGTGCTGATGTCGGATGGCAACCATTAGAATCACATGCAGGTTTTAATCCAGGGACAGTTGCAGAAAACGTTAAAAGTGTCATTCCCTGCAAAGTAAACAAATATACCTTGTTTTTGGAAACATGAGCTGATTTGAATATAACTGCTGCAACTAATGTCACAAATAATACCAGAGCATGTTTGCACAAAAGTTTTCTTTGAAAAAAAAAAAAAAACTGATTTGAATTATATGTACATTTAAGCTTGTATTATTTTGTACCAGTTCACACCCTTGTTTCTAATTTACCTTCAAGTTCTCAATATATAACTATTTTTGTCTCATATTCTTTTTGTTATATATCAAACAAAATTAATTATCTTTATAGTATAGTGTGAGAAAATTTATTTAAATAAACACGGATTATATTGACAAATTTAACATTAATTAATCAAACATATTGTGTTCAGGGTTATTTTGTAAACTAGATTGAACCACTTTGCCTTCTAGGCAATTGTGCTCAGCCGGGTGGGTATGTAGATAGGCTGTGGTCAACATCTTTTTGCCTGGGTGAATATGTTATCTAAGGCGCATGAATGCGGGAGAAGGGATTATTTCGTAAACTAATATACCACTTTGCTTTTTATGTAATTGTCTTAAGCAGGTGGTTAGGTACACAAGCCGAAGCCTATGTCTTTTTTAGAGAGATTGGGTCATATCCAAAATGCCGTCAGAAATTTAATTTATTTTTTTTATAACAAAAATAAAAAGTCAATTACATATATAATTCACTATCAAAATAATACTTCTTTTAATATATGTAATGAAAGAAATTTCCAATATATTTATATATATTGATAAAAGTAATTATTTTTTTTCTTGTAAAAGAAAATGTTATCAATATGTACCGAATATACTCTCATAATTAGCAGATTTGGAAATATACATCTTACCATTAATAAGGATACGTGAAAAAAAAAGCATAGATACTTACAATATTTAATAAGGATACGTGAAAAAGAATACATAAAAATTATAAAATTGCTTTATAAAAATATCATTAATTTTTACTAAATTATGTTAATATTGAGACAGGTAGAATATAATTTTTGACAGTCAATTTTTAAAAGGAAACCTATAATACGTTGAAACATTATTATATGAAACTAAAAAATATCAACAGTCCATATGTATAACGTAGCTTTAAATTGATTTTTAGATAAAACAATACCTATGAATAATCCATATTTTTCTCCTAGTAGAATGAATTGGCCACATTGTTCTCTAGTTAAAAACAATTACAATTTGTTTGTTTGACAATAGCTTATTCTAAACAATACTCACTCGAGGTCTTATTTTGCTTCAAAGATTAATATACTAATTAAAAGAAAGACAACAATAAAATATGAACTCACACTATGAAAGTACAGATTAAATTCATTTATCATGACATAGAAATAATGAATAAAGATTGTTCGTCAAATAAACTTACAATGGAGTAGATAATTGAGAAACTTGCAATTGTCCAGTATCTTCCCATGTATGAATCAGCCAAAAAGGCTCCAAGTAATGGGGTGATGTAGCATGTTCCTGACCAAGTTGTGACATTAGTTGCAGCAGTTGCATTTCCTTGGTTGAAACGGGTCTGCAGATAGTTCACCAGGTTTGTACTCATGCCATAGTATGCCAATCTTTCACAACATTCATTTCCTGTCATAATTTTTTTCAACACCTTAGTCCGACTTTAATAGAGAGATAACAAGATTATGGTATGGAAATGAAAGAAAAAAAGGATTCAATACCAAGTATAAAGGTGCAAGGTTTCCATTTTCCAGTCTTTAACTTGTTGGCAGGTTTTTTATTGTAAATGTCAACTGTCCCGTCTTCTGTATATAAGCCATCTTCTTCCACATCATTTGATTTCATGATATTCATGGTATCACAGCAGATATCAGATTTCCTATTTCCTGCTTCTTGTTCTCTGTTATCTTCAAACGTCTGTTTGTAAGGTGCAGGAAATGATTACACAAATAATCAACATAACATTAAGAAAAATTAAACAGGTTTCGATCCTATATTTCATTTTATAAGGTTAATTTGAGTGTGGGTGTGAAATATAGGAATTGCAAAGAGATGTTCAGCAAAGAAATACCTTAGCTCATGAAGCTCCAATCACATTTGGTGTCAACATTGTGATTTGGTATCACTAATGGCATATACTGTGATGGCTCGAATCGAAATAAATTATGTAGCAGTGCAGGAATACAACACAGAACCTTGCAAACATTAAAAGGAAAAAGCAGAACTCTTGAGACATACAAAACCAGAAATGGAATTGAACAATTCTAAAATGACATTTTAACCTACAATTTGCAATCACGATTTTTATGATAGCCCACCCGTAATTTCAAACTTCAATCATGTGGGATAGAAAATTTCTGGTTTCGGAATGCGTGCAATGATGTCACACGCATTCAAAATACAAACCAACCGCATGATAGATACACTTAACAGAAGCATAAATATAAGAATATAAAAGTCACTTTCCCATTGTATCAAAATCAATATACATAAGAGAGTAAATGCTCGAAAAGCATAAGTGACAAGGTAAACCTACATCAGTCTATCAATAGCAAGTTAAAATAGTTGGCATCAGATCTTAATAGTTTCTCACATTGTGCAGCCAGCAAGGAATAAGGTCAGATCTCAGATTAACGTCAGGGTAATCATATTTGTCTTCATACTGAGAAAAAAAGAATACATGATAACAATAAGAATGAAACCCACATTACATTTAAAGAAAGTTGAACGCAACATTTATGCTAGCATAAAATCATAATTATAGAAAATTCAATGACATCAAAACAAACTCTAGGTTGACAGCGAGGGAAAAAAGCACGCAAAATAAGAAGATTGAGACTATTTTACCTTAGGATGAGAGAACGGACCGTGCGCTAGCTAGCTGTTATGTAATGACAGGGAATATAAACCTTAGTTAAATGTGGTTTCCTGAACGTGAACAAAACTATAGGAATCACGCAACCTTAACCTTGACACCACCATTTCGCTCAAAAAGAGAAGCACAGAAAAAAAAAAATAATATGAAGTAGAATGAGATCTTTTGTCTGGTTGTCCCATGCATGAGTCTCTCTTGATCCAACGTTAGTCCTACATTAATTGTCTTATTTTGGTTGCTGTTACCACGTGGCTACAATTCGATCAATAGAAAGAGCTTTTCACTCTACCACAATTCACTAGAACTATATGCTCTAATGCTCGGGATAATGTAATAATTTATGGTTATATAGCCAAAGTTGGAATTATGAGTACATGGTAACAAATTACCTTATTTTCTTGGTTTTTTTTTATCGGTAATAAAAAAATTTATATATAAATGGGGCACTTATATGCTTGAACCCGTACAGAAATTTCCCACAAATGTTTAACTTGTCAAAAAATACACCGTCTATAAATTCAAAACATCTTTTATCCTGCAATATGAAACATTAGAAGGAGCTGGGACCATCACAAACAAAGAGAGGGTGCACAACTTCTTCGTAATAAAGAAAATCAGAGCTAGAAGCCAAATATTCCGTCCAGTCAGAGGTTAGCTGCTGCACTCTGTCAGTCCACATCTGACCTTATTTTTCTTGTGTCACTTTTATTTACTTGGCTTGGCTCTTTAAAGTATACCAATTCCTTTAATATTTTTCTTCTCATTTTTTTAATTACCAAACTGTTAATACTCAATTTTTATGTGCTTTATTTTATAACACATAATTTAAATTAACATTTTTTCCTTAGGATTAAGAAGTGTTCACAAGGAGAAATTAATTCATAATTATTTTTTCCTTTATTTTAACATGGTATCAAGAGCTTAGGATTAGGTTAAAATTGTTTGGTGAACCCACTGTTCACCCACTACAACAAATATCACTTTAGACAATAACATAAATCCTTGGCCTAAAGTATACAAACCGTGGTCTAAAGTTTAGGCAACAATTTTTCAGTCTTGGTTTAAGTAAGTGTTGTCGTTTATAATAGACAACAATTTTTTGCAAGCAACAATTATAAAACCATTGCTTGATGTGTTGACAACAACCACACTTTTGAAAACGTTGCCTAAAGTGTTAAAAGGATTTATAATATAATCTTTTAATTTTATATTGATTGCTTATACAAAAGTTAGTGGCTCAACTAAAAAATATTATTATTTATATCTTTAAAATCTAAAATTTCATAACAAGGAAAACCAATATTAAAAATTCAAAAGCTAAAGTCATGTAATCTTAAATAAGAAAACAACATATATATATCCCTTAGGCTGGTAGTAATCAAAATGAAGATCTATTGAATCTTTAATCAAACAATCCATAGTAAGAAAACTATTAGTA
>Ga0123340_1004289_pt1 | contig 13501 bp, 10 predicted proteins | sample SirMexnodulemix_FD_89961 | JGI IMG/M metagenome (GOLD analysis project Ga0123340, IMG submission 89961) | Root nodule microbial communities of legume samples collected from Mexico - Siratro Mexico nodule mix | ecosystem: Host-associated > Plants > Roots > Nodule | place: Mexico: Nepantla... | reverse complement strand
TATATGGTATAGAGTTACGTATAATAGATTATTTTAAACATTTAACTATTTGAAACATAACTTACCAATTTCACACTGCTAATAATAACTTTTTTAAGCAAGCGGGGCTGAGATTTGATGTCATTTTCAAACAAACACGTTTCCAAAAATTACAGTAAGTAAATTGTAGGATTCTGTAAACTTATTTTAGAATAATACTATGTAAGGATTTGGAGATTAATCTTAGTATAAGTAATATTAGTGATATTTAAATATTTTATTAATAAAATAAAAAATTTATATAAATAGAAAAATAAGTTATTGAGATTTCATTATTATAAAGTCATTGACTTTTTATATTAGAATTATTTTTTCTCTTTTACACTTTTTCTAAAATTCTAGTCCCACCTGTCTTCAGACTAATAATCGGAAGTCACTCCTAAATTTTTGATGTTGAGTAGAGCAAAAGTATCTAATCATATGTTTGAATAGGGTAAATTTATTTTCTTCGAGTTTGTTTTTCAGTGTTCTCAGCTATCCTAGCAATCTAGTATGCATGTGACATCTAGAACATCAGGATTGGTCTCTGTTAGTTCATGATCATAATAGTGTAGTCTGATCTTTGATCAGAGCTCTGTGGTGCATGTTAGGAGATCCTTTGTGAATTATAGATTTGAGAACTCTTTTGAAAAGTGTTATGCTTAAGCTAGGTAAAGAAAGTTAGTTGTATGTTTTATACTAATTAGCTATTTTCAAATAGAATCATCGGATAGAAGGCTTGAATGTATGAATATTTGATTATGAGTATTCAAGTCTTTCTTGTTGAACTGGTCATTGATCATTGAATGAATTTGATTGTTTAATTTCATATGATTAATTGACTTAATTAAGTAATGGAATAATAATTAAATAAATATTCATAGATTGATTTTAATAGAACTAAGAGTGAATATGACTTGTGATGATGTTATGAGTGTGGATGGATTATTGAACTAAATGTATTGACTTAAACTGATTATAAGTGTAGGTTCAAAGATTGGTATTTTATATTTAGATACGTTGATTTTTTATGTAATGGAAGGATTGAAATGTTATTGAAGAAGTGTGTAGAAATGAATTTATACTAGGTTGAATAAAATGATGAATTTAGAAGGATTGGAAGGCTTAGATAAAATTTGATTCTTTAGTTAAAAATGTGATGAAGATACGTTGTGGTATGTTAATTGATTCTTGATGATAAGTTAGTTGAATGAAATTAGTTCTTTTAAATAAGTTGAAACTATTTGAATAATTTATTTGACTTTAGTTGGTAGTATGATTGATTTTGGAATGGAAGAAATTCTTAATAAAGAAATTTGCAGGTAATTTAATAAAAATAACGAATTAAAGTTGTAATTGGGTTTAGAATAAGAAAGTTGTAAGTAAACTTGAATGGTGAGTGTATTTTCTAGTAGTTAGCTTTTGGTAAAATTGTTTTCTAATATTTTTGCTCAAACGATAAGATTTCTCGCTCTAGCGAAAAGGGAGATTTTATCTCAGGTTCATTTTTACTCAAGCGAGGAGTTTTTTGCTCAAGCGAAAATAATATTAGAACTAGACTTGCTCTCGAGTTCATTTTCGCTCAAGAGAGCAAATTTTCACTCAAGCGATGAGAGTTTCACTCAAGCTAAAAAAATACTTAATTTACTCTATTTTGCTTGTTTGAGTCTTTTGTGATGAAATTTGTGAATTTAAGATAAATGAATGATTTTTGAACCATGATTGAGATTGAATAATATTGATGATTATGAAATTCTTGAGGTAATTGAGATTAAAATTGAGAAGTGAATGGATGAATGAGTGGAGATATATACACATTATATGATATGTTAAAGTATTGATTGAGGTGATCATGATCAAGGAATAATATTTTCAGGAAAGAAAATACTCATGTCTAGGTCGATTAGGATGTGTGTTGTTTGTTGATTTGTAATAAGGAGATATCCTGACTCTGCTTATATATTAGAATAATATGAATGAAGATTATCAGGTGGTAAAGTCGAATGAGGTTCATATGATTGCGTCATAGTGTGAACAAAAATTGATTGTCTCAGACGATATGGATTAGCCCTGTCATATGTTGTGATTGTATGGACTCACATTGTGGGGGTAATGTGATAGGTGCAGACCTTTAAATCTAATTCAATGCACGAGTCTTCTAGAAGTAGAGTATAAGTATCTTGGTATATGAGTCAATGTATGTGTATCATGTGTTATTGTATAGAAATGAAAATGATAATATGATGTATGAGATGATTGATGAGCGTTTAAATTGTAATATTTTAGTTAAGAAAGAAATTATACATTTTAAACTCTCTAGCTTACCCTTTTCTTTTATGTAATATTTATCTTTGTTTAACTTACCCTTTTTTTGTGTGTAATATTTGTCTTTGTTTTAAATCTACTATAATAATTATGTATTACAGGTGAATAGATGATTTGACAGATATTGAAACTATTCCATGAGTTGATGAAGTGTATGATTTTTTTTATGCATGTTTACTTTTCTTTTTGTATTTAAATATAAAACCTCGATAGTTATATTTTGAATTACTTTTAAACATGACATGTATATATTATATTTATTAATTATTTGTATATTATAATTGTGTAGAAGATAAAATTTAGGAATGTTACACAAATTATTAAAATGCATAATAATATTTATATTATAGTGTATAAAATAGTTTTATATTACTTTTTTCATGTTATTTTACGTGTGGATAAGTATTTGGATAGTTTTTTAAATTGATTGAATTTTTTTTAATATAATTATCCTCTCCTAAGCCTAAGGGGTATACTTAGTAAAAAGAGAAATATGAAGGAAAATCATTTTATCCAAAAACAGACCAAGCAATATAGACCTATTCAAGCATTAACTATGTTTTGTATAAAATGTGAATCCAATAAATTTACTAGTTAAATAATAATAATAATAATAATAATAATAATAATAATAATAATAATAATAATAATAATAATAATAATAATAAATTGTTAAAATTATTAAAACCAAACAAGAGTATATAGCCATAACTAACGTGTGAATATTCACTTAAGCATAGTTAGGTTGAATCGGTTAATATCCTGAACATAATTAATAAAAGAATAATAAAATCAATCATAATAAGATAATTCTCAAAGAAAAATAAAGAAAATTTTCTATTTGAATGACTCTATAAAAATCTCACTGGTCAGAACAATAATAATTATAAATTTTTTCAATATTAGTCTAATTAAATACTAATTTAAATTCTTTCGTAAGTCATAAATTAAACATGGGAGAGAAACTGTTGCTTAACCATCGCATTCTTACAAACTAACGAAATAAGAGAACAAATTAATATCTAATTATTCACATAAAAAAAATCTATTTGCTAACATATTTATTAGGTGAAAAAGAATTTAAAACCGGGGAGATAAAATAAATTAGAGGGAGAAACATAAATAATTTTACTATTATTTTTTATGTTTTATTGTGAAATGCAACAGAATTACCTTCTTCTTTAACATCTCTCTTCAGTCTTCACACGTTGAAGAATTGTTGTGATCCAGATTAACTGGTTTCGATAAATTCTTACAAATAATAACAAAATCGTTAACAACTAATGATAACAACAACTAACAGTCTCACCAGATTTCCCTTTGGCCCTAGAGAGCGCTAAGTTACGCCAAGGATGCGCCCTGCGCACCCTCCCTCTATCGTCTCTTCTTCGTCAGAGTTGGCTAGTTAAACTAGTATACGCTTCTTATAAATTCCAACCGTCATCACTCCCAACACCTTTCGCTCTCTTCCACTCTCGCGGGTCGTTTTCTCGGGAAAGTTCGATTCAGTGAGAAAATTGATTTTCCCGGAAACACACTCGCGAATCTCCGATGTGGATCGTTTGCTCGATTGCTTCCGCGGTTTCGCTTTAATTCATGACGATTGCCAGTGTGTGCTTCCCTGCGCGTTCCCCGTGGGATCAACCAATGGATCGTTGCTTCCGATTTTTTCCATGTCTCGCCGATCCTGGTAACACTGTTCGGTTCCCGAGAAAGCAACACTGAATTTTGTTTTATGTTGATTTTGAACTTTAATCTTTCCTTTATCGGAATTTAATTTCCTTTTCCTGTAAATGTTTTTGTGGTAGCTTAATTTTTTCCTCATTGTAAATGTCTGTTGCTGAATTTCAGGTCGGAGGTCTTCGTTGTGCTTGAAGTTGGCCTTAGTGACGATTCACCTCATTTATGCTGGCGTGCTCTTCTTGTTTGACCGGGATTTGATCGAAAACACTAAGAAGGAACCGTGGTGAGTGCTCCCTACTCGTGTTTTGTCTTTTCTGATATAGATTGAAGTTGCATTTTCTGCGTTGTGTATTATGCACGACTAATGTACCATACAAGTTATGGAAGTTTTGGATTATTGCTGTAGTTTTTCTGATTTTCTGTTTTTTACTTGCCTTTTCTGTCAGGTACACTGCTTTATACTTGCTGCTGTTCGTTGTTACTTTAATTCAGTACTTTGCTACCTCTCTTTCTTCTCCAGGGTAATAAAACAATTGCTTACTTGTGATGAACTGAATAACGAGTGTGATCAGGAATTGCAGTATTTTCGCTTGTTTGTCTACCTGATGGGATTTATTTTCCTTTGCTAATTTTCTGTGTGCAGCAACGTTCTTGATGCCATGATGGCTGCTAATGATAGAAATGTGGCATACAAAAAGACATCAGACACATCCAGGTAGGTAACCCTACTTTTCCTGTATAAAATTTACTATAAGGAAAAGGGATGTAATGACATGTGAAGTAAAGTTATGTTCCTGGTCTCGCCTAACTATGTATTTCCAATTTTATATTGCTCAAGCAAAGTCAATCAGCTTCGAGCAGAAATGGGAGTTTGGTTGTTTCCGTGGAGGGAAATCAATTGGGAAGAGGTCTTTCAGGAAGCAGTACAACGTCTTGGTCAAAGTTAGTGGCGGACTTGTATCCTTTGGGATCATCAATCAGGTAGATCGGACTGTCACTGCTGGTTAAATTTTCATGAACTGTTATTTATGGCTTACTTCTCATTGCAGAACATGGACATGCACCTACTGCAATCTGGAGCAGGTATTGCAAATGACATTCTAGTATTCTATAATGTGCATTATGTTATTGTCTATGCTATTTCCTATGGTATTGCTTCTTCAATTCATCTTTGGGTGATGGTTTTGCATTCATTTGATAGTTTTAGTTCTCCATATTCATTTTGTATAGCATCATGATAATTCACTGTAAGGATGTAAGAAACCAAGGGTTGACGCTTCCATGTCTTGAAGCATCTTTACTGAATAATTAAGTACAATTTTAATAATATTGTTAGTCATTCCCTGATGCTACTCTCAATGTTGTATCTGTGAAAAGTGGATTTTGGGTTTTTGGTTTTATCATTTGTGATATGAATTCCGGTTGCCTTGTGACAGAAAGAAGTCAGCATGATGTGAATGCTTTCTTTTTTGTGATTAGTTCATGACAGAAAAAACCCAGTAGTAAAAATGCTGGAATATATTTTTTCTCTCTGGATTGGTTGCCTGTATTAGAAGCATGAGAAAGCAATATTTCCACGGATAATGAAAAGATAGGTTGAGCTACACTTTATAAACTACATTTTCCTTGTGTTATATAATTACTTTTAAGGTTTTTAGCACGTTAGGAGCTCCTTCTACTCTCAATGACTTTCAGGCTCTAATAGTCTAACATCTAGATTTTGATGATCAATTATTCTGTTCCATTATGCAGCCTCCACGAGCGAAGCATTGTCATGATTGTGACAAGTGTGTTCTTCAATTTGATCATCATTGTGTTTGGCTTGGTAACTGCATTGGACAGGGTAATCACTGTAAATTTTGGTGAGTTATTATGTTGGATGTGAAATTCATAATTTACATTTGTCTAGATTTTTCTACTGTAGACTTTGTCTAAGCTATTAAATTCCACCTTCACCAATATTTGATTTTTTTTGCTTGATGATATTATTATGTCATTTGTAATTAGTCTTGATATCAGATGAAGGATCAGTGGCCTGGAAATTCAATCACTGCTAATTAGCAGTCGAATGTCTTTTGTCTGTTTCATTATGATGACATTCTCAGTCTTCTTTTTTCAATATTATTTAAAGGGCAGGAGATGAGTGGATAAAGTCAGAAACATATTTAGAAACTTAATTAATTGTTGTCCTTGCATTATATATTTACTTTCTCTGTATATCTACTTTTATTTTCACATTTAGTTATATGTCCTACTTAGCTTTAAGTAAATTATTGATAGTTTTATACTTTTTTTCTCTCACTCTATGTAGAGAATGGATGTTAAGTGAGAATCGTTCTTAGTTAAGAGAACAACAAATCTTGGCCATACAATTGTTCACGGATGGCTACGACTAAGATAAGTCACGTACCACACTCAAGCAACAGAGCCAGGGTCTGTTGATATTGTATGATCATGATTCGCCTTTCAAACGAGAACAATTCTCACTTGATATGCTTCCTCTATATATGTGTTAGTGTAAGCACTGTAGTTTACCATGCTTGGAGACTTGTCATGTGAAATTTGTGAATGAGATTATTTTTATGGCTTATATAAGGAAGTTCTATATATACATCCTTGTGTAGATTTTGCTATGTTTTCCTTTGTAATCAATATGCCAGCATTGTACAAGGAAGTTACTTATTTTATTATTTTTGTATATATCTTAGTCTACATATATTTCTCTCACTATGATTTTTTCTTCCTTCTTGTCCAAAAACACTTAGGTGGTACCTTTTTGAGGAGACAGCTTTGTGCCTTTGGACTGGAGTCTTGTATATTTCATACCTGAAGGCTCACATTACAAGGGTTTGGTATGATATCTTGATTATTGAAACTCCCAGTTTTGTAAAATCTTCTTCATTTGAAAAATTCTCTATTGGAGAAAGTTACGCACAAGAATATTTGGGTGGGGGTGGGGGGTTTACTACCTTGTGTATGCCAATAATTATACTTTTACGCCAAAGGTCACCCTACCCTCTCTAGGATTAGGTGACTCTTGACATAAAGGTAAGGCTAATTGTTCAATTTTACATTTTAAATTTATCTTGAGGTCTTCCATAAACAAAAGGGAAAGAATCCAATGCCCTTTCTTTCTTTATTTCTGTACTTTGACATTAGATCGTTACTTTTTTTGCTCTCAGGTGGCGGGATGCAATATTGATACTACTCTTGATCACTCTGTCAGTTTGTCTCATCTTTCTTCTCCTCCTACTGCTATTTCATAGGTAACTTTAGTTTTATATCCTTGTATCTTTTCATTCCATCACCTTGATGCTACAAAAAGTAGGAGTTGAGAAGCCATATCTTTTGTCAAACAAAGACTAACTAGAGATGTCATTATGACAAAATATTTGCTTTAAGGAGGAGTTAAACTTAAATCTAATACTCCTGATATTAGAACCCAATTTATGATGTTTAGTTTAATAAAGGATGAATATTGGAATTTCTTAGTGGTTTGTATTCGGCGAGTTTGCTACTATTTTCATTTCGCATATAATATAATCTTAGCAGCTGTTTTGCCAATATAACCACTTGTAAAATGAAATCTTGAACTTGTTCTTCCTCTTTTACACTCTGACCCTTTCTCTCCATTATGTTGAATGTATAGTCAAGTATTCTGTTTTACAATGACAACTGTTTTGTCTTTTCTGCAGTTATCTTATTTTAACAAATCAGACTACCTTTGAACTTGTAAGGAGAAGACGGATTCACTATCTAAGGTTAGATAACTTAGCTTTCTGATGTTTTTGTAGGATTTCATATTTTACCTTAAATTAATAAATAAAACATTTTGCTAGAATTTGATTCTTTTTTTGGATTCAACATATCAGCATCATATATACGTGTGTGTCTGTGTTAGTTTTTATCAGCATCAGCAACATATATACGTTGGTGCCATATGGTTGAACTCTGATTTTGGGAATCTTTTTCACTTGCCAACTATGTTTTGGGGATATCTATGATAAACGCATCCAATTAATCTTCAGGGGAATTCCGGAAAGAGTGCATCCATTCAGTGGAGGAGTTCTAAGAAATTTATACTACTTCTGCTGTGCAAGGAGCGCCATATATAGATTCGAAGCATTGCCTACCCCTCAAGAGATAGAGGAAAAATCAAGGCCGTACACATGCTTGGATGTTTTAACGTGTCGATGTTGCTGATGGTTTTTTGTATAAGTAGAAGTCTTTTCGTCCAACAGTTTATTTGTGAAATCTCAGAAGTATGTCGATATGCGTCCGTTTGCTTAGACGGATAGATGTTATCATTAGGCAGTTTGCTTTATGATTTATCTTCTACTATTCATTCTTTGCCTAATTTTTGGAGGTAGAGTTCCAAGTTTGATGTACAGTTGCAGTGGTAGTGTGTTGTTTTGTCTTTACTTGTTAGTTTGTAGACCTGGATACCTAGCTATTATCAAACTGACTATTGCTGTCGCCGTGGAACACCATAGAAAATACAGTATTCACCTTAGTTGCTTGCACAGGGGGTGCGGTATCCTCCATTTCATGGTGGGCTTTGGCTTAACACGTGTTTAATACTCTTCTTAGTTCTCTTATTTTTACCCCCATACACTTAGTTTTGACCTTATCTAGCCTCATCCATGGTTGCTAGAAGTGGCAGCATGTTGCACAATTGCTTTCATTATATTAGGAGGTATAAAATACTCGTGAGATTGTCATGGCCTATGTCAAAACAAAGTCTTTAACACTCTTGAGGAGTGTGTATTGGAATATATCGGGTTACTATTTCATTTCCGAATTAAATTGGACTGAATTGTTCGAGAACTAAATTATAAAACAAGTTCGTCTGAACAAATTGAATTAAAAAGTTTAAAATTAAACTATTTATTAGTTTGATGAATTGTTTTGTTAAATTCAAACTGAACTCTGTCTTGAGCTGAATTAGACTGTTCTGAATTCAATCAATATTTTTGGCATTAATATTGGAAGGAAGAGAATCTTATTACCCCTTTTAAAGAATAAATAAATTTTATAGTTTGGTTCATATTGGTTCTTAAACAGTTTAGTTAATTTTTTTATATAGAAAGAGTTCTGTTTGATTTAGTTTTTTAACAACCCTATTTAAGAAATGTTGATAATATTGTGTACGACTCACTACAATAGTTAATATTATATGATAGTTTAATTTAGATTTTGCTGGCCTGGAACATAGTTTATAATATGTTAATATTGCCTTGAAAAGAAAACTATACAGGTTAAAGTAGAGAAAATAGTTACCTACCTGGCCTTTTTGTGTTTATTGTCTTTGGTCTGTTTACCTGAGTAAACAGAGCTACACGATGATTAAAATTTCACTTAATAAAAGTATTTTTTTTATTTTACTTAAATTTTATTATATTCTTGATACACACAAGACTCTGTGTTAAATATTGTCAGTTATATGATAACAATATTTTACTTTTTTTGTTTTATTATTGTGAAATCTGCTTGTCATGACTTTTCTTTCCGATCGTACACAGAAGCTGAAAACACTCCCAAGGTCTGAATAACTCATTTATTGCTTTCTTACATAAAAAAAAAGTTTGATAAATTAATAAACTTATAATTTTCACGCTAAAAAAAAAATAGAATCATAGAGTATTGGTTCTGATGTCAGTCGTAGAACCGGGGCTTAATATGAACTGGTATAAAACCTTATGTCATGTCAAGCAGCCATGGTAGTGCAGTGGCACGGTCAAAGGCAGCGAACGGTTTATTAGGAAATTTTGAAAAATAGGCTACTGCATTTCAAAGAAAAGAGGTGACTTCAAAGGGGCAACGTCACAGTTGGTCCGCGTTCTAACTTCTAAAGCGATGATGGCGGCCAGTAGTATCTGATACGTGTTCATACACGTCGAATTTTGTAAGGACTAGTTTGATAACAAGATATGATATACCATTTATGAGGGGATAAAAATATGATAAGATAGGAATAAAATATGGTTTTTATTGTATGCTTGTTGTATTTAATGATAAGTATTGGATATTAATAGGTAAAGGTAGCACTCGTAATAAATATAATGAAAGTAGCGTTTATAATAATGATAATAATGGGATAATGAGTAAGATAGTACAAAAGTAATGAAAGCATATTGAGTGATAAAAGTCTTGACAAAGATAATATAAACGAGAGTTATGCATAACTATAACGATAATAAGACGAATAACAAAAATAGTGATAATATTAACGGTAGTAGAAGTAAGCTAGTGAAAAGGTATAAATATAATAACTTATTATCCTTAAATCATTTTTTTCTTTCACCATATATACACTATATTATATTTTTTATGATAAAATAGAATAAGGTAATATAATAATATAATTTTGGTAGCACAAATAACTAACTGCAATCCTATTTTAATGTAAAAATATTAACTAATGTGATATTTTTTAATGGATACTGGAGATATGTTTTAGTTAGTTGTGTTATTTTTAAAAAATTATATGTCGGTATTGTTTGTCTCGTATTTGATTTTAAAATTTATATTCATCACTTGGTGTTATATTATTTATAAAGACGAGTAAGAATATTGTTTATAGTAGATATGAATTTTCACAATTTTTTTAATTAATTTTGATATTACATTAGGATATTTAATTAATGTTAGTCATGATTTTAATTATCATTATAGATTTCTTACAGATATTTGATACAGTATCTCAACACCATCTTAACATATGTGTGATCTTGATCAAATATACTTACCTAATAAGTTTGATCTTGAGTGTTCTATGTTTTTCAAAAGAAAATTTTACCTTTTTTTTTGGTCGAGACGTTCTTGACTTCTCTTGTGCTATGTCGGACGGAGATGCACTTGTCCATCTTGTCTACTAGCCCCCAAAGCTCAATATCACATATTGAAGAGCTCTAAGTCAAAACTAGAAATAGAGGTGAAATTTAATGATAGGACCACTTGTTTATACCAATCCGAGTCAGATTTAAAGAGTCTGACGACCAAGATGAGGCACCTCATCCTCCAAGAGGTCTTTTCACTTGTTAGTGCCTCCTTGATCAACCTTTGATTTCTTCAGCAGTTCATGTAGGGAGGCCTTCGCCTCCAAAGCAGCTTTGAGCAAGTTGGTGGACTCAACCAACTCTTAGTTTTTGCACCTCTGAAGCCTTGGAAATCTGAACACCAAGCACTCGGGTGAAGGCAAGTACCTGAATTTGCATCTCAAGGCATGCCACCACGAGTTCCTACAATGAAGCCAAGGAGATCACCCCTTTCTCGACATAAATGTCGAGTCTCCGCCAAGAAGGGATCCTATGTTATTTGAATGTAGAAGGCTAGGACTTTTTGGCGACCTCCTTGACGAGAAGTGCTTCTTCAATCTCTCCTTCCTTTTGTGCTTCTTATCCATTGGAGGAGGAAGGGCGAGATCAACTATAAAGTATAGACATGGGAGTCCCTTACAGAGTAGTAGGGTTGACGCATACGAGACCTTCTTAGTTGGCAATTCTTTTTCAACCGAAGACACTTCAGCACTTGCATGAAATTGAGAGTGTTTTAAACTATTATTCCTAGAAACCAAAGAAACATTCAACAAAGTTAACATTGACTGAAAAGACACCAAAAATAAAAGACGAAACATATCATTCAAATTCATTCATAGTTGAGGAGAAATATGAATCAAGAGTATCTTCCAAGCGGGTAGCTTCCTCAGAAAAATATCTAAGGCTGTAAAGATTTGTTTATCCTCCTCAGTCATTGCTGACCTCGCCTAGGATTGATATTGGACGGGATTCTAAGTCTAGTAAAATCGGAATTTCGACTTGTCCCCATCAAATAAGTGTTTTAATCGGGGGCTCAACTATGACTTTGAAAAAACCATTCTTAAAATTTTTATAGGGTAAGGTATAGAACGCAAACAAGCATGCACTGGGTTGTCCTACTAGAGATAACCAGTCGATCCGGACTGAGAAATATAATAGTGTAAAACACTTAGGGTAGGACACAACTCTAACATCTCGCATATAAGTCATAAGGCTTACAGTAAGGCCTTGAGTTTGGGTGTAAATGGGTTGGAGCCACATTTAGGGTGCATAGAACACTTATGATAAACTTGTTGAAGGGTAGTTGGACATGGACATCTGAGAGCAAACAACTATACATACAAAAGGACTTAGATTTGTTACCTTTCAGCCATGACATTCATTGTTGATGGTGATACATTGCATAAAAGCTATTATGTCGTCCTCTTTGACATCCATTGTGACCAACAATATTTAGAGAAGTATTGGGTGACCTTGGTATTTACCTACTCATAACCGATCAAAGAGGGAAAACATTTTTAGTTAAATCACTTACTAAGATCTCAATCCTACCAAGTGCATCTACCTGACATTCGCCAACACCAGAGGCCAAACTCTCTCTACAATAGCTACTAACTCATTAGAATCTCCTAAAGAGTACCCACCTGAAGAATAGCTACTAACTCACTAGAATCTCCTAAAGAGTACCCACCTGAAGACTTTGAAAAGCTTAACAAAAAATACATGACTAACCTCAGTTGTGAGAATATTATTTACACCTTGAATCTCGAATGTGTTAAAAAACACAAGTGGTTCAACTAATAAGGATCCAACTCTATTTATAAAGTATGAAAGACAATGTCTAATTCACAAGTTCTTTCACCTTCCAATCATTAGATCTCCCTGTCATAAAAGATTCAAATCAAACTGGGCACAAATTTTGATGAAGGAACTCATCAAACTCTATATGTAAATTTTAATTAAATATTCGTTAACCTAAGTAAATAAAAATATTATGATATCTAACTCATACATGTCTGTTAAATTTATTTATAGTCCATTCATCAAAATAAAATCAGAATAAAGAAAATATTAACAATTAAATAATTGTTTATAATTTGAGTTTATAGATTTATATTCTTTATTAATGTTTATGAAATAAAAATATTTTTTTTAAAAAGGATTAGATTTATTTAAATTTTTATACTTTTTACTATTGGTTTAGATGAGATCGTTAGGATCAATCACTTATATTTGAGATATTGTTTGCTTTAGAATTCGATTGTTCTTTCATGATTTTGTCTTTAAAATACGTCTTAAAGGATTAAGGAAGAAAAATATATTTAAATTATTTTTAGTATCGACTTCTAAATGATGTGAAACTATATTAAATATAACGGAACATGTAACAAAATTAATTATTGTTATATGTATTTTGCAGACCCGTTCCCATCCGGGTTTGATTTATATCCTAACTTTTAAATATCAAAATTCTTATGAATACAATCTTTTTATTATTAAATATAATAATGCATGTAGTGGTTAAATTTTCTTCTTTTATGCCTTGCGGGAGTATAGCTTAACAATATCATTGCGTATATTATATTTCCATTAAAAACACAATTTTATTATATTCAATATACATTTCATATCAACAAATAATAAATACACTATTAAAC
>Ga0123340_1004288_pt1 | contig 13506 bp, 8 predicted proteins | sample SirMexnodulemix_FD_89961 | JGI IMG/M metagenome (GOLD analysis project Ga0123340, IMG submission 89961) | Root nodule microbial communities of legume samples collected from Mexico - Siratro Mexico nodule mix | ecosystem: Host-associated > Plants > Roots > Nodule | place: Mexico: Nepantla... | reverse complement strand
TCATTTTTTCTTTATTCATTTTTATCATTATACTTTAATTTAAAAGATTACCCGGACAAAATCGGGTGTTGACATAGGTATTACTTACGGAAATAGTTCGTGAGTAATACCTACAGACCAATATCCGTGGGTAATACCTACAGACCAATATCCGTGGATAATACCTACAGATCTGTGTTCATGGGTAATATCTACGAACCTATGTTTGTGGGTAATACCTACGAACTTAAATCCGTGGGTAATACCTACATATACAAATCCGTAGGTAATAATTCGTAAGTAATATTGAATTTATTTACGGATACAGATTCATGGATAATAATCCATGAATAAATTGAGTTTTTCTTGTAGTGCATATACCATCTTCAAAGTAGAGTACCAGTAATACCCTATAGTTGTGAAACACTAACTTCAATTAGAATGAGATTCCAAAGCTTGCTTCCTCAATTGTTATGATTGTTTAGTGCATTCATCACCATTCAAAGCTAAAATCTGCATATATAAGAAAGCAAACATTTTTCAGATTCTTTCTAGTTAAGCATACAAATAACACCAAGTTGCAGAAGACAACATAAGAGATACTATTTTACGAAGTTATTATCAGCATAATAAGAAGAAACATTTGTATCTAATTAAGTTAGAGACTAGTTTAGAATATAATAATATAAGTGGCTAAACATTGATAATTAACGTTAGATACTAATTATCTTGACTTAATTGGTCACTAAATTCAATTATTACTTTTATTTTGTAGTTATGTAGCAACCTAAACCTAAATTTGATGATTATTTTGGTCACAATTAGCAAAAATTTTATTTGATGACTACAAGTTAGTTTCTAAATAACTTTTTCTTATGGTATTTAAACAAATGCTTTTGTACAAAAGTTTTTTAAAAGATCGGAGTATTCTCAATATTTTATTATTTTATATTATTTTTATCTATAAAAATTTAAAATCTCTTAAATGAGTCTATTTATCATTTAGACACGAGATATATGTGAGTTTTCTTTAATGAATTTATCGTCTAGACACGAAATATACGTGAATTTTCATTAATGAATTTATCGTCTAGACACGAAATATACGTGAATTTTCATTAATGAATTAAAAGTTAACATTAATTGTGAGAGATTGAAACGAGTTAGGCTGACGTTATCTTATATTTTAACTCTTTATAAAATAAATGAAAATATTTATTCCAATTTGTCTTTCACAATAAATTGTGATTTATTTCTTCTTTTACAATTAAAGCTCATTTTACTTCATCACAAAATTACCTTTGAAACTCAATTTCATTTCTCCATTTGAAACCAAATCCAAAACCCCTAACTCATTTAGTTCAATCCCAAATTATCATTGAAATTGAATCTCACTCCTTAGAAGTACACTTCCCATATCATAATCCCTAACTCATTTAGCTCAATTCCAAATCCCTAACCTATTTCCCCACATCCCAAATATAAGCAATGTTTATTATTTGTTAAACCTTAAATCCCTTGTGTGAATCCCAAATTTCTAAAACAACGTTGAGTCAATTGATCCTCAATGTATTTTTTTAATTCATTAAAATATGTATAGTTATTTCAAATTTTATTATTTTATGTATAGTTTTTATTTTTGGTTTAGTTGATATTAATTTCGAGAAAATTTTTAAAAGTTGAAGATTATTTTATAAAAAAAATGCATTTAAAGGTTGTTTGGCCGATACTAAATTATTATCATGTTCTTTATTATCACCTGGTAATAAATTAAATATATATAAGAGTATTTTAGGCATGTTAAGTCCTAATAAAATTATGGAACAATATCTGGCATTTAAGCTTCTTCCTTTAGCCTAAACTCAAGCGGATTCATGATTGAAAATTATCCCAAGTGGAAAAAAATTGAGAGTGTAAACCTTACAATTTATTTTCTTAAACTTTAGAACTTGATATTAAAACTGTATCTTAACAACTTTTTCAAAAGGTGAGGTTCTCTCATCTATAGTAATTTCAGAAGATTACGAAAATTAATTTCACACAAGTCAAAAAAAGACAATGAGTTTAAATGATAAATATCATCAAACACCATCATTCATATATATCTCAAGAATGTAGAATTTGACAGAACAATCACTGACTATATATATGAATATTATTTCCTATATTTCCTAGTATGCTTCCAAGTGCTCCTAAGCACCGAGCATGGTATTTACGCTGTTTGTCTCCCCTCCTTTCTCGTCTTTTCTCGAACCTTCTATCCCATGTTCTTTCTGATCTTCCTCCATCACTTGAACTGGGTACACTTCACACGTTCCCATCGGGCTCAGCACAACAACGTTTTTCATTGGCTCCTCCTTTGTAACAATCTCTGGTTTGCTGTTTCTGTACATGGCATACAGCAGCATCTGAACTAGTCCCAATGTGAAACCCAATACGTTTGGAACCTGCTCGCACATACAAAAAAAAAAAAAAAAAAATGCAATGAAATTTTTTTTCATGGTAACCAAATGTTTGTGTGTGCATATATACTTACAGCAATGCATATGTCCTTCAGGAAGAAACCGTAGAAAAACCATGTTATGGCGCTCAGCGTGAGGAAAAGTGACAAGTTAAAGGGCATAAACTCCACATTCCTGGTTCGAATAACTTGTGCCTGTTTGGCATAAAAAAATCAATGGGTGATATGATATAATCCAAACATGCATTTGTTTGTAATGAAATAGCATAGAAAATGGTAAGAACTTTACTCACCACTATGCTTAGAGGTGCTGCAAAAACACCTACTGCAGTAGATACACAAACCCATCCAACGACTTCGACTCGGAGGGAACCATGCATGGTGAAGAAGGTGACGATGAAGATCAAGGCGAAGGCACCCACGTTCATCAGCATAAACAATTTAACGGTTAACTTCTGAAAAAAAAAAAAAAAGCAGTAATGCTAATCAGTGTTAGTGAATTTGCAGAAAGAGTGAACCCTTTACAATTTTATGATTTCTAGCATTTGGATAAGTGATAGGTGAATATACCCTGGCATCATTGGTGGCATAGACTGTGAACAAGACTATGTAAACCATCTCAACGACAGTTCCCACTGAGTTAATGGTGATGAGGAGAGTAGCATCAGCAGGCTTCAGAGCGGCATAGTATAGCCAAAGCATGGTGCTGAACAGTGCCACCAGGTAAGGCAGGGATTGGAAACCTTCTGTGGATTTCTTTTTGTATATTCGGTAAAATGTTGGCCTACAAAATTAGAGAAAGGAAAATATATTTAGTACACACATTAATTAATGGTAGATTATAACTGATTGTATATTTTTACTGAAAGGAAATTGTAAGAAACGTTACAGTTTCAGATACTTACAGGGGTGCCAAAAACACCATGAAGGAGATGATATTACCTACAAATCAGAAGGTAGATTGTGTTAAAATAACGATTAAAATTGATTGTAGTAATTAAGTAACAGTGGAGACATAAAGCATGAAGAAATAAAAAGGCAAGATATGAGTAGGTGGAAATGAAGGGCAAAAGAGTTGTTCTTGAATTAATATAGTTAAATGGAAAAGGTTGGAAGAAAAAGATAAGGAATTCAGAAGAAGACGAGGGTAGCAATAAAGATCATGAAGCAAAGCATTAAATTTGGTCTAGAAACTTTCGTGTGATACTGAAATACTAGATCTAGAAATAGTGGGGAGGAAAATCAAAAGGAGAAAATTATAGAACTGAAAGAGACCGATGGTGACCCTGTGAGTTTACCTAGTAGGCCAAAAGCTAAGGCCAAATGATTGTGACTGTTGAGAATAGCCATGTCTGCTCTTTGCCTGCTTTAGGAGTTGATAGGTTAATAAACCTTAACTGGGTTTCTTGCTACTCAACCCCTAAAGCACATGCAGGCACTGAAGATTGTGAAGGGTGAGGAACCCATGCATGCCCTATATATACCCAAAGGACGCAGAAAAGGAGCATGAAAACGATGAAAAAAGATTAAAAAGACAAAAATGAAATAATTATTTTAACGGAAGAAGTGAAATGAGCCTGTACTTCGCATGCATGTTTCAAGGGGGATCTGATTGATCTTTTTAGAAGGTAGCGTAGCACCAAAATACATTTTACCTGACCAGGAATGTTCACATGCAACTTGAATCATGATTTTGGTATATCCTACGAAATTGTAACTTTCACCGAGTGGAATTCAGCTAATAGACACGGCACGAAAACTAAATTTTCATTTCCATTCTGCATATTCGTTTGCATTAATTATTTTTTGTGCCATGCGTTTGATACTGGTGTGATTCATTTTTGCACAAGACACATGCTTGTAGAAGTAGAAAAAAAACGTGAGGGGGAGGTAACATTTACGGTTCGTCAAATATTCTTCTGTAATTCTGAAACTTTGTGAAGATGATTTACGTTATGAGATAGGGGGAAGGTTATAGTATACTAAATATGTGATGCTTTCACGTGAGGTTTCCGAAAAAGCTACGTGTAGCGGTTTCTCTTCCACACGCTTTGCCTCATAAGCTTCTTCATTTCAATAAACCTGTGTCATTTCCACGCCTTTATCTTTGTTGCGGCTCACTGTTTTGCGATTCCGTCGTTTGTAAAACTGTCCTTAGTACATGCAATTCAAGGTTTTCCGTGTTACACTAACATCTGCCTCTGTTTCTCGCAGATGTATTAGGTTGTTGTTGATATAAAATTATTCATTTTTAATATAAACATATATTGTTCATCTTACCTTCGTTACCCTCCCTCTTTCTTTAACTGCCACATGATTACCACTTTAAACAATTCAAAGTTAACGTTGGTTTTTTTAACTCCTGGTCATACTGATTTGACTAAGATTAAATCATTTAATTTGGGTTTGTTAAATGAAAACCAAACTAGTGGTTTGGTTTATGCTCTAAAATTTTTATTGTTCCAAATATTGATTTCTACACTTCCATATATCATTGAGTCAAGAATCAAATTATTTGTAAGGTAATTGCACTAACATTTAATTTTCCTTATTTTTGCCAAAATATAAAAATATAAAATTATAGTGTGAACATATAACAAAGTAAATATACTTTCCATGTTTTCGGGTTCTGGAAGTTAAATCTTTTGGTCAAAAAGGAGTATGATTGGGTTATCTAGTTACGTTTTAGGTCTCGGCTTGGAAAATAGCATCCCAAAATAGAGCCAATAATAAATAATAATAATAATAATAATAATAATAATAATAAATAATTTATTTGGATTTCACACAAAATCAACTAACAAATTAAAAATAAATAAGTTTTTTATCCTGAAAAAAAATTAGAGCTAGGGAAAATTTTATCCTTTAAAGAAATGGAAATCAAACATGAAAATGTTAATCGATTATTTTCTGGAATTAAACTAATGTGGAGTAATTATTTTGGTAATTTTTTTCATAATTTCTTTATTTATATATATATATATATATATATATATATAGTTTCCAGAATACGAGGAGAAATGTGACTATTGAAACAAAAACAATAAATTGTGTTGGTAAATTTTCAAAAGTATTTTTCAAAATGAAAAAAAAAAAAACTCATTTTATGATATAATAGAATGAACTCATTCAAAAAATCTAAAATACAACATAAGAGAATAAGGCATACACAAATTTTTATACTAGTTAATAAACATAGAAATGATTTCCTTAACTAAATTAGTTACAATAAGCAAATTAGTTAAAATTGAGATTATGTGTAGAATTGTGAGGACTTACAAGATCGTAAATCTCGTAACGATAACATAAATAGTAGATTTTAATTTATATATATAAAATATTTTTTATTTTAAAAAAAATAAAAAAAATAAAAGAAAGTATTTGAGAGATATTATAAAAGAAACAAAAAAAAATGATGCACATCAAAAGTGATTTTGTTTAGTTTTATTTTAATTGAGATTGAATGCAGTCAAATTTAATCAAGAATATGAACAGTGTAATAAAAAATACTCTTAATTTTTAATTGAGTTTGAAATTTGTTTTGAATTTTAGTTGCACTAATTTTAATTGAGTGATGATTTTATTTTAATTGAAATTGAAACTCATGTTCAATCAAGAAGGTAAAAGGTACATGAGAAATACTATTAATTATTGATTTGGTTTGTATTTTTTTGAATTTTAATTTAATTAATTTTAATTTAATTAATTTTAATTCAATGATGTTAGGGTTGACAACACATATCAAGATAAAATTTTAATTGCATTAATTTTTTATTAGATGAGGTTTGAACTTAATCCATTCAACCAAGAAGGTGATGAGTCAGTATACCAAAAAAATCACCATCACACATTTTATGATTTTATTTGACAATCTTATTGTTTCACCATTTTAAATGAAATTTAAATCTTAAATAATATATATCTTACAATCAAAATCTCAATTTTAATTATCCTAATAAGAAGTATCTTTATTCATTCATAGGTACGCTAAAATGTCTTTATACTTAAGTAAATAATTTTTTTAGTTAACCCCTCTTTTCATTTCACAACTAAATGTAAAGGCTTGTTTACAAATATTAACTCTTTGATAGAGGATACTAAAATGCTATAACACTAATAGAATAACTTTGTTAAAGTAATTGTGTAGGGTCTAAAGATATTGTTCAAAATGAAAAGCTAAATGTTTTTTTTTTTTTTTTTTTTACAAGTAGGCTTATATCTTTCATCTTTGAGTATTCAGTATACGTCATGCTTTGAATCGATATCCGTTGAGTCTTTAAAGAGTCTTTAACTCTCATTTATTTCGCTTTGAAGTCTTCATAAATGCATGATGATTTATGAATATAGTTATAGTTAAAAGAAATTATACTTGTCATTTAAGATAGTTAAATGTCAAATAAAAAAATAAAACATCATTAGTGATTTGTTTCAAAATCAGACTGATCACCCATTAGAGAGTGAGTATATTATTAAAGAATTGAATTAACATTGCTTAATAAAGGAATTCATTAAACCCACTTAGTAGGGTATGCTATGACATTTAAATCTATTTAATGAGTGAATACTAATAATATTACCAAAGTATTTAAATTACTTTAATAAAAATAATGATATTAAAGAAATATAATTATTAATAAATAAGATGAATAAATACTATAAACAAAAACCTAATAAATGTCATAATATAGACAAAGATTAATTTAGAAAAGAGCAGGATAAAAATAAAAGAGAGGAAAATGGATGCTCTTGCTAAAAAAAATATAATCATTTTTCTTAACTAGAACATTTGACTTCACCAAAACAAGATAAAACTTTTCTATCTCCACTCAACCACGAGAAAAGCTTGATGTAAAAATCCTACCTGCAATAAAATGGCAAAGTAAAATTCTCAAACGAATTGACAGGCAGAAGACCTGATAAAAAAACAAAATCATTCATCTTCATCAAAAGTTATCCAATTTCATCTATATTTTTTTACCATATTTTCACTTCTCCACTCATAGTAATCATTCCTTTGACAACTTCACAGGATACAACACTGTTTGTAACCACGTGTTCAAATGCTCAAATTCTGGCCCTACCATTATTCAGTGGAGCCCACGCCTCGCTAACACCACTAACTTCATTGGTAAGCAGACACATTGTAACTGAAAAACCCCACTATGTAGTTTCAATTGGAATATGTATCAAATGACAGAATAATAAATAAATATTGAGTCACTATTATTGATTTCCATTGATTTCTTAACAAAGTTATTGATTTCCTTGCTAATTCATCATTGTGACAATTAAATCACCATTAGGTGATAATAAATTTTGAGTCATTGTTTACCTGATAAAGTCATTGATTTCTAGATAAAATCAAGAATCACATATTGAAATGTGGTTATTAGATAAAGTTTTACATATTGTGAAGTATTTCTAAAGTTTATCACACTTATGTTTATAAAATTTGAGAATATGTATGTTTTTGAATTTTGCATTAAGTAATCATTATTAACGTTTAATATTTGTTTAAGCATTTTTGTTCTTTCTAAAGGTAGACCAACACCATTTGATTGAATTTATTGAATTAATCTAGCAGGATATGCATAAAGAGATATAATTATTAATAAATAAGATGAATAAAGGCTACAAAAGAAACCTAAAACATGTTTTTTTTAACAATACAAAAATAAATTAATAGGAAGAATACTTGAAATATTCTAACCCTTATACAATTTGGTTTTAAGTATTGCATACAAATGCACACATAACTTCAAATACATATGTTATGACAATAACTGTGTCTAGCCCTTTTACACTTAACCTCTTAATCAAAACAAGGCTATCAAAGATAATAAGTTAGAGTGTTATATCTTTTTCTATGTCTACAAAAATAATGGTCTCCATTAAGTTGTGTCAAACATAATTAAGAATCAATAAGTAAGAGGAAGGTTGACTTGATTGTATCTCCTACCAGCAATCAGTGGTCATTCATCCTCTCCATATCAGCATACCTTTGCTCTATGCAATACGTTTAAACAAAACTTGCAAATGTCATGTTGTTCGTGCTTTTGTACACTCTGCCATACTTGGTTGCAATCCTATAACAACTACAAACCACAAAGAGAGAAATCTAGGTCGTTTTGCCTGATGCAATAGTTAACAACAAAGGTATACCATAGTTACATCTAACATAAGTTGTTTGTTCATTATGTCACAGACCTCTCAATTTGTCCATCCTTAACTCCAACACATAAATCTTTATAATAGTCATACTAACAACATATATAATAACAACAATCACCCTTCTCAACAATCATATAAAATATGTAATATAGGTGATTAGTTTGATACAATCTAAATGATTAAGGCACCAATCAGAGTATGCAAATGGGGTATTTGTGCTTTTCCTACCCACACTCAAGTTTTAATCTAGATGAGAGTAAACACCTCCTCTGCATCATACTTAATGCTCCTGAATAGCATATTATTTCTAAACTTCCATATGTTCCAAATGTAAGCCATCCTACAACTCCATACTAGATTAAATTTGTTGCTGAAGCCAAATAATTGGAAGTCTATAAAGTGTAAATTTGTTGAACATTGATGCATTGAAGCTACACCTATCCATTTATCTGTCATCTTCCAAACAAAACTAACCTCCTCACAAGTGAAGAATAAATAACAAATTGATTCTTCTCTAACTCTACAATAACACAAGTTTTATCAATTAAATGTAATTCTCTCCTAATAAGATTATCCCTTGTAGCTACCTTAATTAATAACACTTTTCAGGCATAGAATTGAGTTGTAAGTAGTGTTTTAATTTTCAAACTTTTTTAAATAGATCAATATTTCTCACATGTAACCTAATCTTATCCTATGTTGATCTCATAGTGTACATTGAACTTTCAGCTCCTTTTCATGTCCACTCATCGCCTAATCCCCTTCTCACCTTACTCCCATGCACCTTAAATAAAAGCTCTTCAACCATTGGTTTTTCCCATTCAAACCAAACTCCTACTGATTTTCTTACCATTCATTGACTTCTATTACCAATACCTCCTTTTGAGTTGAGTTGGCAAAGACACTCGGATATTTAATTTTTAGGCTATATTCTCACAACCATCTATCCTCCCAAAATAGTATTTTATTTCCATTTTCTACTATCCAAGTTAAGTTTTCACAAAACCATCCTCCTAATCACACTCCTAAGATCCTTCTACCACCTATATTCAGAACAACTATCTTTACTACTATCTAGGATTCTCTAAGATTTATATTTAGATTCTAGAATCTGGTCCCACAAACTATTGTCCTCTATGCCTAGTCTCCATTTCCATTTTCCTAGGAGTACTATATTGAAACATTTAATATCCTTGATTCCAAGACCACCTTGTTCTCTTTTATTATGGATAGTCTACCAATCATCGATGCCATCTTTTCGACCTTCTTGTCCCAACCCCACAAGAAATCCCTCTAAATATTAACTATCTTCTTTATAAGAGCATTTGACATTTTGAATAAAGATAGATATAACATGGGCATAGCGGATGTTACTGACTTTATAAGGATCATCCTACTTACCGTGGTTATATACTCACCCTTCCTTCTAGCCATTGTTGTCAACCTTTTCAATTTCACAGCCTCCACTCCCACAACTCCTAGCCTACTCTTATTAAAGTTAACTTTGAGTACAAATGCTAATTCAAAGCACTTTAATACACTCTTAAGGGTGAAGGCATTATGTGTGCTCGGCAAACATAGTATCATCCGCAAACTGTAGCACAGTAATGATTATCTCCTTCCTATCCACCGTTATGCTATTTAGAACTCCTTCACTCTATGCTTTTCTCATAGCCCTTGTTAATCCGTCAGCTGTAATAAGAAAGATAAAGGGTGTTAAGGGGTCCATTGCCTAAGTCCCTTCTCAGGATTTGATTCCTTAGTAGGACTTTCATTGGCTAGAATGGGAATAGAAGAGGATCACAAGTTGTCCTTAATCCATTTAGAACAAAAGTCTAGCCTCCCTATTATATATGTTAGATATTTCCAATCAATGGTATTATATGCTTTCTCAAAATCCACCTTAAACAATATATATTCTTTCTTTTGTCTATTCACCTCATCTATTACTTTGTTTAATATCACCACTCCGTCTAGCAACCATCGACCTTCTATGAAAGTTGAGTGTTTTATGTCTATGATTTTGTAAAGAACTCTTTTCAACCTTCTCGATATAATTTTTGTTACAATTTTATATTATAAATGCATCCAACTAGGAATATCGACCTATATTCGTCCAATTTATGTGGATTATCTACTTTCGGCATGAGGTTGATAAAAGAAGTATTAATATTGTTTGGCCAGGTTCCATACTTATGAAAGAACTTAACAACATCAAAATATCCTCCTTAAACAAGCCCCAACAATACTTGATGAAGTTAAATTATATCCACCTGGACCTGGGCTCTTGCCTCCCTCACAGTCCCACACAACCATCTTTACTTCTTGTGATATATTTCTAATTAATTTCATATTATCCTCTTTAGTGATTATGGGGAACTCTATCCTATTTAATCTAACCTTCGACTTCAAGACTGCTTAAACTTCTTAATAAACTCATTTTTAATCTCTTCTTTCACCATTTCAAATTTCTTACCCCATTCGTCATTTATAACCATATCTTTGATTTAATTCTTTGTTCTTCTCGACTTTATAATCATATGAAAATACTAAAAATTCATATACCGTACCTTCAGCCACTTCATTCTAGCTTTATGCAATGTTAAACTCTTTTGATTACGTGTGATCTGCTTTAGCCTAACAAACATATTTTCCTTTCTTCCCTACCCGAAGGGTCTAATCCGTTTTCCTCATCAATTCTATCCAATCCACTAATGCTTTTAATTATCTGTTGTTTAGTTCTATCCATATCTCCAAATACTTTCTTATTCCACACTTTCAAATCCCTTTTAAATTTGTCTTTTAAAATCCAAATGGCATTTCCTTCAAACACATAATACATGTTATAACAAACGTAAAGATTAAGTTAAAAAAAGAAGAGGATAAAAGAAAAAGAGAGAAAAATTTATACTGCAGTTAGAAAAAAATTAATCATCTTTCTTAATTAGAACAATTAACATAAGACAATATATTCAACCATTAATTTAATAAAATTTAAAGTGTTGGACACATACATTAAAACATATATGGAGACAATTGTTGAGGTTGATTTAGATGCAATCTTAATTAAAATATTTTTAGGGCATGTAAGTTGAGAAAAGAGTCAAGTGGGTTCATGAAATCATAAGTTGACTAATGACAAAGAAATTATTGAATTTATTAGTATTGTTCATAAAAGCATCAAAGATGAAACTCTTGAAAGTAGAAATTACAAACTAAAGCATATTGTCTATATATAGGTTTTTATAGTAGAAATTTAGGATGATAAATTTTTACTTATAAGAAAAACACTGAAATGGCCTAGAACTAGAAATATGCCACGGAGGATATTCGGAGTATCTTCTTAATTATTAAAGTTTACCTTTTTCTAGCCAACTTTTTCTTTAATAATTTCTTTTATTTACTTAAGTTCTTGTCATTTACTTATTTGCCATTAACTACCACTGCAATTTATATCTTCCACTTTTTTCTGTACTTTTAAACTTCATTTAATAATGGTTTTGTCTCTAGCATTTATTGTCGTTTGTATATGCTTTTAGTACCAAACTTGTGTTTGCTCCAATTGTTTTAACATCTATTTGAACAGATATACGGAAAGTTTACTTTGACTAAATTGGAACATTAATATCTTTAATCGAGCCAATATAAAGTAATGAAGGAAATTTACGTAAAATAATAATAATAAACAACTAGTGCGACGAAGATAATATTAATACGTGGAATCATTATTGTAATTTGAAGCTTAATCTATATTTTATTTGAATCGTCTAATATATTTATTTGTATTATTTTTTAATTTTCAGATTAACAATTTTTTAAGTGTAGAAATAATATTCTTCCAACGGAATATAATTATTGTCTAACTTTAATTTCTTTTAAAAGAAACATATATTTTTCAATCTGATATTCATTGTTATGGATGTAAATTAAAAGAGTATAATTTAATGTAATTTATATAATAGTTTTCTTAAAAAGAATAACTTAATATCTACACTAAATAAACTTAATGTTTATGCAGTATGAGAAATGATTTATCTTGAAAAATTGTTTTAGTAGAGAAATAACAAGTTAACCAGTTACATGATTTAAACTAATAGATTATATAGAGTCTTATTCGAAATAGACGATCCATGAGTCTAGTGGATCAGAGAAAAAAATTTAATTAACCCATAGACAGTAGACACTCGTTCTTTTAAGCATTTTAGACAGTTAAGTTATTTCAAATACTTTTGTTCTAAAGTAAAAAAATATTTTTATACGAATATCTTTAAGGATTATAGCTATTAGAGTTATTGAAGATTATTTTATGATGCAATCCAAATCTATCTCGATCTTCTAATGCATTGGGTTATAAATTAAAAAAGAAATTTTATTTTGTTTAAAATTTTTATATAAAAAAATACTTCTAAATGAATATTTTTATTTGGACGTCACAACTTTCCACTAAATGATTTAACAAATAAAAATGATTTCAAGACATTATCTCACATTTTAAATGTATTTTAGATATCTTAATATATTATAATTCCAAAATCCAAAAACTATTAAAATGATATATAGGTATCAAGAAAATCATTTCAACAAATAAATAATAACATAGTTAACCAAAATCATAGAAAAAAAATTCATGTTAAGAACAAATAACACAAACAATTTCTCATGATATATAGGTATCAAGAAAATCATTTCAACACATAAATAATAACATAGTTAACCAAAATCATAGAAAAAAAAATTCATGTTAAGAACAAATAACACAAAATTTCTCATGCAATACAAACACACCTCAAATAAATATTTGTAAACCATAAAAATTCAAATAAAATATAGTTAAAAAGGGGAATAAAAAACTAATTAAAATTATTTTTTATAAGTTAAAATTAATTTATACATGA
>Ga0123340_1004287_pt1 | contig 13507 bp, 7 predicted proteins | sample SirMexnodulemix_FD_89961 | JGI IMG/M metagenome (GOLD analysis project Ga0123340, IMG submission 89961) | Root nodule microbial communities of legume samples collected from Mexico - Siratro Mexico nodule mix | ecosystem: Host-associated > Plants > Roots > Nodule | place: Mexico: Nepantla... | reverse complement strand
ATACATAATCATATACCTTTTATAATAGTCATAATTTACACGAATAAAATTCAATTTTTTTTCTCATTATATTAATTTAATAATTTTAAAAACTCTGACTGAATATCGATTATAATTTAAGTATAAATATACAGTTTATCTTCGTGAAATAATTTTAAAAACTCCTAACAGACATATCATCTTATATTTTTAATATCACCTGGATAATTTAATTTAAACTTTTACCTTTTTAATTCATCACTTTTAAAATTTCCACCATTAAAATAAATTATCTAGAATTAAAAATAACCAACGTTCATAATAATATATTAGTAATTATAAATCAAGGATTAATTCCCTTCACTGCCACAGCCTCGATATTTACAATGAAACGTCAGTCGTATTAATTTCTGAGGTTTCTAATAACGATTTAGGTTTAGCTTAAGCGTGAGTTAATTAATCTCACAGCACCACCGGTGATTTTCACACGTAACACAGTTTCATCAACGAAAGCTACAGAGGAACACCGAAGTAGTAAAAAATGGACGATAACGATAGACAAAAGCAAAATTTGTATTAAAGAAAGTAATTACAAAATAGCATAAAACATATAGTGCCGCAACCAATTTCGATTTCTCAAATCATTTTTCTGTGTCAAAAACTTGAGATTTCGCGATCCTAAAATCGAGAATCTGAAAAACACCTAGCGCTCAGAGTATAAACGTGCCTTAGAAGCTGAAAGAAGCACGGAGTGAGGAATTCGAAGCATCGATTGAAGAAGGAGCTTCTGCGCCTTTTCTCTATTTTCCCGAGTTCTTTCAATTCACGTGCTCTTCTCATCGACTCAATCACGTCCTCTTTGTACATAAGAGCGTTAATTTCTACGATATCGTCGTCACCGTAGAACACGTCTCCCAGGCGTTCTCGCCACTCTTCCACGTATACCTTCCACTCACTCTGCTTTCCCTTCCTCCGCGACATTGTTCTATCACAAAACCTTCGCCCTTCTCGGTATGATCTTCTTCCCACTCTCACTGTTCATTCCTTGCTGTTATATTTATAAGTGGTTTCATCATATCGTTTTGTAAAGAAGATAGGCAAAATCTTAACGGCGAAACTTTCAACCAAACAGAATATTAACAGAGCATAAATCTAGTTTAATTTTATCAAAATAGATATTGTTAGTTTTTATTTTGTCATGTATTATACGATTAATAATATTGTATTTTTTATAAATTTTATACATTTACAAATATTTAATTATTATGAAATTTAGTATAATAATAATAATAATAATTAAATTACAAATAAATCACTTTTGGAATTTACACATTTCACCGTGGTGAAAAATAGTTACAGTGGACAGTTTGACTTAATATCTTTTTACCAGGTAGAATAATTAATAATTTAATCATCATTTATAATTAAACAATAATAATGATTAAATTCTTATAATTATTGCGCTTAACCTAATAATTATCTCAACGCTACAAAACGATGAATTTAGGTCTAAAATTTGACGTGAGGCGGAGGAATTGATGAAGAGCAGCAAAGTGATTGGTATATAATCGGTAAAGGATGAACAGAAAGAAATCAGAATCCAAACCTAACTAAAAGTAATTTACAGCGTATGATAATGAAAAGCAGAAGGTAGTTACAAGAAGATGAAGGAAAGTGAAGAATGTCAGAAGTGAAGGAAACCACGGAGGAGTGTGAGGAACTCCAAGCATGAGAGGAAGTAGGAGTAGCAGCGGTTTTTCTCTCTGCGCTTGAGGTCTTTGGATTCGCGTTCTCTTCTCATGGACTCAATCACATCCTCTTTGTACATGTAATCGTTCATTTCTCGGTGGTCATCGTTGCCGTAGAACACGTCCTCGCCTCCCATAACCTTCTTTATCAATTTTCTCACGAAACGGGGAAAAAGAAGAATGATTGGATTTGCCAAGCCCTTGCTATGATCCCTGTTGGCACAGTCAACGCCCACACACATTCCTTTAGCTATGGATAATAATCACCATATTTTGTTTTATTTTTATTTTTTTTTCATGAGTTGCGTATAATATTTTTTATCTTGTTTCTAAATAAATCTTACTACAACTTCAATTAATTTGTTAAATAAATACCTGTATTTGTTTTACTACAACTTCAATTAATTTGTTAAATAAATACCTGTATTTGTTTATCAATTAGATTATCTCTGGTGAACTTCAAGGTTATGATGTATATAATAAAAATGGGATATGGCTAAGCACAACACAGAAGACAAGGATAATATTAATAACACTCAATTGTTACGTTTAATAATCTTTCACCGCCGCCCTCACCACATAATTATGTTTTATAATGTTCAATAACTAGTGAGGATTAGAAGTCGCAACAACCCCATGAACAAGTCCAAATGAATATTTCATCAAACATTTTTCTTACTAAATTATGCTACTTTTTTATTATTATATATACATATATTAAATTTAAAATAGATGAAACATAATTGTAAAATTTATAATCCGATTACTTATACTTTAAGAAATCTCGAGAAATGTATACTTTTGTTCATTTAATTATTTGTTTGGAAGCTTTTATCAAATAAAACTTTATGGTATTAAAAAAATAATTTTAGTTATTAGAACTGGAAATAAAATTTACCATTTGTTAAAAATCATTGAAGGTGTGATCTAAATTCGTTATGATTTATACTTAAAGTAGCCGCCTTGCTTAGTTTTTGTTTGATCATGCATTATATACACTGAATGAGTCACATGCAAACATGAAGTTTATTGGTGGGTCTCAGTGTTCCTGAACCAAATCCCGGCTTCTTTGCATAAATGAATCCAACACATAAGCGATATTTTAGCATTTCACCAGAATAATTAGTTAGACTCTGATTTTTTTAAACAAATTGAATTCAGTACTTAACATCTTGACAGTAAGAAACAAATATGAAAAATAAACCGAAAAAAAAAAAAGATTAAAAGAAAGACACTGGTAGTTGCAGCTTGATGTGTAATGGTTGAACAGAAAGCAAATTTAAAAGTAAGGATTCGGTATAATTAGGCTCTCTAAAGCCGAAAAAAGTTGTGTTTATGTGATAAACCTACATGTGACACGTCCAGTGAAGCAAGAAGAAAGAACTCCAGTAAAAGGTCAAAAGAAAAAATAAAAATCCCTATTAAGAACGCATGGTATCCCCAACCTCACAATATTAACAATGGTATGCCTTCCTTATACAGCCTGTATCTCCAAATCAGTATGGTCGCTGTTGTTGGGTGAAGAAGTTTCAGCCGTTTCTTTCTCATCTGTAGATTTCATCTCTTGAATGGGGGGTGGGTTAACAACGGTCATTTCTGAAAAAATGTTGTCTGAGAGCCTTCCGTTCATCTCCCTGTGTTCTTGACACAAGGCACACCAGTGCAAGCAGCAGTGCACACAACATGAATTACACGGTGAATTCTGCAATCATAAAAAAATTAACAAGCATGCCTTTTGAACAAAATTCATGTAAAATTAAAAATCAAAGGAAAAACCACAGGAAAGAATTAACTAAATCATATATGCGACAGTATCGAGCTTCTAAGAAACACAATATATGGACATGGACTGAATTTGACCATCCGAAATCTTCCACTGTGCCAATCACAGCCATTAGGATTTTGATCTTGTGGTGCTTGCCTAATGTCGGGGTTCTTACCCCATGTTTGTATGGCTCTGTTCTCGTACTGACGCAAAATGTCTAAATAAATTGTCCCGAATGACAAACGCCATCATTGAAAAACAAGGAAGAGCAGTTATACAAGTTACATCAGATAAGGGAAGAGATTACATGTCTGGTATTGTAGTATTAAAAGAAACAGAGGACAACACTACAAGTACTTCAGAATTTCATGGTTAGCTACTTATATTAGAGATAGCAGGTTTTGCATCTACTTGCATAAAAATGGCCTCGTCACGAAATTGTTCAAAAGAAATTAAAAGCAGGTTTTGTAACAGAATAAGCTCCTGAAGGACTTGATTTTTACCCGCATGGATTCTACATTACAAATCTGAAGCAAACCTAATAATTAGTATACGGGTATCCGATATATACCATACCATATTCAAATCGACCATTTGTCCTGATGAAAAAATATGTTCGAGATATGTACCTTCAAGTGATATTTCTTCTGTAAGGATTGCCGCACTTGACCAGTGTGAATGCCACACATCCACCATGTAAAAAATAAACCCTCAACAATGAGACATACAGTCCCTGGGTCAATAGCAGGAAAGATGGAAGTTGCAGCTGCAGTTGCTATTGCCAGAGAAATGCCACCTTCAATAAAAATGGCATGACAAACGCACGGCCCAGTCCAAGGAGTGTCTTCCTTCAATCTTTCTACATTTCGCCCAAATAATACACAAGGACAAAACAGTCCAGTCAAGCCTGCAAATAAAGACCAAAACATGTAAAAGATAGCAGCTCTCCACTGTAGTATGTCAAATGTCAGCAACATGCAAACTCCTCCCATAGATATACATATATAAATCCTTCACATTGAAGTTTAAAGCATGTCCTAACCATATATATATTGAAGATACTTTGATAGAAAGAGAACAACTTGGTCAAAGAACGTCTATAAAAAATTATGTGATACTGATGCTGCTCTAGCTCTTTACTTCAGTATCAGGCAAGGCAACTAGCTAGCATTAAATGAATTCAAGGATCTGAATTCTAGCCTTATATAGCTAAGTTTAAATCGCAACACTTGGAAACATACATTGGCAAAAAAAAAAAAAAAAACGCATGGAGGCTATTCACACAATGACCACTCAAAAATCTCAATTGACTAATCTAGAATATATCATTGCTACCATCTCAATACTAGTACAATTTAAGAGTTTGGTCATGCATTAACTTACAGCTTTCTCTGTCTTCAGCACATCCAAAGATCCCAGTCATCCAAGGTTCATCTGCAGGAGGTGCATAACTTTCAGGTAGCGGCTGTCTACATTCAGGGCACTTGCGAACATCCAACTGAAAAGTATCAAAAACCACGAGTAAATATGAAGTCAATCAAAAACCCAGAGAAATAGGCTCTTTCTATTATTAAATATGAAGTCATCTGAAGGGAAAAAATAGGCTCTAGGGGTTTGGCCACTTTAATACTTAAAACAATGAAGGTCTCTAAAGAAAAACAAAACCCTATTTTCCGAACTTATATCATTGTTTACACAAACAATTTGTATCATAAGTCAAAACATTATATTTTTATATGGATATGCATGCATGAGTATCGAGCAGGGGTCAATTTACACAGTCAGTCAGAACTACTCTTAGACCATGAACAGATAATTATTGTATACTTCCATTGGTGTGTTCCTTTCATTATATATAAAATCTCAGATCAATCTAAAATGACTTAGAAATTCATCATATATTAAAAACTAACACGATGTAACGTTTAAATTTATCAAAACAAAATACGTTTATTAAGTCTAACTTCATAAGATTTACATTATAACTGAACAGTCAAATCAACAAAAAATACAATCTGTAGGAAGTTATCAAATGGTGTAAAGTAGGAATGTTTAATATTACACTATTTTAAACCGATCCAATATCTCTCTAAACACAAGTATACAACAAAATTTGGAGTTTTAAGGATTCAATTTGTGGGGTTGGCGCACGTTTGTGGATCCTAGATTCAATTCCTCGCTAGCAAAGGAACTCAGAGAGTACAATGTAAAACACCGACGAAAGTAATTGAAAAAAAAAATTAAATAGAAAGGAGTGAATGTTTAACGAATGAGGCCTAAAACAAAAGGAACATTGTGGGCATTTGACAGAGTGCATATGCATGACTGTAATTGCAAATTAATTAACATAACAGAGTATTTATCCCCTTCGTCATTTCTTCACTTACAGTACAATTGGATTAGAATCAGTGAAGAGACCTTGCACAAGGTTTCACCATAATTATTACACACACAAATTTGGGGAATAAAAGGATTAATTGAGAGAAGAAGTGGCAGCGTTACCTGAGGAACCTGAACTGGCTGATTGAGTTCGCCAGGGGTAATATCTTCGAGAGGTGTCTGATCTTTGGTCAACTTCACATAACGCGATTGCTTCCGTTCTTCCATCTCCCCGATTCCACGATTATCAACGCCAAAACGATGCCGTTTAGACGCCGACAAAGCAGAGCCAGAAAACAGATCTAAGGAATTTCGGTGCAACACAACAACAACGTTCTAGATCTCGTTTCGGACTTGGAAGAAGAAACGAAAGGAAACAACGTTTCAACGCTGCTTCCTCTAGTCAACCCTCCTCTCTTGTGCCTTTCTTTTATCGCCTCTTATTCAGGTAACTTCTTCCTTTTTTCAAAAAATATAACATATGTCGGTAAATACTAAATACCCCGTTTGTAACTTTATATTAAAATATTTTTTATTATTACTAGTGGAAATAATTAATTATCATTATAATTATTAAAATGGAAAATATTATTAAATTTATAAAAAATAGTTATAAAATAAATATTTTTTATAACTTTATTATAAGTAGTTAATTGAGTTGAAAAAATTACACAATTTAAATAGTAAAATAATAATAAAATAAGTTACATTAATAAAAGTAAAATTGATGATAATTGTTTATGCCAAACACAATTGTAAAACGGTATTTTTTATTAATGGTTATGGATTTTGAGGAAATTTTAAAATAGAATAATTGTTTTTTAAATTACTGATTTTTTTACCGGAAAGTAATTTTTTTATGAAAAGAAAATCCAGAAGAACCCTGAAATAAGGTTTTCTAGACTTTATACAGATGAGTTAGATTTTACTTATGTTACTTAAAAATACGTGTTTGGTATATCTTAAATTACATAAGCAGCTGATAGATAAATCCTTATAATTTATTAAATATGATAATATTTATGTGACTGTAAATTTTTTACGTAAATGAGTTTTTTTGTTAATTTTGCTTTTTAAATTAAAGAAACTGGGTCATTCGTCACATTTTACTATATAAATTAATCAGAACTATAAATACATATGACAGTAAAACTGATAAAATTATTTGCAGATGTTATATCGTACATATCTCAGATTTTCTACTGCAATTGTGTGACAGATAGTCTGTCATGTTAGCAGCAGTGAAAGAGTTGCTAAGTCGAGATTGGAGAGTTGAGATTCGTCCTCATCTATACGATATGTGAGTACATAATCTGTGCCTTGAGATTCTAGCTACTCAGAAAAACTGTTTCAGAATGATATACTCAGAAACACTATTGAATTTGAAGACGATGATAAGAAAAACCATGTAAGAGTTATTCAGCTAGACACCATTATGAAAGTGTTTATTTAGCATCGATTAGACGTAAAAAAATTACAGCATGGTATTGGAATTAATGAGCTGACATATCTTTACGAAGGCCAGTTTCTATACCAACCAGCCCAAGCAGAAACCAAGCCACTAATGCCAAGAGTGACAGTGTGGTTGCAGAAGGGATTTGGCTCAATCTCTGCTACTGCTATGAACAAATCTGCAACATTAGCAGCCACAGCCATTAGCCTCATCACTCTATCGATTCTGATCTCCTTAATCTTTTTCTCTTCTTCCACTGATTTCTCCTTGCTGCTTCTCAGCTTTCTCTCTGCCTTGACCCCTTTATTAAGCATAATGAAATCAGCTATGATGAAGAAAACATACCCCACAGACTCACCAAAGGCTGATATGAAGCTCATCCTCTTAGCCAATTTTGCATCTATTGTCCCAATTCTCGCCAACCAGAGAAAGTGGTCGAAGAAGAAGTACACCATCTCTCCTGCATTAGCAAACACCGCTAGTAACCTCAGAGAAAGAGTGGAACCAGGGTTTCTGCGGAGAACGTTGAAGCCAGTGAGAAACCTTCCAGTTCTGAAGGCTTTTCTGCTGAGTCCTGAAGCCACTTCCCATTGTTTGAACCTCTTGGATATGTCAGGGTTTGTGGCTTCCACGTGCCAGTTCACAAGCTTGGACACGTACTGGAAGGTCTTCACAAGCTTGTCAATGCCATCTCTCTTCGCCAGGAAGATAACCAGTTTGTCAACTGAGTCATTCATGGTGGGGATGTGGTTCTGTTCATGAAGCAGAGGGAGTGAAGTCTGTGTTTTGTTGTGCAGACAATGTTAAACTTCAGTCACAGATGAAGCTGGTTTTTGGATAAGAGACGCTTGTGGTTACACTTTGTTTTACTTCGTGCCACCATTCATTTTTTTTGTGTCGTTGGAATTTTGTGAGCATTTATTAAGACACTTGGTTTTGTTCTTATTCTTCTGCTGATTATGCTACGTATACATTCACATCTAGTGTGTTCTGCTCTCATCTCATCTTTCAAGAAAATATTGTTCCTTTATTTTTATTTTCTTCTCAAATTAATTATTTTCACCATTTCAATGATAATAAATATATTTATTAATACTGATGTTAAGTTGTCATATTTACATTTACTTGTCTTTCTCTTTCATCTCTCTATTCTATGCAATCAGAGAAAAAAAAGAACAGTCATATTTCATCTAGATAAATTTAATTTAAAATGTAGATATGAAGATATATCATTCAAACTTTATTTAATAGTTCAAATTAATGAATACTTAAATTTCCTATTAAACAATATGTGGATTACCTAACATTACGAATAAATAATTCGATTTGACTCGTTTACAATGAAGAGATAAAAACTAAAAAAAGGTATGATAATAAAATATATACGTAACAAATTTTAAAACTAAAATATTTATAGTAGTTAATTTTATAATGAAAGCCTTATTTTACTTTATCTTCTAAAACTATTTTGTTAAGAATGAAATCGAAATAAATCAACACGTTAAATCACCATCTTGGTTATTGCTTATAGTAATAGAAAATAAATTTAGGAAATTATTCATAAAAAATATATATTACTTTTTCCTTTATTTATTTGATTTATTTTTTAATGTAACATTTATTATTATAAATTTTATTTAATAAAAATTTACATTTTCATAGTTAAAAAATTAGAAAAAATAGAGAAAATGAAAAAAAAAAAAACAGAAGAAAGTGGTAACTGTCCATTTAACTAGTGTTCACGGGACCCACAAACCCTACCCTATAAACCAAATTCGCAATCCATTATTCTCAACACCTCCCTTCCCATCCCAATTTGGAGAACAATTTGTTCGAATTAGGGTTACCTCTTTTTTTTTTCTTCAGTTCATTATGGACGCTCAGAGAGCTTTGCTCGACGAACTCATGGGTGCAGGTGCGTCTCCGTTCATCGCATTCTAAATCACGAATTCGAATACTCTCATATTGATTAGGTTGTTTTGTTTTGTTGTTACTGTGGTGAATTTCTTAGCGCGCAACTTGACGGAGGAAGAGAGAAAGGGGTATAAGGAAGTTACTTGGGACGATAAGGAAGTGTGTGGATTCTACATGGTGCGTTTTTGCCCTCACGATCTCTTCGTCAACACGCGCAGTGATCTCGGTGCGTTTAATCAATTTTATCACGAATAATACAGTTTTAATTCTCTGGCGTTCCTTGATGTCAATTCAACTACACTGTTACTTCATCTATTGGATTGGTTCGATGGCTTCGTTTTGGAGTGTTTTTTTAATTTTTTTTTTTTTTTTGAGAGTTTGAGTGAGGATAGTTGATGAATTCATGAGTAAAGTAATGTGTCTGTTGAATTGAATTCGCTCGTCAACATGATAAGGATCTTGTTTATTGTGATGGCTGCGGCTGGATTTCGTTATTCTTCCTTCTACTTAATTTGCGGTTAATTTTGATGCAGGTCCTTGCCCTAGAATTCACGACCCAAAATTGAAAGAAAGGTGAAAAAGTAAATTTGTTTTTATATAATTTAGGTTTTTGTAAATTAGCCGTATAAGATTTTTATTGATGAGCTGTATGGAACTTCTTTGGTCTTGCTGCAGTTATTTGTGAATAAATCTGCGAAAACTATTACATTTCTGATTGTTAGATGTGCATGTATGAAGTTGTATTTGTCTATTTTTTAAATTTTAGGCAGTGGTTTCTGTTGTGGCTCTATTACGAAAATTTTGCTGCTGTTAGTCCTGTATTGATGTGTTGAAGTTTGTTTAATGCCGTGCTGCTAGCAAAATTTGGTTTAAAAGTAGATCCTAGTACTATATTAACCTGTTTCAGTTTATATAATCATATTCAATATAGGCTTTACGATTTCTGCTTTAATTGGTGTTATTGTCGTATTTCAACATGGACCTTACTGATGTTGCTTCTGTTTCAAGTTTACTATCCTTTGCTGATTTTACTTTGTCATATGTGTACATTTGATGATAAGATGCTGATAAATGAAAGCAGAAGTCTCAGTTCATTGTTTTAGGTTATTACATACTATATTATTGTGTTTTAGATTTAATGAGCTTTACTGTATTGATGACTTCAGTTTTGAGAAATCTCCAAGACATGATGCATATGTACCCAAATTTGAAGCCGAGCTTGCTCAATTTTGCGAGAAATTGGTAGGTTACCTACCTGTTGTCCTTCCCTCTCAAAACACATAAATGTACTGTTGTTTATATATTGATGAACTATTCTTCCTATTTTCTGCAATAACCATAGGTGATGGACTTAGATAGGAGAGTAAGACGAGGACGAGAACGCCTTGCTCAAGAGGTGGAGCCTGCACCACCCCCACCTCTGACAGCTGAAAAATCTGAGCAGTTATCTGTGGTGGAGGACAAAATAAAGAACCTTCTTGAACAAGTTGAATCTCTTGGCGAAGCTGGGAAAGTTGATGAAGCTGAAGCTCTTATGAGGAAGGTGCCAAACATTATGCAATACCCTTTTTTCCCTTGCATACAAGTTGAACTTATGATGATTTACTACTGGCATATCTGAAGCACCTTTGGGGTTTTTGGGTGGGACTTACTCTTACAGGTGGAGACACTTAATGCTGAGAAGACAGCTTTAACACAACCTCAAAATGATAAGGTGTTGATGCTTGGTCAGGAGAAGAAGATGGCACTATGTGAAATTTGTGGTTCTTTTCTCGTGGCAAATGATGCTGCAGAAAGGACACAGTCACATGTCACAGGAAAGCAGCATGTTGGTTATGGCATGGTTCGTGACTTCATAACTGAGTATAAGGTGAGTTTTGTTGTCTTGAACTAATTTTCACTCTAAAAAAATTTATTAATTGTCTCTTTATATATGTTGGTAATGTTTACAGGCTGCTAAGGAGAAAGCTAATGATGAGGAAAAGTTAGCTCGGGAAAAAGAGGCCGAAGAACGGAGGAAACAAAGGGAGAAGGAGTCTGAGAGGAGGAGACGAAGTGATTCAAGTGATAGGGATAGGCACCGTGATAAAGACCACTATAGGGAGCGGGATAGATATAGGGATAGAGACTCGGAGCGTGAAAGGTCTCGGGAGCATGATGTTAGAGGCTATCGAGATGGGGGAAGAGGAGTGGACTATAGGTTGAGGAATGGACGAAATGGAGGTAGAGACAGGTACCGTGATCGGAGCAGATCACGTTCTCCTGTTAAGCATAGCTACAGAAGGTCTTCCTGAAGTTCAGTTTGCTCAAATTAGAGGAATTTCGTGATAGATGTCAGAATTTGAATTTAAAAGAGGTAGTCTTTAATATCCCAAGACTTACATGAATATGTGCTTTTGGAGTCTTGAGTTTCTTTTTTTGTCATCATCAAGGGTGAATTTACACTTTTGCCATCTCAGAGCTTTGTTGAGACTATACAATCTCCGTTTCATCAAAAATTATTAATGGAGAAAAGGGTTGAGGTAGGTATTTCACTGTTGTAACTTCTCTTACAATTTGTTTTGCACCTTGATTTTAAGTTATTTATGATGATTCATCTCTGAAGCATTGTGTGTAGTCTTTCTTTTCTCTCATTTCTGGGAATCAATTGATTGATTTAAGATGTCAGACACAAAATTACATGAATGAATGTCATTGCTGCCGAGGGGGATGGTTTTCTCTTGTATTGAGGTAACTTGTGAATCTTATACCCTGCGACAAATATATTTGATATTTGGTCAGCATAGAAATGCTTGTTTTCTTTCCCCTTTCCTTTTTCTGTTTCATTACCGTTGTTTCTTAAGTTGATATAAACCAACACAGGTTAAAAAAAATGCTCTGCTTATTCTGACATGAAATTTGACATTGAACTACATTCCGAAGGCACCAGTATAGAAGATATAGGTAACCTTACTGAATCTGTTGCTAGTTATCTCCCAAATCCATGGTATCATAGCATATTTATAATATATTTGGTGTGTGATATAATCCGATATGATCATATTCTGAATGGAGAATTAATCTTTGTTCCCTAGTTTCCTGATGTCATTCTTTATATGGGGTTCAGATGGGAAAAGATTATTAGTTCATGTAGTCCAGTATAAGTAAACAGTTATTTTACCCAATCGGGAACTGGTTTGGAATGGTAAGTAATTACAGGATGGCGAATCATCCTCTGTAAAAGTAACGATTTACAGTTTTTGAATAGAAAATGAAAGGACTGGCAAATACAGGGATTTGGTTATCTTTGCTGGGTACTTCGATAACAGAATTATTGACATTCGCTTGAAAAACTTTCGATGATGTGGAATGCAGAACCTCTCCTTCCATGAACAAACGGTCCTTCCTTTATTGTCTGGGTGATTGGAGGTAATTGTCTCATATCTGGGTTAGAGCGTTTAATTTGGTGTTCGGGAACTCAAATTTCCTTGTGATCTTTGCCTCTTGTTATAAAAAACGAGGTAAAATGAAAATTAAGCTTATTATTTTTTTTTATTCTTTTTATATGTGGAGAAAGCGATGTGCTTTTGATTATTCAAAATAGCAGTCCAAACTCTGATGAACCTTGGACTTGGGTCAATACACTTCGAACTTGCGATCTTAAAGATTGTAAAGATTCAAATAAATAAAATGAGCGATTTTTTGGAGCAATGACCCAACCTCTTGCATTTTTGTAATTCTCAAGCCTTCTTCCCTTTTAAACTTGTTTTTGTTTGTTACAAGTGTAATTTATGGAATGATTAAACACAACACAAATGTGAAATGAAGATAGATTTTTTTTTTTCTTAGCAATTGCCTTGCGACGAATGAGGTACTTATAATGATCATCCATTACTATTTTCGAATGAAAAAAAGTTTCTACTTTTTCGCAAATAAAAAAGGTAACTGGATTATGTGGAAAAATCGACAAATCAATGAGCACCTATAAGTTCTAATTTTGGTTGACTGAACCACGGACTCTGTCCTTAAAGTATTACTCTTTCTCGAGTAATGTATGAAATTATTTGAGTAACTTTTGAAGTATTTAATATTTATTATTATTGGCCCCATGATGTATGTTCAGAGATCAGCTTAAATGATGTTTAAATATTTGGAGGATTATTGAACACCACTTTTAATATTTTCAAGACTGGGGTTTTTTCATGGACAATTTAAGTGGTTAACATTTTGGAGCTAAATTATAGTTTAGGGATTTGTTACTGTTTACTTCCGGTTTTTTTTTTTTTTTTT
>Ga0123340_1004285_pt1 | contig 13509 bp, 5 predicted proteins | sample SirMexnodulemix_FD_89961 | JGI IMG/M metagenome (GOLD analysis project Ga0123340, IMG submission 89961) | Root nodule microbial communities of legume samples collected from Mexico - Siratro Mexico nodule mix | ecosystem: Host-associated > Plants > Roots > Nodule | place: Mexico: Nepantla... | reverse complement strand
TAAATAAATTATACAATCTTATAGTTAAAACCTATAATATAATTTATTATTATGTTTTAATGAATACAAATACATCACAAATAAAATATAATCAAATCATATCATTGCGTTTAAATACAATAAGTGATTTAGTTTGATTCTTGACTTTCAATTTAAAATTAAACACTTTAGTTTTGATGTAATTAAAGAACTTGGATAATCTTTTGAATTTTTAGATAATTTTTATTGTTATCTTTTTGAGTTATTATCTTGATTCACGAGTTATGGGTTGGTTATGCATTGGACCACACATTTTATTGGACAACAGAAATATTATAATGGAGTTGGTAAAACATAAAATTATTAATTACTTACAGGGTGTCTTCTTGTAATCTTGAAACATGAATAGTGGCATGGGCATATCTAACTGAAAAATTCATATTATATATGTATTATAAAAAAATTACATTTATTTATAATTAAAATAAGTGTTTGTTGTATTTGATAATAATTAATCTAAGCAGCTAGGCCATAATATATTCAACCTCCCATTGACCAACACGTACAGGACCCAGCCCTACGCGCCGCCGTGTATAAAATACTGTATCTCGTATTACATTTATAGTTTCATTTCTTGTTTTTCTCTTCTCTGGGACCTTATAAGTTATATTTTTCAAAGAGTTAAAGTATATTTTATGTTTGGTTTAAGTATAATTTTCATCTGATTAGCAGAAGCTTAGTTTGATCCCACTTTCATTACATCACTATCAAACAGCGGTTAGTAATGGCGAAATTCTATTAAGAAATGATAAGGTTTAATGATAGTTCATAGGAAAACTATTGGCATGGCTACATATGACTTGAAATAGGGGCCCACATACCTACCATTTGGCTTCGGCCTCGTGTACCTAAACAGCTGGACCTGTGAATCATCAAAATTTAATATATATCCGTTATACTTTTAAGCAAAGATCACAACTTTATCCAAATTTATTTGTTCTTCAAAGTCACTTTAGTTTGTCGTTTTCAAATCTTAACATCATCACAAGTACACTCATTTCGTTTGTGATAGTCGCAATCTAATCCATCAAGTAAAAACAGAAATCATCTCAGAACTATTTCTGCTATTAAGCAATTCACTAACCAAAGTGATGAATGAATCAGTGACCTTGCTAATTTTTATTCCCACAGCAAATCAAGAGCGTAAATCAGATATCTATGCTCAATCAATATTATTCAGACCTTGTAATTATGTTCACTTTACAATTATTTACACTAACCTGATTGTTAAGTGTGGATGCTGTGTGTCCCAACACTAATTAATGTTGAACATTGAAGCAAAAGGTGTCAGCAAATTGAAAGGAAGTTTTGCAATAGCAATATGATTGAAACACTACTTTATGGTTCCCGGGTCAATGAAATGATGTATCAGGTAGGCCAAAATTATGGTTATTATTGTTTTCAGAAACCAAAATTAACTTTATAATTAACCCGTAGGGAAAGTGTAAATAGTTCTGGGATGGTTAGGGTTGTAACAGACAAATGCAGTCCCATTTGTTTAGGACATTTGTTTGGAAGTAGTTTCTTTCAAAGATTCAACGGCACTCCTTGATCCATGTCCCTTATATCAACTCCACCTAACATAACAGGGTATAATAAAAATAAAGGTCATTATTTCATTATCATAACAGAAAAGACTGGAATTTGAAGATTTGAAAGGAAAAATAACATTCAGAAAGTGACCGTTGTAGTCCAGTATAAGGTAGAATTTAAGGAGAAGCCGGCTAGGCCGGTATTTTACTGTTGTGCATTTGAATTGGGAAGTTTGCTTCAGCAAAGGGAAAGGTCAATTCTTCCTTATACCAAATGAATACAATCTCTTATTTTCTGCCTTTCAACATCTCTCTAATTATTATATATGTTTCATGAGAGTCTCCATTTGTTGTTGTTGCTGATGATGTTTTTGGACCCTGCCTACTTTGTCATTTAGTACACCTAAAAAGGAGAAGAACCAAACCAAAGCATTGAGTACAGATATAAGCCTGAGTCCTTCCATCTGTTTGGCAATCTATCAGTGTGCGTATCTTAGCGCCAAAAAGAGAAATGCTGAGCTGTGAAGAGCAACGTGGAGAAAAGCCTCCACTTGTCCAATCTGACCCGGTGGTGTTGGAGATTAATAGTTTGCAAAACCAACTCAAAGGTTCTTATTCTAATTTGTTCTTCTATATGTTTCTGTTTCAGCGTCACTCCATTTGACTTTTACTTCCTTTGTTTCATTCCGGATTGTTGATGGCATTGCTGTTCTTAGGTCTATAGAAGTTTGAAATTTTGTGGGACCTCTTAAATGAATTCCTCATTCCAAGAGATGATAGTTTTCTTGTTGCATGCCAAAATGAATAAGTTGAATACAGTTTGAGAGCGTCTATTCTAGTATCTTCATATCAGTGGTTCATCTTTAGACCTTGCAATAAGTCCATTTGATCATGATTGCAGAAAAAGTTAAGGAACTCGCGACTTGTCAGAATGAAATCAAAGCCTTGAGAGCAACTGAAGCTCTGAAGGACAAGGCCATAGAAGAGGTAACACTACAATGCTATAAATTATTAGATATTCCAAAACTACTACTCGTCCATGGTCCCGATCAATATCTATGTGACATGTTTTTCAATTTTCGAAAAAAGAGATTAATGACAGTCAGTCATCTGTCATACGAAAATTAATAGAAACTGATACTTTTGGATCACCTAATAATAACTCGACACAATACACACCTTCCACCTAGTATTCTGTAGTAGAATTCAAGATGAAAAACTGATTATCTAAGACAATGCATATCTCATAATATCATAACAATGCCTTAGGACCATATCTCGTTTATGTTACCGAAGAAAATTACGTAATTGTAAATTTAGTTGCCTTAAATGTCGAAGTGTATAAGTTTCTCCACAGTCAGGGCTAATATTAGCTGTAATTCTCTCTCTTCACTTTCAGTTGAGAAATAGAGGCGATAAACTGGACGAAAGACTTAGAGTTACTGAGGATCGTCTTAAACAAAAGGTGCACTCTGATGGTACTTGCATTTTTTGGAAGTTGAATGCTCGAGTCCAAAATGCATGTTTTTATTTTTAAATCTATTAATATGCAGAATCTGGAAATCAAGAAACTGACAGATGAAAAGAAAGATGCATTGGCTTCACAATATGCTGCAGAAGCAACACTTAGAAGGGTCCACGCAAATCAGAAGGACGAAGATTTTACTCCAATTGAGACTGCCATTGCTCCTCTTGAAGCTGAGATAAAAATGTATAGGAATGAGGTACAACTGCCGCAATTTCCAACAAGGATGTGTTTACAAGGAAATAACAAAATCGAAGTGAATTTCCGTATGGACAATACTAACAAATAATATTCCAATTTGGCTTCATAGATTACTTCACTTCAAGAAGATAAGAAAGCTTTGGAACGACTCACAAAATCAAAAGAGGCAGCATTGGTAGAAGCAGAGAGGATTCTGCAGAGTGCCCTACAGAGGGCCCTAGTAGTTGAGGAGGTTCGAAATCAGAACTTTGACTTGAAGAGACAGATAGAAATCTCCCAGGCATGAGTTTCTGTGCTTCCCTTTTCATATTTGATTTCCATAGTGTAGTGTAAGTGCTTCAGCTAAGTTACAACTTTCAAAAACAGGAGGAGAACAAAATCTTAGAGAAAAAGCATCGCCAAAAGGTTTTAGAAGTTGAAAAGCTTAGCCAAACCATTCAAGAACTTGAGGAAATTATTTTAGCTAGTGGAGCTACAGCTAATGCTGTTCGTGACTATCAGCGACAGACTGCTGAATTGCAAGTAGGCATATATTAAGGAGTTATTGGCATAACTTAGTGTTAGCTGCAATGAGTTATTGATTGATCTATATCTTTAACAGGTTCTGCAAAATTTTTCAGGAAGAGAAGAGGAAATTAGAGAGGGAGCTAGCAAGGGTAAAAGTTTCAGCAAACAGAATTGCAAATGTTGTGGCGAATGAGTGGAAGGACGAAAATGATAAGGTCATGCCTGTCAGGCAATGGCTGGAAGAGAGAAGGATTATGCAGGTATATCTTCCTTTGATAATATTTGGAGATCATGTGGTCCTGTTTTCACGACCACAATGCTACTATTTCTGTTAACCATATAGTTTTGTTCCAGATTATTACAATGACCATATATATCCATAGAGGAAATCTCAGTTAAACAGGGTATAAAAGTATAAACCGATAATTATCCAATTTTAGGAATCCAACCAAGAGAAATTATTACTCTTGTCATAACTGCAGTGAGAAAATTGGCAGACAATTCAAACACATTTTTCACTCCTAAAACTTGTTTTAAATATTGAGCATGAAATTTCTATCATCAAGTGTACGTCCTTGCCTATATGTAGGCAGAGATTCAACGGTTGAAAGACAAGCTAGCTACATCAGAGAGAACAGCTAAGGCAGAGTCACAATTGAAGGTATTTATTCAATCTTTTGGTCCTCCATGCAAGCATCTAGATCAACTTTTAACGTATTACTAATATTATCTGGTGCTTACTACAGGATAAACTAAAGCTAAGACTTAAAACACTGGAGGAAGGCTTAAAGCATTTCTCAAGTTACCCAAACATTTTGAATATGCCTTGTGCATCGCCAAAAGCAGAAAAGTTGAACATACTAGGTTTCCTAACAACCAGTAGTGAGCTGAGAAAGAGATCCACATCACAACCAAGGGCATCTACGGTTGGAAACTCTTTGTTCCAGCAACCAAATGTAAAAAACAACACAGACATACAGGCCGGGAATTTAAAACTGGGGAGCCCTATAAAGAAATACAGTTCTGCAGAAAATGTGTTGAAGAAAGGAATATGGGCGTCCAGAAGTAAAGTTGCTGGTAATGCTGAAAAGGAAAATGAGATGCAGGTGAACACAGACATGACATTAAACAGATGCAATGACGAAAGAGAAGCAGCAGAAATTAAAACCACTGTTAATGTGGATGAAGACCCTGAAAGCAAGAAATCAAACGAATCAGGCAGGGATGATATGGTCTCAGGTTTTCTATACGATAAGCTGCAAAGGGAGGTCATCAATTTGAGGAAGTCTTGCGAAACTAAAGATAGTAGTTTACAATCTAAAGATGAAGAAATTAAGGTAATAGTAACAACTATTCCCCACCGATCTTTTCTCACATTAAGAAGAAGATGAATTTGTTTTTGTTTTTACAGATGCTTACAAAGAAAGTCGATGCACTCACAAAGGCCATGCAAGTAGAGTGGAAGAAAATGAAAAGAGAAGCAGCTTCCAGAGAGAAAGAGGATTCATCAACAAAGTCAGATGACAATAAGAAAAATAGAAGCGCAAACTCCTCTAAAAGGTTCTGTAAATTCACTTTCTCTAGTGTGGCCAATAACTGTTAACTGTCAAGTTTGTTCAGTCCATTTTATGACTAACCCTAATAATTTTATAAAAATTGCTACAGGGTGATGACAGAGCGCTGAATTCTTTATTTGGAGATAGTTGAAGGCAATTTATTTAACCATGGCATCTTATGATTTTTGTAAATACAAAATATTTGCTTGGGTAGTATCCTGAAATAAATTTCCACTGGGAAAAAGGAAGTTTGGGAATCTGTTTCTGTACAAACACGTGTTCAACGTCTTTCTCTATATTTGGATAAATGACAAATGGTGATTGTGAGTGTTACACACTAGCCAAGTTTGTCTCGTGCTTCATGGACTTGAAGCATCAGGAGCACTTGTTCAACAAGGGATTATATTGTGCATATTAAGTAGTAAAGATTTAGGGCCTATTTGATCCTCTTCCACTTTTTAGTCATAAAATTGTTTTTCAGAACAAACTCACACCACTCACTCAACCATTAATTTCTCATTCAAAATTATTAAGATATGAAAATACTTTTCAAAACAAGTGTTTCAAAAACCAAACAAACAAAAACAACTGGAAAATATTTTCTCATTTTCTTCTTATTCAACCTCTCCTGGAATTCCACTTGATCTTCCACTAGTTATCTTATCTAAGCAACTGTGCTTAGTCACATTTGAAAACAAAACAGTTTTAGAATATAGAAATCAATTCTAAAGAAGAAAAAAAAGGTTTGTGTTGAACACACTAGACACTATACAGGAGGGGTTTCCTAGTAATTTCGATAAAAATACCAGAAAGGAGTAAGTATCAAATCAATATGACATAACTATAGTTCTCTATTACATGAGCATCAAAACATCTACCAGTGGTAATCCCGGTTTACTACAATTACGACAAAACGTAAAAATTTGTTGGATGAAATCCGCCATTAATACTCGCTTAGAAAATGAAATGCGAAAGTATCTCCTACTAATTGGTTCGTTGAAAAAAAATATAGCAAAGCTCAGCGTTCACTACTCCTATGGTCTGAATGCAAGAGTCTTAAATTAAAGGAATCAAAAACAGAACATGCTAGTATAAAAAATATACAATGAGCGTGCTTCAGTTGTCTTCAGTATGCTGTTAATTTCAAGAACAAAAGGCAAACATCGCCAAATTCCTGAGAAAACACAACGCATATCACACCTTAAAAAGTCAAATTAGGCTAGAGTTGTGCACATATATATATTTAGAAGAAATTTACAAATTCCTATATCACTCAAATGCAAATAAACCTAGCCAGTAGCCACCATACTTGATAATAAATATCAGTATCAGCTCTACATTTAGTCTATAAGGCATTCATAATAAAATAATTATATATCTGAATCTAATACAAAAAATTCCTCAAAAGACAAAGGAAAATGCATAAAACTGCATCGCATATCATTCCCTGAAACAACATAAACAATGGAGAAAAGCTGTTGTTGGAATTACCTAAACCCCATAGCCCAATAACATTAATTATACAGTAACCAATTTCCTAGACTCTAGCCATGACTTGGCTGCTACCTGTGTAGTCAAAAACCAGCCAGCCTTGTCTGGAGCCTCGTGGAATGGAGCATTGAGTTCGTTTAAATGTGATTCAACTACACTTGCCAAACCTTTTTCGGAATACCTGTGTTTCCCATGACCAGTGTTAATTCCAAGCACTGGTGGAAGATCCTCTCCTGATTCCAAAACCTTTGACAAATCATTTATCCAAGCATGTAACGCGGTAAGCGAAGCTCCAAGCGATAGACTCTTTAGATGCAGAGACCACTGAGTTTGAGACTTGGTCTGTATATCCGTATATATTTCACGCGTCAACCCTAGGTCCAGAAGCTGACATGCCATGTCCAACAAATTCAGGTTGACACAAAGATCGATCAGCGAATTGCAAAAGGGCTTCTTTACTTCATTAGCAATTGAATCAAAGAGTTCAGAAGCTTCTTTTCTAAACTCCCCATCGCCCTCCTCCACCCCTTCGACCAAATATCTTACCACAGACCCAAGCTTTGGATTAGCCTTATCCACACAAGCTTTTAGCTTAAAGAGTTCTTCTTTCGGTGTTTGGGTCATAACATTCAGAAGACAACCACAGAAACGGTCGTCTGGACTGATACCCAAATCCAAAAGTCTATCAAACGTCTTCACAACATCATCAGTACGCCCGGCCTTCCCATAGCACTGCACAAGCGATGTCAGAACAAAAATAGTAGGCTCAAAGCCAGATTCAATCATTTCATTCAACATTCTTTCAGCATCTGAAACATTCCCACTGCAAGAATGTATGGTAATCAAGGACGAGAACGTCCAACTGTCACAAAGGCAAGTTTCAGAGCTTTTCATGTCTTCAAAAATCTTAAATGCTTCATCAGCAAGACCGAGATCAGCACACATAGCTAAAAGGGTATTGTAAAGATGAGTGTTCATCTCCATTCCCTTTTCCCTCATTTCCTTGTAAACAAAGAGAGCATCTTCGCTGTAGCGCCCTCTACCATAGGCTCGCAAGAGAGACGCATAAGTCACCCAATTCGGTGACAGTCCATTATTCATCATCTCCGTATATATACTCTTGGCCTGCCAAGGCCTCTTAGCTCTCCCCATGGCATCCAAAAGAGTATTATAAATAACCATGTTAGGTTTAACACCAAGAACCTTCATCTCTTGGTAGACATTTAAGCATCCATCGTAATTCCCTGCCAAACCATACATCTTAATCAAGGTGGAAAAGGTAACGGTATCAAGGCGCCAACTCTCGGTCCTTGCACGATCATACAAGCGCAAAGCCATGTCAATGTTACCAGCCCTGCCATAAGCGTCAATCATAACCGAGTAAGTAACTTCATCAGGCTCACACCCAAACGACGACATCTTTTCAAACCACTCAACAGCCTTATGGGGCAACGAACAAATCCTAGCGCAGCTAATTATGGTCGAGAAGGTGACATTATCAGGCTTGACCCCTCTCTGAAGCATTTCATCAAACATCTTCTCCATGGCATCGAGGTCTCTGCTCTTCCGAAACACCTTGAGAGTGACGTTGTAGAGAATGGCCTCTCTGGTGGGTTTAATCCTACGCTGAAAGTAGCTGAGAACAAAGGGCACGACAAGGGAATTGGACATGTTGTTGATGACAGTTACAGCATCTTGCTCTAAAACCTTATCCCTCAAATTCTTCAAAACCTGAGACACGTCCTCTTGAGAGGGATTGCAAGAGTCCAAGGAGTTCGCGACATTGACAAGAGAAGTGAACCTGGCATCGTAGGAATTTCTCTCAAGTTGTTTCGCCCTGGAGCTTCGGGGATTGACCCAGATACGACTACTTTTATAGGAAGACGAGGAATTTCCCTCGGATGGTACTTGTTCAGAAATGGGTTCGTGCAAGGACACTTGGGGGGCATGGAGAAGGGTCTTGGATGGCAAGTTCAGAGAGGGTTGAAAAGAAGAGGAAGAGAAGTTTCGAAGTTTGAATTTGCGAGAAGAAGAGGAAGAAGAAGAGGAAGAGGGAAGGTCGTGGAAGAGAGAAGAAGGAGAAGAGCAGAGATTGTAAGCCATTTTTGCAGCCTATGCTTTCTTCTGCTTCACCTTATCCTGCACCTCACCACCACCTTCAACAAATATCTAAAGAAGAGGGAGATATATAACTGAGAAAAATAAAATGTTTTTTTCTTTAACAATAAAATGTTAAGAATAATATTTATTCATATTCTCTTGTTTATTTTATTTTTTTTTACTTTGTTCAATAATATGAATCTTTATACTTAAAAAAAAAACTCAAAACTGTACTGATGTTTTTAAGTAAAATTAAAAGGGGTTATTGTTTCTCAAACTTTTCTTTCTTTTTTTAAGTAATTATATTTTCATTCTCCATAATTCTATTTCAAGTTTTTAACTTTCCAAAATTCTCATTCAAACTCCATCACCATTGAATAGGACAAAATGAGAGGATGAACTTTGAGTTGTTTAATTGATATAACTGTTGCTGCATTTATGTGTAGTTTAACTTTGTGGAAATCATAATCAATTTATGTTCATGCAAGCACATAATTAAATTATGGGTCTATGCATACATATTGACTTAACTATGTCAATATTTCTAAACTATCAAAATAAAATCTGTTAATAAAAAATAAGAAGGTGATTATAATTAAAACCATTATAATTTTTTAAACACAAAAATCTAAATTGAATGAAGAATTAAATATGAATATATTTTAATCAAATAAAAAAGATATATCAACATTTTTATGTCTCGTTTACATCTATCTGCTATTTGTTTTCCTTTTAATATCAAATTTAAAAGATATATTTAATTTTAGTATAAACTTTGTAAAACTTGGTGTGATTTGTATGTTTTGGCCTTGATCACACGAAGTAACACGATTCATTTGAATTCTTTAATTTTTTTTTTTTAAACACAGGATTGTTTGAATTTTTATTTTTTCCTACAAAATTTATCATAGTTATTACAATTAAAAGTCAATAAAGATGCACGAAGAAACATATAGGTGCAGAAAGAAATACTCCACTAAGACCCGTCCAACCCATTGACCCATTTAGAGTCCATCTAATAGTCTGAAGAGGGATTTCCATAAAACAATGAGCACAATCAACTAGAAAAGGTTGTTTAAAGATTGAATATGAAAATGTAAAAATATTTTATGCTTAAAACTGTAAAAGGAAACAATATAATTTTTAAACACATCGACACAAATCTTGCTCGAAGCATTTGATTGAAATCAAGTAGAGAAATAAGGTTTGCTGTGAAAATCAATGAAATGTTTAACTTTAATTTGAATTTATAAATATTTTTATGCAGAAAAGAGCAGAGCATCAGCCAAAATAACTATTACCTAGACCAATTGATATGTAATGAAACCAGTGTAAAATGTAGTTCATATATTTACTACAATATATTTTTCAGAAAACAATCTAAAGATTTTATACAAAATAAATACGTGACATATTACTCAAACTTTGTCTGACCATCTAACCATCTCTTCAGTATCTAACATTTATTACGGAAATCGATGTTTCATAAGCATCCGTATTAAATAAAAATAAAATAAAAATCAGACTTACATAAAAATTAACGTCATTTTTAATTTAAAATCTTAAAATATTAAATTTATAAGTTTTATTTTAGTTATATTATTTAATTTTTTATTTTTATTCAATATAAAATTTAGACTAACATTTCAATACCTAAAAATAATAATCTGTCTGCAAACGTAATCAAACCATGAATTAGAGTCAGCTATTTGAATCCTTCACGAAACAGAGCAAGAGTCTATCATACTTTGCACTTATCATACTATTCACTTTAAAAGGTTCATCTTCAAACCACGCGCATAACAGAATATGTCTGCCTTTAGCATTGAGTTGGTACAATTTCTTTTTTCTTTTTTAGTATTTTATTTTTAATTGTATGAAAAATTAAGTTTTTACCCAAGTAAATTAATAAAATAGATTATCGTGTAATATTTAGAATTATGAATGTAGTAAATAGATTCTTTATTTATTATTTCTCATTGTGCCCAAGCAGTGGTGCTCCATAGAATGACACGTTGCTTCTCATTTTACAATTGTTTCAAATTATTAATCAATGCATGTTGCCGCATACGATAAACCGTACCACTTCAAAAGTTTTTAAAGTTCTTCTGCTTTTCTTTTTGGCAAAAGGCCAAACCCTAAAAGCTATCATTTTGGGGAAATAAAAGGAAAAATAGACTTTCAATCATGCCGCGTTTAATCCAATGGAAAAAATTAAATTAAAAGTAAAAATTAAATGTTTAGTTCTTTTTTATAGAGTATGTATAAAAAATTGTAAAGTAGTATAATTTAATTTATTCAATAAGAGATGGCGAGATAAATGAAAACCACAAAGGGAAATAGGTTAAGTTTGAGCTTAATAAGTCTAACACTTATTTGTATTATTATCAACGAGTTTGAACCTCATCTATTTACTCGATACATATCTTTTCTTAAGCTTTAATAATAACCTATTTAAAAGTTAACTCTGTGTTTAAGTATAGGTTTATATGGCATTATTTTATTGAGAAGCTTTATAAACCAACAGATAAAATCAATAAGACCAACCAATCGGAAAAAAATATCGAATCTTGTTTAGGACATAAATTGCTCCATACTTTTTAAAGATTAAATAAAATAAGAAAAAATTTAAATAGTAATGAATTGATAAGTTCCCATCTCACCACATAATATTGTAAAAATAAAAACAAGTGTTTATTTAAGACAATATTCTTCACTTAAAAAATTATTTAATGATATTATCTTTGACATGTGTTGCATTTTTAACTCTATTTGATACATTATCTCTTGGACTACTAATTGCAGGTTATACCAACTCTAACAAAATTAAAAATATACTCCTTTTAACATAAAATTTGATATTAAAAAAATATTTTAACTAAGTTTATTTTTATAAAATTAATTTGTAAAATAAGAATTGTCCACCTTTATATATTGTAAATTAATTTTATTTTCAAAGTATGTGAAATATCCAACTCTTAAATTTATAAAATATTATATTGTATATAAAATCTAATTTCTGAAAATAATTTGCTATACATGGAAGATCATGACATTTGAAATTCTATATCTGAAATTAAAATAATACTGGATAGGGACATCATAAACTAATCCCTGCAGAAAACAACGTTATTTTGTTATAATGGGAGACTAATATTTTGACTTGATGAGAACCTCCATGGGTTTAATCATTTGATTTTCAAATAAGATAAATAAAATATATATTTCCTTTTGCATTTAACACTAATGTAAATAATTATATTTTGGGTTGCTGATATTGAAATGTGTGTCTGACATTAAGGTTTATAAAGATATTCTAAAGCGTCTAACCACATTGCTTGAAATGATGAAAGTTGGCACTGATTAATTAGGAACGAAGAATGGGCAAAGGAAAATAAAATGCATTTGGTAGCTAATAATTTAATGCTGATTGATCTGCTTTGAACCATAAGAACAGTAGTGAACCACATAAACTAGACATTATCTTCAGAAAAAAGCAACTTTTATCTCTTGGATGCAGATTGCCAAGTCCCTTTCACTTCTGCCATAAGAAACCATTTCAAGTTTTATTTTTCCTTCTCCGTTTGAATAGGCAAAATTAAAGTTGGTGTAGTTTGGATCATTGGCGATTCTGTGTGAATGGATCCATCGATCTATTTATAAAGATTACATCAGAAGTTGTTGGTTTGGAAAGAAGAGAACATGGTTGCCAACTTGTCACTGTCTACTGAAGTCATTGTTCAATAACCACTAAAGCATTAGCAGGCAAAGCTTATTAAACTTTCTCCAAAGGACAATGTGCGATAACATCATTTAATGGTCACCTTCCTAACCGAAAATTCCCCCTGCAAAAAACCAAGTGAAAAAAGAAGAAACTCCTAAGGTAAAATACAAACAAACCAGTGTCATCCTCATTTATTTTATCTGTATGTTAGTAACCAACCAGAAAACAACAAGAAAGAAAGAATTTGTTAGGTTTACTTTCATAAGAAAAATTCATCATTCATCATATATAAGCTCAAAATTGAGTAACCGTAGCCAATATCACAGTGTGTTGTCGCTGCCTATGTAACGCAAAATGAAAATAATTGAGATTCTGTGTGATGACACTGACCTAATTATTCAATATTATTGGTGGTGTTATTGCAGTGAAAAAGTTACGTTTGTTTTGTCAAAAAAGTATATTCATAATGCAAGGTGGAGTCGTTGTTATATAGGGTTTAGCCGCCCACCATTTAATCTCAAGTCCCCACTGGCACCAAATCAAACAAATTCAGCACTTTCTCGTCCTTTCTCAGAAGCAAATGCAAAGCTAACTTTTAGCGAAAGAAACTTTATTATAAGACTTGTGAAAATGTAAGATATCACAGTATACACTACCAGTTCAGGCAGATGCACTATACAAGCAGTGTAACATGTCTATTAACGTTGTAATTAATTTGTACTCAGATAAGACAGATTATTATTCCCTGGATTGGTGATTGCATGCATGGGCAGCACAATATGATGAATAATAAACAGAAGGTGATGTGATGAGAATTATGGAGATGATGATCAC
>Ga0123340_1004279_pt1 | contig 13518 bp, 11 predicted proteins | sample SirMexnodulemix_FD_89961 | JGI IMG/M metagenome (GOLD analysis project Ga0123340, IMG submission 89961) | Root nodule microbial communities of legume samples collected from Mexico - Siratro Mexico nodule mix | ecosystem: Host-associated > Plants > Roots > Nodule | place: Mexico: Nepantla... | reverse complement strand
AGACACTATATATATATATATATATATGTGTGTGTATGTATGATTCATGTAGAAAAAAATCACTTCTATTTTTTTATAATAGAATAGAGGCCATGTAAGTGTTACTTGCTATTATTAATATTATAAGTATGTTGTTTGAGGTGTTACAATGTCTTTACTTCTTCTACTTCTATTTTTAAAGAAAAAAAAATAGTAAAAATAGTTCCATATTCATTCTTTTTTCTTGAGATTTTTTGAATCGAAAACTCTATTATATCTCTTAAGACGAAAGGAAAATAAAGACATAAACTGATAAATATTATTTTTGTTATGAAAACTTTAAATTAGAGGAAGATATTTCGTTTAATGTAAGGAGAATACCCTTTTTCATTAGCTATGGTTTGGAGTGAAATATCTATAATTTTATCAATTATTGTCCTTGAAAAAGTCAAGTTGATTATTAGTAGGAAAATAGTAAATATAATAAATGATGAAACTAAGAAAAAAGATGAAAAATAAAGAGAAATATAAATTAGAGGAAAAATTTAGAACGGGTTTGGAAAGTTAGATGTTTAATATGTGTGTTAATGCTCTTTCTATTAATTCACGTATCCCTTTCTCTTTCGTTCAATTAGGTCTTGGTTTTATCTTTATGTATTGTTAGGACTAAGTTAATTTTTTAAAAAAAAAAAAAAAAAAGCTAAGTTAATTAGCCTTTTTGCTTGTTTTTGTTTTTATAAATGCCGTTTGACTATCATAAATGTCTTCACGACCCTTTACATCATTAGATGAAGTTTTCAAAATATTTTAGAATGAAGATGGTCAAAGATTGTGATTCTTGAAGTTCCAAAAGTTTGAACAAAACAAATATAGAATCCTGAGATTTCGGAACTAAGAGGAGAATTGATACAAAATTGGAATGAAGAGAATCTCACACACCCCAAAAGCCTTTTCTTGTAGCATTGGAGACTAATGCACAAACTCATCAATTGCAATAGAAGAAAAAACCTTACCAAACTTTTAACATGGTTATTTTGTGAAGTGTATAAAAAGAATCTAAAAAATTATAAATTATTGAAAATTTTTATTTCTAGTCTGTATAATCTCCAACAAAGTTTTATTAGATGTTTTAAACAAATTTATTAATTTGAGTTAGTTGCATGGAATATATATTTTTTTCATTTAACTCAGTGGCTCGTCAACCTACCCGTAATGATAGTTTCCAATTTACAAAAGGGTTAACGGGTTAAAACAGATTAAAATATCTTGTTTTGTCATCTACTATATTGATAATATAATAATGTAATGCAAAGAGATAAGAGAGGAATATTACAAAATTTATTATATAAATAATAATCTCTACTTGGTCTGTTTACATGAATATAATAGGAAGCACGTCCATAGACAACTTTGCATATTTTATGAGTTTACTACTCAGTGGTCACTGCACCTCAACCATACTTTATTTACAACAAAAAAGTTTCACAAAATGTGGCAATCTTGCTTGAAGGTTTCAAATGGTTACAAAGAAAAAGAGAATGGAGGCATGCGTGGATCTCATAATGAGAACTAATCAAGAAAGCAAAAAGAGATTCCAAAACATGCAATTTGGAGTTAGAATGGTTTGATAAAACTCTTTTTGCACAGAAAGTGGTGCACTATCACTATGACATGTGCGCAAAGGCACTTGCACTTGAAATGCCACCGAACCATCATGCATCCACTTTCTTCTTTCACCCAAAAACCACTATTTTAAATGTTAGCTTGAACTATTATCTACATTTAGGTTTAGTGTAGGATATGAATATTCTATATTCCATTCATCAGTATATGCAATACAACAGCAAATAGTGAAACAAATAATCTTTTGTATTGGTCATTACTCAAACTAGGAAAGTTATTATAATATAAATACATATTTAAACCTAAACCTGATAGTATTAAGATGAAACAGTACTTGATATACCTAGACATCTGTGTATAACTCAGGCTTTAAATTCATCTTTCAAAAGGGTATGCAACTATAACCTTTTATGCACAAGATTATGATAAATCAGTATCCAATGTGAGGATTAGTCCCTATGGTCTAAAGGGCTTTGACTTTTGCAAGTTTTTTTAGAGGAGAGTCCAAACATACTTTATCATGACCTGTGTGATATATATATATATATATATATATATATATATATATATATATCAACTAATAAAAATGTCTTATCAGTTTTTATTACATATAAATTGAATCAGTATCAGTTTCCGAGTAATTGAGAGTGTGCATTAAGGCTCAACTCAACAATTGAATGAAGAGGAATTGGTAGTTATTGTGTGTGGTGTCTCTAAATAAGAATTAGTCCATAATAGCAATATAAAAGAGTCTCATTGGTTATTAAAATTACAAATTCATGAGTGATACATAATAAGAAACATGTTAATTTGTTAAAAAGGTAATATTATCTGCATTTGTAATTTATAAAAATTTAGACGAGATAGAGTTGTTTTCCATTTTTATTTTTAATTAGTTATTAAATATCTCAAACCAAATAAAAATATTATATTTGATCTCCAACAAACAAAATGAGTTAATTTTAAATTTTTATTGTCCCAGTCCAAATATAGTCATTTATTTATATTAGGTTTTTACATCCCTAAACAATTAAGTTTGCAAAAGTAAAAAAAAATAACTAAATAAAAAATGTTTATAATATTTATATATTATATATAAAATATAACTTTTTCAGATTTCTTTTATGATTGGTGGAAGTCTGCATGTAACTTATATAATACAATTTCTTTTACTAGATAATATTATATAAGTATATTCGTTTTATTTTCTACTTAAAATATTTCATTTTCAAATTAGTTGGACTAGTAAATTTCAACAAGAATGCTACCATTACCAACCCAAATGAATTGTTTTATCAAAAAGTGGAAAAGGTGAATGCATTTTTTTACATTATTCCACGTTTTCTCAGCACCTCAGAGAGTTTCAGATTCTCCATAATTTACCTGTTAATATCAGTGTTAAGTTGGCTTCACTTCACACTTCCACCTCAGAACAAACTGCAAAACCAGACACAGTTTCAGAGTTCACTGAACTTTTTATAGATGTTAAAGGTCAACAAGTTTTGCAGATGAAGATGGACTACACATCCTGAACTGAACAATAATTGTCTTGTCACTATCTTCTCAAGCTTGGTGGGGCTTTGCATTCCAAAACCCAAATGGAAAACATGCATTGGTCACATAAACATTCACTGTTGCTGTGTTTCTTGGGAATGCTTCTGATACCTTGCTTGTGCCAAAGTGAAGTAACAACAGCTGTGTACATTGTTACTCTCAGACAAGCTCCTGCTTCTCACTACCACCTTGAGTTGATCACAGTGGCTAACAAGTCTAGACATGGTGCATCTGGGAGAAGAAAAACTAGAGTTCATAACCCAAGAGTTCATAAACCAAGGTAACCCATATTTGTTTTGAAGGTTTACAAAGTGTATTGATACACCTTTATATCTAAGGCTTCTTGTTGAAGTTATGCATTTATGTTATGATGATAAACATTTGTTAAAATGATTGCCATGGTATATGCACAACTCGTGGACAAGTTGTTTGAGAATCTTATCATTACATCTGTTTGATATTCTAAATTCTTGGCATTCTGTTCCATTCTTATTTTTATCTTCCTCTAATTTCTTGACTTTTTTTGCCTAGTTGTGTATATATTTGAGATATTGTATGGTCTTTTGGTTTTTCTCAGACATCAGAATGTTACAAAGACAGATAAGGGATATGGTTCATACTTTGCCCGAGTTCATGACTCGTTGTTGAATAAGGTGTTCAAGGGGGAGAAATTTCTGAAGCTCTATAGCTATCATTACTTGATTAATGGATTTGCTGTGCTGGTTACCCAACAGCAGGTATGTTATGGTTTTTACTTTTCAGCATCTTGATTTTGTCCTTATTCTGTGAAAAACATGTGCTTGTTTGCATGTCTTGTTTCCATTTATTCATGGTTTGGTGTTTCTATCTGTGATTTGAGAAATTGCTTCAACCAACATGTTCTTGTTTTCTGAAATCTTGAAGGCAGACAAACTGTCAAGGAGAAGAGAAGTGTCCAATGTGGTTTTGGATTTTTCTGTGAGGACTGCAACCACCCACACTCCACAATTTTTGGGGCTGCCACAGGGAGCTTGGTTTGAAGCAGGAGGGTTTGAAACTGCTGGAGAAGGAATTACTATTGGGTTTGTTGACACTGGCATTGATCCTACACACCCCAGTTTTGCTGATGATAAATCTCAAAATTCTTTCCCTATTCCTGCAAATTTCTCTGGCGTCTGTGAGGTTACTCCAGATTTTCCATCCGGCTCTTGCAATAGGAAGCTTATTGGGGCCAGACATTTTGCAGCTTCTGCTATAACCAGAGGAATATTTAACTCATCTCAGGACTATGCTTCTCCCCTTGATGGAGATGGCCATGGCACGTGAGTTTTTCGTATTTCCAACTGAGTCTTGTGTTCATTTCTATGTTGCTTCTGTTCATTAGACCCCTGTTCTTTCTGCTTGAATAGTTTTGAAAAAAGTTACTGACAAATGATCTGGGATTGCTACTTACCAATCTGATTTTAGTTAATGCTTGAAAGTTTAAAATGAACTTATATGTCAGAGTCATCAATGTTTCTTTCAATCAGAAGTTCAAAATATGATAGTTATTTGACTTAAGTGTACCAAAAAAACTAAAACTTCATTTTACTTGTTTTTTCACTGAATGTTCATGCTGATGAATCTATAATATACAGGCACACAGCTTCTATTGCAGCTGGAAACCATGGAATTCCAGTGGTCGTTGCAGGACAATTTTATGGAAATGCTAGTGGGATGGCTCCTCATTCGCAGTAACTAATCTTGAACTTTATACAAGTTAAAATCTCATGTGTCATTATTATCTGTGTATCGTAATTAGAGAAGATGAGACTAAATGGACCACAGGACTTTAAAGGGAAAAAAGAGAAGAAAGTTGATATCTAGTGATACAAAGATAAAATTTATATGAGAAATACTAAATGCCTTTTGCTTCGCAGAGAATTGCTCAACTAGGTGCTGAAAGGTCTATACATAAGACTTGAAATATGATTTTCAGAAGGAGAAAATATTTCATGTCTCTTAAAATTACATGATTTTCTGAAAAAAGAAAAAAAAAATAAAACTGAAAGAAAACTTCAATGCTTAGGCCAGGTTCAGAACAAAAATAGTTATTTGTCCTATGAAACGGACCACTCCAATGTCCCTGTGTACATTACCTGTCATTCATAAATTTTCCACACATTGTGTCATGTGCTTTTCTTTATTTTCTATACCTTGGTCTCTATCACTTATCTCTTTTGTGCCTTGTGTTATGCTTAATCTCCATAGAATTATCTACTCATAACTTTGTTTTCAACAGCAACCGAAAAATTATGTAAATCTATTTGGCACTTGAAAAATACTATAGAAACGATGTATGTAATTCTTTTTTGTTCAAGAATTAAATGAAACAATTAATCTGTTCTAACCTGGATTTATAGTAATTTCATGCAGGCATAGTTGATTTTTATTCTATATGTATGTAACTTAATGCTTTCCATTTCAATCTTTTACAGCATTTCCGTTTACAAGGCATTATACAAGAGATTTGGAGGATTTGCAGCAGATGTTGTTGCAGCTATTGACCAGGTACGTTTACTTGTATTGTAAATGTCATTTAATATTTGATAATTTTATTTGAGGTCAATTGTTGACACTTGATATATTTTCTTCTTTCATATCATCTTTAAGTTACATTCCTTCCCATAGTGCATACCAATATGTGATTGCTCGGTTACTGAATTGTATCCACAAGTTTACATTTCTGCTAAGGGTTGTAGTATAATGAATTGTTTACAGGCAGCTCAGGATGCGGTTGACATAATATGCTTGTCAATCACTCCTAATAGGCGACCTTCTGGTATAGCAACTTTCTTCAACCCAATTGATATGGCATTGCTGTCGGCTGTAAAAGCAGGTATTTTTGTAGTGCAAGCTGCTGGCAACACTGGACCATCACCTATGAGCATGTCCTCCTTCAGTCCTTGGATCTTTACAGTTGGTGCCACCACTCATGATCGAGTTTATAGCAACTCCCTGTGTCTTGGAAATAACGTGACCATACCTGGAGTTGGACTTGCACGTAAAATTCTGTTTCTCTTATCCCAGTTAGCTATACATGACTGTTTAAGACTAGGACTTTTGACCTTAACGCTGCAATTTGGTTTTGAAATTACTAAAGTAGAGCAGATGAGAAAGTAATTACTTGCATTCCTCTTCAGAATCCCCACCTATTGAAGTTCCTCTGAGTAAAATTGATTCAATTGTTAATATGTACAATTATAATGTTATATCAGTGTGCCAAATGAAATTTAATGATTACTTACTGCCTTATTTTGTCATTTTCAAATTTTCCCAGCCGGCACACACGAGAACAAAATGTTCAAACTGATTCATGCACGACATGCTTTGAACAAAACCACAACAGCTGCTGATGATATGTATATTGGTGAGTGTCAAGATGCAAGTATATTCAATCAGGATTTGGTCCAGGACAACCTTTTGATCTGTAGCTATTCAGTCCGATTTGTACTTGGGCTCTCCACCATCCAACAGGCCTTAGAAACAGCCATGAACCTTAGTGCGGTTGGGGTTGTTTTCTCTATGGATCCTTTTGTGACTTCTTTTCAGCTTAACCCAGTTCCAATGAAAATGCCTGGCATAATAATTCCATCTGCAAATGATTCCAAGGTGCATTATTAATTTTCTCTTTTTAACATGCATGATTAAATGCACATGTATACTGTCTTTGTTCTTATTTTCTTGGGCTTGAATTTTATCACATGGCATATATTTGTCATCTTTGTTGCTCTCTTTAAGCACTTAATGTATGCATGAAAACCATGGTGTGGATTTTATTACCTTGATGCCAACTATTTTGTTTTTTTTCAACTGGACAGATATTACTGCAATACTACAATTCTTCACTGGAAATAGATGGGGAATCAAATAAAATTGTTAAATTTGGGGCTGTTGCTAGTATTGGTGGGGGATTAGAAGCTAACTACAATAATGAGGCACCAAAGGTTGTTTATTACTCTGCCAGAGGACCCGATCCAGAGGACAGTCTTCCTCATGAAGCTGACATTATGAAACCCAATTTGGTAGCACCTGGAAATTTTATATGGGCTGCTTGGAGTTCTGTTGCCTCTGATTCTGTTGAATTTCTAGGTTTGTCAATACATAAACAAATTTTTACTAGAAAACAAAACATGAACAAATCTAAGGTGTTCATTTGGTCTGTTCCAACTTAAACATCTTCATAGACTATAATCTACAATAGGAAATAGGAATTTTGGTTTATTAAGCATGTCAACACAGTGAATTTTGTTGCAACAGGTGAGAATTTTGCATTGATGTCTGGCACAAGCATGGCTGCACCTCATGTTGCTGGTCTTGCTGCGCTAGTTAAGCAGAAGTTTCCCAATTTCAGTCCTGCAGCCATTGGATCCGCGCTTTCCACCTCAGCTTCTCTGTATGACAACAATGGGAGGTCAATAATGGCTCAGAGATCATATCCTAACGTAGACCTTAACCTATCTCCAGCAACTCCCTTTGACATGGGAAGTGGTTTTGTGAATGCTACTGCAGCATTAAATCCTGGTTTGCTTTTTGATTCTAGTAAGTCTCACTTAACTAATGAACTTTTAAATCATCATAATGTCCATGCAGGTTCAAATGCTTCAAAAACTCAGCTGCAGTTGTTGTTCAATATCTCACTTAGCTAGCTCAAATTTATGGAAGCAGTTTGATTAATAAACAAAGTTTCTGAATGTGAAGTGTGCTTACACATATTTTTCTTTGTAGGTTATGATGATTACATGTCATTCCTATGTGGTATCAATGGTTCAACTCCTACAGTGCTAAACTACACCGGTCAAAATTGCTGGACTTATAACTCTACAGTATATGGCCCTGATCTGAACTTGCCCTCAATCACAATAGCAAGGTTGAACCAATCTAGAGTAGTTCAAAGAACAATCCAAAACATTGCTGGAAATGAAACATACAATGTTGGGTTTAGTGCTCCATATGGCACTTCTATGACAGTGTCTCCCACTCACTTCTCTCTTGGCAGTGGGGAGAGACAAGTCTTGTCTGTGATCTTCAATGCAACCAGCAATAGCTCTGCTGCCAGCTATGGGAGAATTGGGCTGTATGGTAACCAAGGTCATGTTGTCAACATTCCTGTGGCAGTCATTTTCAAAATCTTATAACAACCTAACAGGGTTACTGTCTTTAATTTCTTCTTCAGCAATTCATTTTCATTTTGCTTTGTTTTCTTAATCTCTAGTCTTTGTTTTGTCGGGTTACAAAATGTATTGGGCTATTTTTTCATTCGTTATACTTAAGTGTAAAGTTTAATATGTATAATATCAGATAGTGTGGATGCATCTGCAAGTGATTAGTGACAATTCTGATTTCTTATATGCTTTGTTGAGTAACTTTTGTTTCATCTTTATTTACCATTTAACACGAAGGTGCTATACATATTTTTTGTTCTGTTGTCTATCTCTGCATTGATAATACTTCAAAATAAAATTGAAAATTTATTAGTATTTTAAAATATAACTTCTCAGGAACTGACCCTTGTACTGTGAACGATTAAGCCAACAAGAATAAAGCCAAAAAATAGTTATAAAAAGGAAAAAAAGAGGATGTGAGGTTATAAAGGTTACTAAAAAAATAGCTAATTTATGAAAAAGGAGAAAATCATCGTTAATAATTTCAATAAGAATATTAATTATGAAAATGTATATTTTCAAAGAAAAATGAAAAAAAAAAAATGTTAGTTTGCATTGCTAGGAATTTAAGGATAAATTAAAAGTGATATCTTATTTTCTATATAAATTTGTTAATGGCTTATTGAAAACAAATCTTTCTTTATTGGAACAACTCACATTCAGAAAGTATATGCCATAAACAATTAGAAGACTTACACATTCAGAAAGTATATGCCATGAACAATTAGAAGACATACATAAGTTTTACAAGTGCAATTAACCATAAACATAATCACCTATATCCCACATTAAGTAGAAAGAAGAAAGCTGAGACTCTCAAACTTATTGTCTTTAAGGTTTTGAATTGAAAGTGATGACAATCTCTCAGGTAGGTTTTGTTCAGTCTCATTCAATCTCCTTGTTTTCCTGCTCCATTTTCCCAACTCTATAATCTATTATTAGCACCTCAATTTCTATCATATTCTTTGACTTATACAAACTAAAACATTTGATCATAACATTTCAGCATTATTTTAGTGAAACGATTAAGTAAGAGTTGGTATGTGCAGTAGAAGTGTGATCAGAGTGATTCAAAGAGTCTCTAGAAGCTTTGAGCTGGCGAACAGCATCTCTAATGCCAATGCGTTCATCTGGGTTGTCTGCGGTGCAAGCTATGGCTACTCCTACAATTTCATTCACACAATACAGTTGTACGTTATTTGGTCCCTCTGAAGGGTCATCATGCAAAATGAGGGACACCAACTCAGGGTCAATGGCTTCCATTGTCTTCTCTTTGAATGCTGAATGCACCCAACTTCTTATGCTTAGGCCTCCAGTGAAGCAATCATCAGTTGGACTTTTCCCAGAGAATAACTCTAGCAACACTATACCAAAACTGTATACATCTCCAGCTATACATGCTTTCTCTCCCCATCCATATTCTGCATTGCAAAACCAACCATACTAATTATTCATCATGTTTCACAATTTGTTATTAAATGAAAAAGGTTCATAAAGAGAGAATAGAGAAACTAATATGAATATGCATTAACCTGGAGGTATGTAGCCAATTGAGCCCCTTAGAACATGACTGGAGCTAATGGAAACTTGATTGGTTGATCTTTGAATAAGCAGCCTAGCCAATCCAAAGTCTCCAACTTTTGCCGTCATGTCTGCGTCCAGGAGAATGTTGCTAGGCTTCAAATCACAGTGCACAACTGGGATTTCACTATCATTGTGCAGGTAGTCCAATGCACACGCAACATCTATTGCTATGTTCAGTCTCTCCATAAGGTTCAATCCATTTCCGTTTGCATGCTTTCTCTTCCCCTTAATCCAATCTTCCAAGCTACCGTTGCACAGATACTCATATACCAGAGCCCGAAAGTCATTGTTTTTGAAGTCAACACTGGAGCATGATGTGATGAGCTTAACCAGATTTCGATGCCTCAAGTTCTTCATAGCCTCACATTCTGCAAAGAAACTCTTCAGAGAACCGGTTCTTAGGGTGTCAAGAACTTTCACAGCAACAGTAGTTCCATAACTTAGATTGCCTTTATAAACTGAGCCAAAGCTCCCAACACCTAGTAAGTTTTCCTGGTTGAACTCCTCAGTTGCCAAACGCAGCTTATCATAAGAGATCATTGGTGCAAGAGGTTTCAGCTGTTCAGATGGTGATGGTGATGATGATGATGCTACCTTCTCCTTTCTGCTCTTTATATATAGTATTGAGCCAATTGTGAGACACAGTACCAATGCTACTGCAACGGCTATGATGATGTAATGTCTTACGTTTCTTCTTCCTTCTCCACGATTCACACACGGGGCTTGCAAGCAGAGATTTCCATTGCCTTCTAAATGCACAGCAGAGAGATTTTGAAACACTCCACCACTTGGAATGGCTCCTTCTAAATCATTGTACGAGAGGTTTAAGAGCCTAAGCACACGCAAATTTTGAAGTTCGACAGGAATGGTTCCAGAGAGTTGGTTGGAGGATAGGTCCAAAGTTTCTAAGCCTCTCAGTTCTCCAAGAGCCTTTGGAATTGAACCCGAAAGCTGATTCTTGGTCAAAAACAAATTTTCCAAGCTGAGACAATAGCTAAATGAACTGGGGATGCCACCATCCAATTGGTTGCTAGAAAAGTCAATGGAGGCAACAGCACTCAATCTCCCAATTTGGGGTATTGGTCCACTCAAAGAGTTCATTGACAAGTTCAAAACATTGCTCAAAGTTGGGAGATTGAGGATTTCCATAGGAATGCTTCCATTGAGTTGGTTGCTTGATAAGTCCATGTAAAGCAGACTTTGGAAATCCCCAAAACTGGTAGGTATTCTCTCCACAAGTTTGTTTCTAGACAAATCAGTTAGGTTTAACTTGAGGAGATTACCAAGGGAGTCTGGAATAACCCCTGATATCTCATTTCCAGCTAGAGATAGTTCTTGTAGTTCCGCTAACTGGCCTAACTCATGTGGGATTTCTCCAGAGATTGAATTGTGGCTTATGTTTAACAACTTCAAGCCACTAAGAAGACCAATGGAGGGGGGTATGCTTCCATTGAAACGATTCTGTCCCATGTATAACGTTGACAGGTCCTTGGAGAGATTGCCAATGGTTTCAGGAATCACACCTTCCAGCATATTTCCATCAATTGCCAGAAAGTTGAGTCGAGTACTGTTTGTCAAAGAAGTAATGAAGTCTAAACCTCTGACACCTTCACTCACTATCCTGTTATAACCAATATTATACATGCGAAGAAATGGGAGATTTCCCAAACCAGGTGGCACTGTTCCTTCCAAAAAGTTGGAAGCCATGCGAATGACCTGAATGTTGGTGAGGTTGTGCAAAGACCCTGGAATTCCACCTGTGAAATAATTGAAGCAGATGTTGAACACTATGAGTTTTGGAAGTTTGACACCAACATCCTGAGGAATCTCACCCCAAAAAGAGTTTGAAGCTAAGGCAAAGTTAACAAGGGAAGACAAGTTGTATACAGCAGGTGGAACAGTCCCATTGAGATTGTTAAGAATGAGATCAAGCTCAATCAACTCATGCAGCCTACCCAAGGCACTGGGAATCCCACCAGTGAGAAAGTTGGTGCCAAAACTGATATTTTTGAGAGAAGAAATATTTCCTAGAGATGCTGGAATTGCACCATAGAGGCTATTCCTTCCCAGTTTCAAAACCTCAAGCCTTTTCAAGCTGCTGATGTCTTCAGGAATCTTGCTGACAATCTTGTTTGAGGATAAATCAAGAATGAGTAGGTCCTTCAAGTTGGTGATGTTGGAAGGAAGTTTTCCTTCTAACATGTTAGAGCTCATATTTAGAACTCTCAAACTGAATAGGTTGCCAATTTGGTCAGGAATGAGTCCAGTGAGTTGGTTATTCTGCAATTGGAGGGACTCAAGAGAGGAGAGGTTACCAATATAAGGACTCAAGTGACCTGAGAGTCCTAAGCCTGAAAGCTCCAAGGCAGTGACTCTTTGGCCAAGCCTGTCACATTGGACACCAGTCCAATTGCAAGGAGATGAATTTTGGTTCCAGGAAGATAAGGTATTAAGAGTGTCATTTCTGAGTTGAGACTTGAATGAGATCAAGGCTTCTGTGTCTGTGGTGATGCTTAAAGTGGCTGCTGATACACCAATGAAGAGGTGGTGTAGCTGAAGGTGGAGGAGGATGAGTAATAAGCCAAAATGAACGAGTAATTCAGAAGACAAAGCCATACTTTGCTTCTTTGGCTTATGATATTCAATTCTTACTCAGACATGTATTTATAGTGGTCCAAATGCATCACATGCAAGTTTCTCTCTTTAATTACAAATCCTTCTAAAAAATGTTATTTGTACATTAATTTTTGTACAATAAAAAAGAAAGAAAGAAATTGAGTGTTTATCTCCATTTCAAGGAAATTTCTTTGACTCGGCGTATTAATTTGTTTGTCTACCGAAAATGATGGTCGAACTAACTTGATAATCTGTAATTGTACGGAGGTATATATATGTAGATTGACTCAGTCAGAATTTTCAGAATGAATCTCTTTCAAAGACTTATCAGAGTGAATCAATGTGTAATATCTTCTTATGGCTTAATTAAGTTTTGAATATATTAGTTGTTTTTTTTTTTATTGAACCAATGTTAAACATTTTCATTCAATGTTTAAAATATTTTTATTTTCATTTAAGTGCGATGTAGTTTTATTTCACAGTCAAGAAAGTGTTATTATCACTATTTTAATTTTTTTTTTATCTCCAACTTATTAATCAATTTATTTATTTTTTTAATTTTCTCTAACTCATAGTCAACTGTTCTTGAAGAGGAAAAAAATGAGCTCAACGACGAGTTAGAGGAGATCCAATAGAGGTGAATCTCATTATCAACAAAATGTCAAACCTGTTATTTTTAAAAAAAAAAAAAGAAGTTAAAAGTTATGTTGAATGATAGAACGAAATATTTTAATCATAACATAATTATATTGAAAATATCCATATTCATGGACTGCTTAAAATAAATTTAATTAAGTCTAATTTTGTCAATTGAAATATTAATTTATTAGATTAAATTCCGTATAAACCTTAAAAAAAAAAAAAAAAAATTTGTCACCATACTTTAAAATTTGGATTTAGCATATAAGGGAAGAATAAAAATAGATATTATTTTTCTTAAAAAAAAAAAACAAATAAAAAATATATATATACTGTTTCT
>Ga0123340_1004277_pt1 | contig 13521 bp, 5 predicted proteins | sample SirMexnodulemix_FD_89961 | JGI IMG/M metagenome (GOLD analysis project Ga0123340, IMG submission 89961) | Root nodule microbial communities of legume samples collected from Mexico - Siratro Mexico nodule mix | ecosystem: Host-associated > Plants > Roots > Nodule | place: Mexico: Nepantla... | reverse complement strand
TGTATATGAATTTAAATTTACAATTGTAATTTATAATTTTTTTATTTTTAAATTTTTTATAAATTTAATATTAATTAACAACTAATATTAAAAATATATTTGACTGCCTACAATACTTGTAGCTAAATATAATAATAATTTTAATCATTATTTTGGTTTCATTGGAATATGCATTTCATTTCAATTATATTTGTATTTTATGATTTGTATTTATTTTAACTCCATGTATGTATGTATAGTTTTCAAAAGAATGAATTTTCAAAAAAATCATATCACTATGAAAATATATATTAATCACTCCATGTATGTATGTATAGTTTTGAAAAGAATGAATTTTCAAAAAAATCATGTCACTATGAAAATATATATTAATCATTTGAAATATGTAAATTTGAATGTTGTGCAATCTCACAGAGAAATCAAAGAAGTTTTTGAGTGAAAAGAAGTTCTCACTGCATTTGTTTGTTCAGGGTTGAGTGAAAAGAAGTTCTCACTAAGAAGAAGTTCATCAAAATGTCGGTGCTGATCGTGACGAGCTTAGGGGACCTTGTAGTCGATTTGCACACCAACAAATGCCCCTTGACCTGCAAAAATTTCTTGAAGCTTTGCAAGTTAGCTCTTCAAATTTCTCATCCCCTAACCCTAGCTTCTAACAATTTTTCAATTTTGTTTTTGGCTCCTCTTCGGTTTTCTATAATTTCTCGAAAACCCTTATTGGGTCTTTGTTCTTCAGATAAAAATCCCCGAACTTGGCCTTTTTTAATGTGCTGTATGGTGTTTGCGTATGTGGGTGCTTGATCGGAATCACAACATGCTCTCTGTTGCTATGAATTTGTTTTCCTGTGTTTGTGTTGTTTTATTTTATGAATCATAATGTCTCTTTGTGGGTATTGTTGCATCAGGATTAAGTACTATAATGGATGTTTATTTCACACTGTTCAAAAGGATTTTACAGCTCAAACCGGTGATCCAACTGGCACAGGAACTGGCGGTGATTCTGTTTTCAAGTACGTAAATGGAACTGCTTGTGCATTTAGTTACTGGTTAACATTCACTGATCTTTTTTTTATAAATAAAATGTGAAGCTTCTGAAGTTGCATTCTCGTTTATGCAATGTTTTTCTCTTTTTTAAGGTTTCTTTATGGAGATCAAGCTCGGTTTTTCAGCGATGAAATTCATATTGATCTTAAGCATTCCAAAACTGGAACAGTTGCCATGGCAAGTGCTGGGGAGAATTTAAATGCTTCACAGGTATGGCATGTTTGGAGCAGGTTGAGGGTTCCTTTCCTGTTATTTAGGAGTAGTTACATGTAAAATAACTTTTCAATTACTATTTTTTTGTTGTTGCTGTTTTCAGTTCTATATCACACTGCGTGATGACCTTGACTACCTCGATGGAAAGCACACAGTAAGTATTCCTTGCATCCTTGCTTTACTTGTTTCACAGGGTATGGATGCATTTTTATTTTGAAGACGTGGAAATATTTAACTTTTTATGGATTTGGATCAATTGACCATAGGTGGTTTAACTTCTCCTGCTCAGAATAGTTTTATTTTGTTATGCAGTCAGTCATTACAAATTGATAAATTAGGGAGGGTTGTATTTTAATGAGAGGATTATAATAGGGCCCTAGAGCGCTGCTACAACATTTTAGTGGTGTAAAGCAGCCCCTTGCTCACTACTGCAGCTGCTGTAGTGGAGTAATTTAGTCTATGGCTGTAGCGGACCAAATTGTAGGTTGAATAGCGGGCACTATAGCAGTGCTGTGTTGATTCCAAATAACACCTTAGAATTGAGACATTAGGCTTTTCCGGGGGTTGTTTTTGGGATTTTAATTTTCAAAATTGATATCTATAGATGCAATAATAGTGAAAATTTTGAAAATGATGATTGATAATTTCAGTCTAGGAAACTTGTATTTGACTTTTATTGGTGTTTATATGTTTGGTTTGCATAAGACGCCTGTGACTTTTTATTGTTAATTATGAATGCTATAAATTTTTAGTAATTGATATCACTTTTAGTAGTATGTATATAGTATGTTGGCATTCAAGTGTGAGTTACAAATCTCACATTGTACAAAAATGAGCAAGATGAACAATATATAAGAAGAAAGACTCACAAATTTATTGTCATAAAGTTTTAGATTGGAAATGGTCATGATTTCTTATGTAGTTGGTTCATGACCCATTTGTTGAGTATTTTCCCATCTGTTTTTCCTCTTCGATCCATAACAAATTGGTATCGTAGTTCGTTTCGTCTTGGTGACCGACAAGTATTTGCAGTAAAGTACACGTGGCTTCTCTAGAGGAAGAGCTTACAATGTGGAAGAGATTCGCACTCAACAAAGAGACTGTTGGTATTCAAGTGAGTTGTGGGTCCCACACTATATAGAAATGGGCAAGATGAGCAATATATGGGAAGACTTACAAATCTTATCCATAACAAACTAATATCAAAGTCAATCTCATCTTGGTGACCAATGGTATGCCTAGTTCAAAAACATGTGTAATTCATTGTAGATTACTAGTGACTTTCGTTGGAAGGAGGACTTATAATGTGGAAGAGACTCATAATTGATGGGGAGATTGTGTTGGTGTTCAAGTAAGAGCTAGGAGTCTCACACTTAAGGATGAGATTGTTGGTATTAAAGTGAGTTGTGAGTTCCACATTATATATAAATGGGCAAGATGAGCAATATATGAGAAGATTTACAAACCTTGAGCCCTAACAAACTAGTATCAAAATCAGTTTTGTCTTGGTGACTAATGGTATGTCTAGTTTGAAAACATGTATAATTCATTGTAAATTACTCGTGGCTTTTGTTGGAAGGGGAACTTATAATGTGTAGAGACTCATACTTGACAGAGAGATTGTTGGTGTTCAAGTAAGAGCTGGGAGTCTCACATTGTATAGAAATGAGCAAGACAAACAATATATGAAAAGAAGACCCGCAAATTTATTGGCTTGCAGTTCTGGGTTATGAGTGATGTCATCTACACATTTGTTGAATATCTTCTTATTTGTTACTCTCCCTCAATCTATAACACATTATACTTTATATCAACTATAAATATATTCAAAATAGTAGCTATCTTGCTATACTTTATTCACTATAATGTTTTTGGAGTCGGCTGCTATCTAGGATTTTAAACTTGGATTCTAACATTTAATTGAAGTTTACCATTTAATAGTGATGTTATTTTACGAGTACTTCTATTTTTATAAAGTTAGCATGCTTGTCTTTTACTTATAGAAAAAACAGTAAAAAAAATGGGTAAGGGTAAGTCAACTCAAAAGATAACATCAAACCCTTTTGCCATTGTAGATATGTTTGTGGAATCATGGATTATCACAACTGTAACTTTTCAATATGCTGAACAGGCGTAAACTTCATTTTTACCACCACTAAAATTGACCTATTGATTGGGTAATGAGAAACCTCTTAGAAGTAGACTTTAAACCTAATTTAATCCTATAAAACCGACTTGTACAGTGAAGTTTGCACTCACTTATATACTATAATTTGGTCCTATCTGTAGTCAATGTAGGATGTCCAACATACTCCCTCACAAGTGGCGGCACCAAATATCCTTCTCGGACCGGTTGGGTTGGCCGTTGCCTGGAGAGACACTCCAGATCTGGTGGTTACTGAATGAATGCTGTGACTGCGAATGACAGCTAATGATGGCGGACAACAGATACTTCACTGGAAAAGATTGAGACCAGCAGAGTGGGGAACAACCTGCTCTGATACCAACTTAAGATAAATAAAAGAGACAATATATTTTAGAGGGCTTGATTACACCTCTCTTAAGTTCTTATATTTATATTGATAGAATTCTGATACAATGAGTAGAGGGAAGAGCAAAGATCAAAAGCCGAAACTAGAGTCCTAAGTACAGAGATAGGTATACCTCATAGGTACAAACATATACCAGTTTTCCAATACAACTACTTACTTACTATATTTAATACCTGTTCTAGCAATCCCTAACTAAATCAAGTTATATCTTTGACTTAATCATGACTTAATCAAGTTATATCTCTAACACTTACATTTAACCTTTATGCCATGGAAGTTACTCTTTTGTTTATGCTGAAATTTGTTCATTGTTACAGGTTTTTGGTGAGGTAGCTGAAGGATTCGAGACTTTAACTAGAATAAATGAGGCTTATGTAGATCACAAAGGAAGACCATATAAAAATATAAGGTTTATACAGATTCTTCTCCACTACAAATATGAATTGAAAACAACGATTTCTTATTTGTCATTTTGAGATGAAGAAAATGTATTCATTATCTTGAATTACTTGAATAGAATCAAGCACACATACATCCTAGAGGATCCGTATGATGATCCTTCTCAGCTATCTGAGTTCATTCCTGATGCTTCTCCAGAAGGAAAACCTAAAGATGAGGTAATGGTTGATTGCAACACTGAATTTCATTACTTGAAACTGCAGAAAATTATGCCATTGGTTATTTGTTAGCATTGCAATTGTCCTTTATAATATAAACTATTTATCGTGGAACTGTCCAATTGATTCAAAAACCGAAGCTATTTCGTTGACCTTATTTCAATTTTACAGTCTTCAGTAAGCATACATGTTCAAACATTCTATGGCATGACTTGATGCAATTTTACTAGGTTGATGATGAAGTACGACTTGAAGATGATTGGGTGCCCATGGATGAACAATTAAATCCAGCAGAACTTGAGGAGGTTATCAGATCAAAGGAAGCACATTCTAGGGCAGTTGTACTTGAGAGTGTAAGTATAATAATTGTTTGAGTACATCATTTTTGAATGTGATCCCTTGCAAACTCGCTTTTCTTTCTTATTTTAGATTGGGGATATTCCTGATGCTGAGATCAAGCCTCCTGACAATGTATTGTTTGTCTGTAAATTGAACCCGGTTACCGAGGTGCGTAATACCTTGCTGTGTGGTGTTATGTATATGTAGTTATCATGTTATCCTAAGGTCAAAATCAGTACTTGACTATTAATACTTTTTCTTTTAAATTTTAGGATGAGGACTTGAATACTATATTTTCTCGCTTTGGAACTGTATCATCGTGAGTAATATTAGGCACTTTACCTGTCATGACTTTTACTAATAGTGATATAATTTTGTATATAATGTTCTTACTTCATATTTTAATTGTAGGGCTGAAATCATCCGTGACCACAAAACTGGTGACAGTTTGTGCTATGCTTTCATAGGTCAGTATGTATATCCACTTGTCATTTCTGTAAAATTTGTGCTTCTTTAATTGTGTTCAAGTGGTTCTTTCTCCCATTTTCTTTCCAATTTCTACTTCAGTTGCCTGGTTCTTTCCTATGTAATTCTCTGAGTCGTTTTCTGTCTACCACCTTTTTTACACAAAAAAGATTCAGGATGTCTTTATAGCATTTCCAACTAGGAATAACAAAAGGCAATAAAAGGAAGATATGCTTAACATGTATACTACAAATAAGTTTTCTGTTTGTAAATCAAAGTTTCCTTGTGTTTAATGCAGACCACACAATATGTATTTATACTAATTTACAGAATCGTATACATTAAATTCTTGCCTAATAATTAGGGATCAATGATTCTATTTTCTAGAATATGTAAAGCAACAACTAATGATTAACAAATCTGTAACAGTTAAAGACTAATTACATTCTAACACTCCCCCTCAAGCTGGAGCATATATGTCATTTGCAGCAAGCTTTGTTACCAATGTACTGAACTCGGGGCCCTCTAAGGGACTTGGTGAACATGCCAGCCAACTGGTCACTAGAATTGAAAAAAACAGTTATGATTTCTCCCGAGAGCACCTTTTCTGTATCTCAGGTCGTGTGTCTAATGCAGGCCATACAATATGTATTTATACTAATTTACAGAATCAAATACATTAAGTTCTTGCCTAATAATCAGGGATCAATGGTCCTAATTTCCTAGGATCTGTAACAACTAATGATTAACAAATCCGTAACAGTTAATGACTAATTACATTTTAACACTTTTCATTATCTTTAGTGTATATGTCTATAAGCATGCAAGCACAAGCACTCATGTACATATCAAATATGATAGATTTTTCCAACACTTTGATAGTGTTGTTCATTTGGTTGGAGTGTTTCACATGTTTCTAAAATTGTTTCATCGATCAACACTTGACTTTGGATAAGATTTGTTATGGAACCTCATAAAGAGTAATAGATGGGTGATCTTCCACATAAGTGGCTCCTCACATATAATACATCAATCAAATCTTATTGGGAATGGAAGTGAACTAAGATGGAGAAAGGTAAGAAGTGAAGAACACATCACTTGTGTTAGGCTTAAGATAATATGGAGAAAGAATCATCACTTGAATTCCGAAGTACTTCAAGACTAAACAGAGAAAGAGAATTACTCTCTCAAGAGACAAACTCTTACACATCCTTGTTTCCCATGCTTTCCTTACGGCGTGATGGTTGCCTGGTTGGGATGATCTAAACGGTGGTGTCGCTGGTCCAAATGGTAGTGCGGGAAAAAGACCCCACCGGTGAACAGGGGGTTCACTAGGGAAGTCAAGGATTTCCCTCTAGCTTTAAATACCATGTGAAATAAAGTAAAATAAAAAGGTATAGGATTAATCCTTTGTGTGCAATGAAATATATAAGAAACATACAAAAATGTATGGGCTAAGCCCATTACATCTAACATGAACCTCTTCTGATCCACTTAAATCCTACTTAATAAGTATTTGGTTGATATTTGGTGTTAGAAGTTCAAACATGTATTGGCTAAATGCATAAATACCCCGCAAAATTCAATACATATTTGAGACGAAATAATGGTTATTATTTTATTATTAATTTGAATTATTTCTGGATAAATTATTTTAGAATTAGAGAGAAAAGAAAATAAACAAGTAAAATGAAGCATAAAATTTCTCACGTAGGAATGGGTAAGATTTAGAAAAGAACAAATAATCCACGTATCTCTCCCCATTCTCTTTGCATATTGATAAGGATGTTTCCTTAATAAGTCATGGACAAAATTCCACTTCATTCAAATACGCTAAATAACTGACGAAACCGAAAAACATATAACTTGCCTTCGTTACTCCTTTCTAAACCTGCTAGTTAATCGTTATGAACTCTTCCCAGATTCAGAAAACATCCAGAATTCATAAAAACCCCAATAAATTTATTTTAATCAGAAATGGCTGTAGTATGATTCAAGAGTGGACAACTTTCTGAACATCAGCCATGAAAACACATTTTTGAGAGCTTTGTTTAGTGTGAACTCTGAAGATTTAACCTGTTATTAGTTTTTTATTATGTTATGTTGCATTATCCAAGCAAAAGGCCTGAGCTTTGGAGATTTAGATATATGACACTGCTGTGTAAATAAAATGTATGTTTGTACAATTAAATTTGTGCATCAGACCAGCTGTCATCAACATTTTGTATTGATTTCCTTCAAATACTTTATCAATTTTTTTAAAAGTTGTAATGGCTAATATTAGGAATGGTTTGTTTCATAGTTTCTAGATAAAAATCTACTTTGTAATTGGAAAATGAATTATCTCTTTTTATTTTCATGCAATTAACAGTATCTTATATTTACTCATTGTGACAGAATTTGAGGACAAACGGTCATGTGAGCAAGCATATTTTAAGGTATGCTGAAAATTATTCTATTTTGCTTAATGCACATTAGATACTGAAGGGTTTTAGGGTTTATTTATTTATTCCTTCTATCCGTGGTTGGCTTAAATATACTATAGATACAAATGTTAATGATAACTTGTTGTTCTTTTAGATGCTTGCCTACCTGTTACATTACATTTTCTTTGTGCTCTTGTGTTTCAATTCTAATTCATTTTTAGATAGTGGGTTGAAAAGTTATTTTCTCTAGCAATTCTGAGTTCAAATAGGCATTTTTAAGTGTATATATGGGAAAAATTGCTTTGTTTTGAAAAGAAAACTTGTATCCTGAACTTTTTCTGTCTCTGATTGCTCCTGAATTGCAGATGGATAATGCTTTGATTGATGATCGAAGGATACATGTGGATTTTAGTCAAAGTGTGGCAAAATTGTGGTCCCAATACAGGCGGAAAGATCAAAAGGGTAAAGGTAAGGATAACGATATCTGTTAGGATCAATTGCTAGGGATGGATGTAAGTCTCTCACAGTAGAAATAAGAGATTCTTGTGAGGTTTATGAGATCTTGGGATTTCCAACTACACAGCTAGCTTTAGCTTTGTTATGTGGTTCTCCCAAGGTTCTTACCAATATCGCAATCTGTAAGATTTTGTTTAGTACTTGTTTCATTTTTACAGCATTGTGCTGAATGCCAATGTTTGGTTGTAAACTGCTGCTCCTTTCCCCATGTAATCTTATTACAATAATTTATTACTGCAGGTGGTGGTTGCTTCAAATGTGGCTCTACAGATCATATTGCCAAGGACTGCACTGGAGAGGCTACAATGAAACAACCACAAACAAAATACATTTTAAAGAATGATAATACCCAACGTGGTGGAGATAATTCGAGGTATGTACTTCTGGTTGCATGTGTCACTCTCTGACTGTCTCTGATTTTGTCTGCCCAAATGAGTGACAGCAATTTCATGGTGCATGCAGATATGAAATGGTTTTTGATGGAGATGATAACCCAGAAAGTCCAAGGCAAGATGTAAAACGCCAAAGGCATGACAGGGATGACCCAGTTGAGAAAAAAGGTAGGGATGAAAATTTTAAAGACTATAGAAGTCGTGGGGATCAGGATATGGTAGACTCCAAAAGAGATAGGTATGGTGATAGAAGCAGAGGGCATGGGGGAAATGGAGAAAACAAAGCACGCTATGAAAGAGGTGCAAGAGATTTGGATTCCCATGCTGACAAGAAAGACAGAGATAGGCACATGGGAAGAAATGGCAATGATGATTACAGGTGGAAGGATGGTCATGAATCTAGAAAAAGAGATGAAGATGATAGCTACAAGCGTAAAGATGAACGAGACTCTAGAAGAAGAGATGAAGATGATAGCTACAGAGAAAGACGAGCCACTCGAGATGATAGGAGAAACACAGATTCTGGCCATTTGGAGAGAAGGAATGACAGAGGCTATAGGAAGAGACCTGAAGAGAGTGGAAAGCAAGATGTGAAGATTGATTCTGGACGAAGAAAAAAAAGTCCAGGTAAGGATGATTACAAGAATGGAAGGAAAGATGAAGATTACAGACATAGAAAGGAGGAAAGAGGGTATAAAAGGGAAGATATTGAATCTGATGAGGATTACAAACGTAGAAGGGAGGAACGTGGACACAAAAGACAAGATATTGAAGCTGATGATTATCCTCGTAGGAGGCATCATGGTGACAGGAGATGATTATTGGTGTCACTCTATCCTAATGCTAAGCGCAGAACCTTTGAACGGCTATTATATATGTCCCTTTTGCTTCAATTTTTCTGGTGGAGCAAGATATTGATGTTTTAGAACAAGGTTTTTGAATGGCTTTAGAAAACTCATTTTCATGTTTATTTATGTTACATAACTATTGGGGTTTTATTAATTGGTAGATGGTGTTTATCAGTGTTAAATTGTTTCATAAATTGTTGTGCTTCGCATTTTGTGTTTGAGTTTTGAAAGGTTTGAATGGTAATTGTGGTAGTCTCGAGTTAAATTTGATGAGGGAGGTTTGTTGTGATGAGTGGGTTGTGATTTGGGTTGGTTAAAGGTTGCATTTAGGGTGATTTGCAGAGTTTTGGAGCTGCAGTTTTTTATTTTTTTCCTTTCCGGAAAGTGGATTCTGGAAAAAAGTAGGGAATACTATAAGTTTACACAAAAATACAATTTGCAAGTTTTGTATATAAAATATTTTTTTATCAAAAAAAATAATATATGGAATAAAAATAATTGGGACATTCTAACACATTACACCGTAATCCTAAATAAAGGAAAAAAAATACAGTTTTTTTAAATCTTCCATTTTAAAATACACCTCTTACAATCATAAAATCATCTCTCGGTGTCCTACAATATTTTTACAATAAATCTTCGTACTATTCCTGTTCAAAGATATAGCTGATATAAGAGGACCATATACTGATCTAAATGGTTATAACGTATCTCCAAGATATTACTACTCACAACAGCAGTAAAATTTTTTGTGATTCTCTTACCAATACCTCCTGCTTCTTCTGCAACATTGAAGCCCTCCTTCACTAGTTCTCTCTGAATATGTATGTCAAATACTCCTCTTCCTAAGTTGCTAAATGTTTGACCATCAATGAACCCAATTTCCGCAAAATGCAGAAATACTGTGTAGTTTCCATTTTCCAGACAAAATCCATAATAAGTCATTGAAATGGGAGAGTCTGGTGCATTCATGAATAAATCAACATTTTCTATATAAAGTAAAGAGTTGTTTGATGTTAAATATTTGCCTCTCCAACATCATCAATCTGTTCCAAATAAATCTAGCACTCCCTCCAGCATGTGAATCATCTTCATATCTGCTTCCATTGATTGTTACCTCTTTTCCACCACAATTTATGTGAAGATTGTGGAACATTTTTGAACAGGCATGGCCTCCCAGACATTCATTAGTACACAAGTTTTTATTTTTTTGACTACAACTCGCACTCCCTTGGCTTGTGATGCTTAAGCTGTTATATGAAATATCTCCTACCATAGCACTTGATTTTGAGCTGCTCTTCTAAATCTGATTTTTCTTTTGGAACCCTAATTAATGAATGTAAAGAACTTTGTTTGGTAATATATGTTGAAAAATCGAGGAGAAAACACTTATAATCTAACTGTCACGAATCACGTTTTGATATCACTAGTTAAAAAAATTAAAAAAAAAATATTAAAGAGTTTAAATAAGAATAAAACATTAAAAAGATCTACATATAAAATTAATATCATCTTTAACTTAAAACTTTAAAATATTATATTTATAGATTTTTTTCTATATTACTTAACTTTTTTAATTCTATTTAATAAGAGACCAAGAGACCAGAGTCACAATAAATATAGGAAATTATATAAATATCTTTTATTATCATTTTTGTGAATCTACATCTCAGATCAGTTACACAGAAATTTGCTGGCAATGTATTACAACTGCTACATTGGTTTACAGTAGCAGGGCACGAAACCAAATACTGATACATGGAATCAGGCACATACTTAGAATCCATAATGCATGTTTTTGGATCCAAGCACCAATTTAAATATGAAAATCTTATCTTAATATATATATATTTTTAATCCATGTCCAATATTTTAATTGGGCAAATGCAAAAATTTCTCTATAATATTTCTTAACATGACATTATTTTTATGTTTCCAACTTTTTATGGTGATCGAGACAATTTTCTAGATGATGTTTCCTCTTTTATTCAAACCAGGTATATTAAAAATATGAAAGTGTTGATAAATGCTATGCAGAAGAAACACTAATCCATTTGTTGATAAGGTTTTAAACTGAGGTCGTCACTTTATATGTCAGAAAAAAAGATGTTAGCTAGATTCACTTTAACCATTACATAATATACATTAAGTACTGGGTACTTGTATATTCCCGTGCGACAAATTTTCTCTAGTTGGAATTCTATTAAGACCCACTCTCCAAACAATTTTACATATAGAATTATTAAAAAAAAAATTCTATTCCATGAAACCACCACAAGAGAGACTTATGAAATAAAAAATTTCCAACTCTGTAAATTTTCTCAAAATGAAAGAAAAGTATGTTTTTTGGGTTATCAGCACGTGGAAAATTTATTGCATTAGTTATTAGTTAGTGTGCTTCCTTAATCAAAAACTTAAAATATAAATGTAAAACATATTTAGAAACACTACAATTATAGTATGAAATATTAAGAGAATACAAATTAAAAAAGTTTTAAATAATTCAAATTGTAAATATTCCATTGGGATTCAATGTTGATTTTTACAAGAAAGTAAACCAAAACATGTTGCAATGCCTCCAACTGAATCTGATCCAGATAGTATCCCACGTGAATTTACAAATTTTGTTTCCCAATAGGCCTGTCAGATGCTGAAACCTTAATCAAATCTCCATCTGATCCAATCTTCTTAATGAGTTTTCTTTTTATTTTTATTTTTATTTTTTTATACAGTATAAGATGAAAGGGCACAAGAACTAGCATTAGGTTCTGGTGGTTCCTGTGAATTTGCACCAAATTTCCAAGATTAGATGAATAAGTATATGATGAAAGAAGCAGCCACCAAAATGGAAATCTATGTGATAACTGCCATTTAGAAGCACTGGAGAGTACCAACCTAAATACTTCCTTTATAATAAATAGAAAACTCATTTATATGAGAATGGTATAGTTAAGTTGCATCATTTCAAGCACAAAAGTTTAAATTTGCTCAATTTCATGTAGCTATGAAAAGCATTTCACAGACCCTCAGATTTTGACAGTTAAATTGTTGCATCAGCGGAAGAAAATGAAAATGATGAGATTTGGAAAGATAAAAACAATAACAATCTCATGAGATATTTCCGTAGAAAAAAGCTTAAGTACCAATGTAGAAATTTCAACTCAATCAAATTTTCTTCCTTTCTATTTATCACTATCTCCATGTTGATCACTATTTGACTTCTCCATAATCCTACAAGGTTTCCATATGAAAAATCATAACAAATATGAATTTAATGCTTTTAAGTTCGGTATCAAGTCAGATTTAATCTTAAAACCAAATACCAATAGATAAAGTTCTCCAATATATATAGTTCACACTCCAAATTTTGAATTACACGATGTAAAATATTCCAATACCTTTAACAAGTAGCTTATGTCATGGATTTGACTTGGTTAATGTGAGTGTTTAAAACTTCATTTTATTTACTTATTTTAAGAAACAAGAAGAAGGAACACTTGTTCTAGCCTCAATTCAAATTATGCTGTGGAAGAAATAATGAATTATAAGACGTATAATTTTCTTGTTCTACCATTGTGGTTCCTTAATTCCAACTCTGCCAAAGTACTGTTTCTCCAATTAAAAACCAACCTTCCTGAGTCCTTGGAAATTGATCCAAAGATTTATTAAAATTTTAAATATGAATTTAAGTTTCATATTGAATAAAAAACAAAAAATTAATAACTATTAATACATTGTTTTAAGATTTTGGATTACAGAAATTATCTTAAGTAGAAAAGTTTTTTGATTCATCTAATGATACAAAAATTATCGAAAGAGTAGTTGCGCCACATTCTTACTTGATTCATTATGAATGAACCAAGTCATCCATGAACTCTTATATTCATATGTGAACTTCCACCCTCATCAACTGTCTTTGCCGCCAAATTCTTCCATTGGATGGCTTTTCTCTTTATCTCTTTTCCTATCTCAGTATCCTTTATAGCATTCTTCAAAGCTTCCCCTCTGAAAACCCCTTTGTCATCAGGTGAAACTCTTAGGCCTATTTTCCAAACATCTTCAATAAGCTTTGCATTTGTGGTTTGGTCTGTCCATTGTGGCATGGCAATCAT
>Ga0123340_1004276_pt1 | contig 13522 bp, 16 predicted proteins | sample SirMexnodulemix_FD_89961 | JGI IMG/M metagenome (GOLD analysis project Ga0123340, IMG submission 89961) | Root nodule microbial communities of legume samples collected from Mexico - Siratro Mexico nodule mix | ecosystem: Host-associated > Plants > Roots > Nodule | place: Mexico: Nepantla... | reverse complement strand
ATTTTCCGAAATTCAAAAATAATTTTTGGAAAATGTTTTTTAAATGCAAAAATAACTTTCGGAAAAACTTTTTCATAAATATATTTTGAAAAAAGTTTTTCGGAAATCAAATTTATATTTAAGAAAATATTTTTTCAAAATGAACCAAAACTTAAAAGAAAAAATTAAATTTTGAAAAATACTTTCTGAATTTCTTCCGAAAAATGATTTCCGGAAATTAATTCCCGAACTAGAAATCACCCCCTCTACGAACCTATCACCATCCATTACCACCCATTCCAAAATGCACAACAAAAATACCCAATAATCCACCCACAACCACCGCAACCCACCCCTAACCCATTTACCCCCAACATTTTCCAAATCAAACTTAAACACTTACCTCAACACTCCAAAAACCAAATCTGCACCCTTGAATTCCTCTTTCCCGCACGAACAAACTTCAAACACCTTTGCATCACCTCCGCAGCACCTCCAATCTCCGGCCACTCCCACGAACGACAGTGGCTCCACCAACACTCTAACCCCTTTTGTCTCCTTCCACATTTCTGATAGGGTGCAGAAAGCAATTGTGGGGTGCAGGAAGCAATTGCCTTAATTCTATTGGGCCTGGCCCAGTCCACTTGAAATCCCATCTCCCCTACCGTCCTATCGAGAAGTTACGTTACCCTAAAACCCCAACACCCCGTCTCCGTCTGTTTGAAACGACGGTGAGCATTTCCCTCGCATTCTCTCGCTTCCACTCTCCACGCTTCACATTCCGCCATGGACGATAGCTTGTACGACGAGTTCGGCAACTACATCGGCCCGGAAATGGAGTCCGACCAGGACTCTGACCGCGACTCCGACGCCGAAGCCGACGACAACGCCGACGGGCAGTCCGATGGCGGCGCTCGGTCGGACGGCGAGGATCCGAGCAACGGATGGATGACGACGATCTCGGAGGACATGGAGAACCAGGTGGTGCTGGCGGAAGACAAGAAGTACTACCCAACCGCGGAGGAGGTGTACGGCGACGACGTGGAAACCCTAGTCATGGACGAGGACGAGCAGCCCCTGGAGCAACCCATCATTAAGCCCGTGAGGAACATCAAGTTCGAGGTTGGAGTGAAGGACTCCTCCACCTATGTCTCCTCTCAGTTCCTCCTCGGTCTCATGTCGAACCCTACGCTTGTGCGCAACGTGGCGCTGGTGGGGCACTTGCAGCACGGGAAGACCGTGTTCATGGACATGCTCGTGGAGCAGACGCATCACATGTCCACGTTCGATCCTCAGAGCGAGAAGCACACGCGGTATACGGACACTCGGATTGATGAGCAGGAGAGGAAGATTTCGATCAAGGCTATTCCCATGTCGCTTGTGCTGGAGGATAGCAACTCCAAGTCGTATCTGTGTAACATTATGGACACGCCTGGCCATGTTAATTTCTCCGATGAAATGACCGCCGCTTTGAGGCTTGCTGATGGCGCTGTCTTGATTGTAGATGCTGCTGAAGGAATCATGGTATTGCTTATTATACTATTTTGTGCTTAGACTTTTAGGCATTGGAATTGGACTGATACTATTTTGGAGTTGGGTCTAGCGGATAGGGCACACATTGTGATGAACTAAGGTTGAAATCTCCCGAGAGAGATGCTTAGGTTTAGTGTTTCATTGTGATGTTTCGAAAGGGACTGCCTATGTAGGAGAAACTAAAAAAATTTAGTTGTTAGCTTCTTGTGATTTGTCCTCCCGTAATGGGGTGAACCACGATTAGAAACTCTGTTAGAAGGGGTATTTTCGTTTAGTGTCTAACCATTTCATGAATGAGATTGCCGTTGAAGGGGGGGATTCATATGAAAAGCCAAAAAGGAATGTTATTGCTTTGTAGCTAGTTATTGTGGTATAGTTGCAAATTGCTAAACACTGAGCTTTTAGTGTGTTGTGGTCCGTAGGTAAACACGGAAAGGGCAATACGTCATGCAATTCAGGAGCGGTTGCCGATTGTAGTTGTAATCAATAAGGTAAACTATTTCTTGATTGATGTTAAAGTAGAGTTTAAGTTCTGGTCTTATTTTTCATGTTTTGACTTTAGGTTGACAGGCTTATAACTGAACTTAAGTTGCCGCCGAAGGATGCTTATCATAAACTAAGGCATACTTTGGAGGTTATTAATACTCACATATCTGCTGCCTCCTCGATTGCTGGTGATGTTCAAGTTGTGGATCCGGTTGCTGGAAATGTTTGTTTTGCTAGTGCTACTGCTGGATGGTCTTTTACGTTGCAGTCATTTGCTAAGCTGTATGGGAAGCTGCATGGAATTCCTTTGGAAGCTAATAAATTTGCTTCTCGACTGTGGGGAGACTATTATTTTCATCCAGATACTAGAGCATTCAAAAAGAAACCCCCTGCTACTGGAGGGGAGCGATCTTTTGTAGAGTTTGTGCTGGAGCCTCTTTACAAGATATACAGCCAAGTGATTGGGGAACATAAAAAGAGTGTAGAGACAACACTTGCTGAACTAGGGGTCACACTAAGTAATGCGGCCTACAGATTAAATGTCAGACCCCTGTTAAGGTTGGCATGTAGCTCAGTTTTTGGTCCAGCTTCAGGTTTCACTGATATGCTTGTTCAACATATACCTTCCCCTAGGGAGGCTGCAATTAAGAAAGTTGACCATATATACACTGGTCCTAAAGACTCGTCCATTTACAAAGCCATGGCAGAGTGTGATGCTTATGGCCCACTAATGGTTAATGTGACCAAATTGTATCCAAAATCTGATTGCAGTGTGTTTGATGCCTTTGGTAGAGTTTATAGTGGCAAGATACAGACAGGACAGACTGTACGTGTTCTAGGAGAAGGATACTCACCGGATGATGAGGAGGATATGACTGTTAAAGAAGTAACTAAGTTGTGGGTGTATCAAGCTCGAGATAGGATGCCAGTAGCTGAGGCTCCTCCTGGTTCTTGGGTCCTAATTGAAGGTGTGGATGCTTCAATCATGAAAACTGCCACTCTTTGTAATGTGGATTATGACGAAGATGTGTATATATTCCGGCCTCTTCAGTTCAATACACTGTCAGTGGTAAAAACTGCTACCGAACCATTAAATCCAAGTGAATTGCCGAAAATGGTGGAGGGCCTGCGAAAAATAAGCAAAAGTTATCCTCTTGCAGTTACTAAAGTAGAGGAATCTGGTGAGCACACTATATTAGGGACTGGTGAGCTGTACTTGGATTCAATTATGAAGGACCTGAGAGAGCTCTATTCTGAAGTAGAAGTCAAGGTGATCTATTAATTTTCCCTACTCAATTATTCTGTCATTAACTTTTTGTTCTCTTTTTTATTAGACATGGACTTTAATGTGAAACTGGTCATTTGCTGTTTTAGGTAGCAGATCCTGTTGTCTCATTTTGTGAAACTGTCGTGGAATCTTCATCAATGAAATGCTTTGCTGAAACACCGAACAAGAAGAATAAAATAACTATGGTATATGGCTTAGTTGTTGAATTGAATACGTTTTATCTCAGGCTGTTTTATTGCTCGTGTCATCACCACTCATAGTGACCTTGATTGTTCTTTAGATTACTGAGCCGTTAGAAAGAGGCCTTGCAGAGGACATAGAGAATGGTGTTGTTAGCACTGACTGGAATAGAAAAAAACTAGGTGAATTTTTCCAAACAAAATATGACTGGGATCTTCTTGCTGCACGGTCAATATGGGCATTTGGCCCTGACAAGCAGGTAAATTTTCTCTGTGCATCTATTTATCGGTCTGTCATTGTCCGTTAAACTCTGTAACATATGCAAATATAATGCAGGGCCCCAATATTCTGTTAGACGATACTCTTCCAACTGAAGTTGACAAGAATCTGCTGAATGCTGTGAAGGATTCCATTGTTCAGGGGTAACCATACCTGACTTTGAACTATTTTCATTTGTTTAATTGATTACACAATAATTATGATTTGTGAGATTTTATGTCATTTGACAGATTTCAGTGGGGTGCACGAGAAGGACCTCTGTGTGATGAGCCCATCAGAAACGTTAAGTTCAAGATTGTTGACGCAAGGATTGCCCCTGAACCACTTCATCGGGGATCTGGCCAGATCATTCCCACAGCTCGACGAGTGGCCTATTCAGCCTTCCTCATGGCTACTCCCAGGCTTATGGAACCTGTATATTATGTGGAGGTATATACTCTTATCATGCTTCAATGATGGTTGCGTGCCAAATTTGATTGTAACTATTTGTGGTTTTTGGCATTTTGATCTCTTGATGATCATATCACCATCGTACCAGCTAATAATGGACTAATCAAATGTCTAGAATAGTGTACTTTCAATGAAGGTAATAAATTTTATATTTGCACTAATAATATTATTCTTTTGGCCTTTGCATCAGATTCAAACGCCAATAGATTGTGTATCTGCAATCTACACTGTATTATCTAGAAGGCGTGGACATGTTACTGCTGATGTTCCTCAGCCAGGCACCCCGGCCTATATCGTTAAGGTTGGTGGTTAACTTTTACCTATAAACTGTTATAATGGATGCCTTTTCTTTGTACTGCTACGGTCTTGATGGTAGTTTGAGTACAGTACATCGGGAATTTGGTTTGCTGACTTTATTCCCAATTTATCTCAGGCATTTTTGCCCGTGATAGAATCTTTTGGATTTGAGACAGACTTGAGATACCATACACAAGGTCAAGCCTTTTGCATGTCAGTCTTTGATCATTGGGCTATTGTTCCTGGAGATCCTCTAGACAAAAACATTGTTTTGCGCCCACTTGAACCCGCACCTATCCAGCATCTTGCTCGTGAGTTTATGGTGAAGACAAGGCGGAGAAAGGTAAAGCCTTTTCCTCGTTCTAGGCACTCACTAAAGATTATACAATTTTAGCCCTTCTATTTTAATTTTTTTTCTTTAGAGCTCTTGGTGATAATACCATAACGCATTTATGTTAAAGACATTAGTCCATGATTTGCTTTTATCCTTTTGTGGAATAACTAGCTAGTGCAAAGCATTTAATACATTTTGCTCTTACATTAAATCTCGCAGGGGATGAGCGAGGATGTAAGCATAAATAAGTTCTTTGATGAGGCTATGATGGTGGAACTGGCTCAGCAGGCAGCAGACCTTCATCAACAAATGATGTGATTCTGTATAAATAATTATTCTGCCTATTTGATCTTCATTCCGGGGTTTTCTTCAGAAGTTTGGGCCTTAAGCAGTGCCCGTTATATGTAATGCAAGCAAAATTTCAAGTGCTTGGCATTGCGAGTTATCAGGATATGGCTCAGCTATTTTCACATATGGGTGCAAGCTCCGATGCCGTTGATATAGCAATCTACTAAATTCTCGCTTCACTGTGAAAAAGCTACTTATTTCGGACGGGGCAGCTTTTTGTATACAAAATTCTGTATTGATGGTAGCATTGATCATGTGGTAGTACTTAATCTTTCCTTTTTTTTTTCTTTCCTCCATTGATCGTAACTGTACGAGTGCTTGTATTTCTAACACCTTCATGCTATAGGTTCAACAAAATCCTATTTGCAACTTAGTTGCTGCAGTAGTTATGGACATTAGTCAAACAACAAAACCAGATGATGCAGAGAAAAATTTATAACATCTTCCTGGCCGTCGATTTATATACGGTTGACAGGTGTCTTAAGCGACTAATACTGATTGAGATTTGCTGAAAAACGTTCAATTGATGTTTATATTATTTTCTCACGGTTGGTGAAAACATGTTCGAAAAAAATTATGATCAGTTTCTAGCTAGTCAAAGAAACACTTTATGTTCACGACGTTGCCTGTTGCAGCACCCTGTTGATGGAAAATAACTCATCAAATAAAATACGGTTTTCTCACATGATACACAAGTCCTTGCGTCATTCAATGTCGACACTATTGCTTTCTATGTATCTTCACGTCTTGTTATGCCGAAAAGTGTTTTTCTTTTATAGTCCACTTTGTTACGAGGCCCTCGAATGTTTTTTTATGTTTATTTGATTACGATGGAAATCTTGAGGTAAATCTAGTTTCTACTTCTGATACGTTAAGAGCATTTTGGAAAATTTTCCATGATTAGAATAAAGCAATTTAAGGAGTATTTTAATGCCTTTCATTTTGCTGTTTTTTGTTGGTAATATACGTTACTCAATAGTTATATGGAATGTCGCTCTTCCAAAGGGCCCAGAAGTTTTCAGGCATATCATTTATGTTTATCTATTTTGATGAAATAAATCCATTGAAGGAAATTGTACAGATGCTTCTTATATGATACACGAAGTGGAGACTCTAGTGGTCGACAAGAAACCATTTGATATAAAAATAATAAGAGGGTGATTGTGTTTGAAGTTTACTTTGTTCATGGTTTAAACGTTCATGAATGTGCTGATAAAAGCATTCACGGTTTAAAGCCAAAGTTATGGGGCCTTAGCTAATCTTTTCCCAGCTGGTATTGCAATCCGGGGATGGGTTCAAACTTGTTTTAATGTAGGTAGCCTAAACGGCGAATCTATAGTTAAACAATAGGGGCGTCATCTTTTAAAATGTAAAGAATGATACGATTATTGGAATAAGTTCAGAGTCTGGCATTCATTTCCTCTGCAGCATAACATATAAGTAGCAAGAGCTTACAACTATTGTAACATTTCAGCAAGGCATATTCATGAAAAGTTTGTACTAAAATGGTAGTTGTTACTGTATTTAGACGTGGGTGTTTCTCTTTCACGTTTTTCCAGTTTAGATACGTATTTCTCATTTTGAGTAACTCTGATACTCCATTGATAAATCATTGAGGTGCTTCACCGTAAAACAAAGAAAGGAAAAAGTATGATGTGCGTATAAATTACATTTTGCAACATATACACGATTCAAGTTTCTCACTTTCCAATTACCAATGAGAAAAATAAATATACCATGGTATGGATTTTATTCGAATTTGCATCTTGGTATGTTCCTTACTCAATCCCCAGAGGGGGCCAGGGTGAGCAACAGGAAGCAGAAGGGCATTTTCAGTGTTCTGCATGAATTTATGTGCATAGTCTCAGCTCAAAAAAATCATTTGCCTTGCAGACAAGAATGTTCTATCCTTCTAGCAAGCATTTAAGATTCTGAAGTCCCTCAGCAGATATGCTTCTTCTGACTCTAGGCCTTTCTACTACCACAGGAGGAGGTGGTTCCAAGTGAAAACACACCATCACCACCGTCAAGTTATCCTTTGCTTCTCTCTTTATTGCTTCTCCTATTATCTCTTTGCAACACTGCTTCACGTCATTGTGTTCTTGAAGCCTTCTTCGAGCAAAGTCCACTGCGTTCTGGCTGCGAAAAACATCCCATATTCCATCACTCCCAATTATCAAAAACTCATCTTCTTTGGTCAATGTCACCAATTTAACTTCAGGCTCAGCACTCAATGGTCCATCTTTTCCATTCATTTCCTTCATTCCTTCAAGATGCCAGTCTCCTAGAGCACGAGTCACACCTAACTGCCCATTCAGGTAGCCATCATCTACGTATCCACCTACAGACTCAATTCTCATCCTTTCTTTCATGCACAACGGCCTGTGATCTTTTGACATTTCTACGGCCTGTCCGCCGCGGGATAACACGGCACGGCAGTCTCCGGCATTGGCTACAAGTAAAGACCTATACAATACAATGACTTTTGTTCAGAACATACAAATAGCTTCATCAAATATCTACTCAATATTGTTATCATTCCATATTTATGCAACTTGCATTAGGCACTACGTTTGCCTTCAAATTCAGTGTGCAGTGAGCTGTGAAAATTATATTGTGAAGCCAAAGAACAGCAGAAACGAATGTTTGCTTACCTTCCAAATATAATTGCAGTGAGTGCAGTTGTGCCAGAAGACAGGGAAGACTCAATAGAACATGATCTTGCAAACTCAGCATCAGTCTCCAAAAATGACCTTGCCACAGCCTTCTCAAGTTCCAAAGGAAAGTCAGCATCCTCAACAATCACCCGTGGTAGATGATCACGAACGAATTGTGCAGCACTCTTCCCTCCATGTCCGTCAAATACCTGCACAGATATCATTTTCTCTACACGTCAAATCCTGATTAATAGGTGCATATTCAACATGACTAAAATTTTTTGCTTTGAGGTGAATTTCCCTATGATTTGCTCTACTCACAAGTTTTAAGTCAGACTTCAGAAAGGGTATATAATTACAACTTCTAAAGGGGAGGAAGAGAGTGAAAATGATGAAGAGTCCTTGATCTCACCTCCAAGAAAGTTCAAACAAGGAAACGTTCTCAACACTGAATCTTGTGAACCAGATAAGTACTTAATGGTAAATCCCTGACTTTGAGTATTCTCATTGTCTAGTTCTATAAACATCCATTTATAAGTTAATTTGCTTGCTAAATTTTTGGGAGATTAAACTTTTGTGGCTTGAGTTAACATTGTGAAATGAGACCACTTCTGCAGAAGAAAAAACATATCGAACTATAAGACAATTTCTCACTGGAGGATGTGGACACAACAAGATACTTGACCTTTCTTTTAAGTTGTCCATCACTATCATGCACTACTTTCTTCCTTCATGCTGGGGCCTATTTAGGGCTGAACCAGGCAAGTTCATTTTTTTCTTTTTTTCTGTTTATTATGACAAATATAATATGACTGAGGATGGTATACACTGAAATTTATGACAACAGGGAAAAACATAATTGGTTAGATATCTTACACCATAAAAGGAAACAGCTTCCTCAGAAAGTACGTTATTGCCAAATTTTTTTGCCAAGTCTCCAATGCATATGTGGGTATCCTCCATGGAAGGGCGCTCTCCAATATCACACCACTCTCCAGACCGAAGAGTAGGGACAAAGTTCATCAGGTTCTGCTTTTTGTCCACAGTTTCTGTATCCTCACATATGCTTTCCAGCTAAAAAGTACCACAGCAGAGAAATGAAAATAGGGAGGATAAGAACTCTGTGTAGTGAAAGAAAGTTAACAAATAGTAGATGCTATGCAAACTCAATAAAGACATGAAAGGTAAGAAACAGTTGAGTATTCTTAAAAAGTGCAAAAGCACAAATGCAATTCTTGAATTGTATTCAGTGTCAATTTCAGTAGTTTTTAACTGTCAATCAAATACAATTGACAGCACAATCAATTTCCACATTGATGTGAACTACTACCCGAAGTTAATCTCTATCCACGGAGACTAACTAATTTCTACCATAGCAAATTCTAACAACTACCATTCTTTCATAATCACATCTGAGAATTTCAAGACCATGTAACATATTTCACCAGCAGGTTTTTTTCCTCTTCACATACACAAGAAGAATCCAAATAAACGATTAAAGCCATATGGGCAGACACAAATCAAAATCTAATTGAGAAAAGGACAACTACAGAAGAATCCATGACTTCACAAAGGAAAAAAAGAAAAAAAAGTGAACAAGGTTCATGAATAATAACAATAATACTATTGATGTCTGCGCAGCAGAATTGAAACAGTAGCTACAAATTAAAACTACAGTATATTACAGAAAAAAAAAAAAAAAATGAGACATCCCACAAAGGAACAGAAGAAAGAGCAAACAAGGGAAGTCAATGCTTACAGGAAATGAATTTGCCACACTGATCTGGTCAGTGGGGGTTCTAAAGGAAGAGTCTTTTTCCCTGTTGTCCATGTGGGCATGCAAGAGATTGCAATGCAAAGGCCATGACACCCTTCTGTTATCAAGGTTCTTCTCTATATCCTCACCAACTTGTTCACCCTCTTCTTGCACACACATGGTGTCAACACAAGTGGCCCGTTCAACTCAGCAACTGGCACTTGCACTTGCAGCTATAGAAATCAAGTAACAGTCACACATACGAGACTCCACACATTTAGAAGAGAACACTTGATGGAATTTTGTTGCTTAAACACAGAGAAAGAGAAAGATAGAAAGAGAGAGAGAGAGAAGATTCTTGGAATATGTTGGGACAATGATGGCGTTTTGTGTTTATATATATTAGTATCAGTGGAAAGCAGTGTGAAAGGAGAGAACGGGTAGCAGTTAAGCACCAGATTTTTCTATGAAAGCGTGGTCCAAAATTGTTGGTTGAGTTTATTAGGTTCATTCTTTTTATATTATAATGTTTTGTCACAAAAATAAGCTTCGATGATGTCCTTTTCTGTGCTTACCAATCATCTCGTCATCCCACCTAGTTTTCTTTTTTTATATTCATTTTCCTCTCTTTTCTCTCTTTATTGCAACACTTCCATAATAATATCCCATGTTAAAAATCTTCTGCGATATTTATACCCCATTTTCTTGTTTTTCTCTTCTACCTCATTCTATTCATTTTGTGGCTTTTATTTGATCATCTGAAGTTGTAGTGCATAATGCTGTTCGGATTCAATCTGGTTTGGATAATTTCCATGAAGATAAGGGAACTGGTTTGGCAAAGTAGGAATACATCATTAAATAAAATTGACCATAGATATTTTTAAAAAATGTCCAAATTTTTTAACATTGTATGGAGTAATATTAAGTCAATAAGCCTTAAAGATGGGTTTCTATTTTGAATACTTCATGTTTTTTTTTTTCAAATTAGATATTTAACAAATTAATGATATTTTATTTAAAAAAATCATTTCACATCAGTTTGTTTTGATAATATTGACACGGCTAGACATTATGTGATTAAGGATAATATTGTCTTTCTGTAATTTTTTATAATGAAATAAAATTTTAAAGATATATTCACTGAAGTTGGCAGGAGTTTATAAAAAAGAGAGTGTTTGAGCATTTGATTTCGGAGAAAATGTAAAAAGAAGAAAATCTAAGAAAAAAGTTGCGATGTAAAAATTGTTACAAGAGTAGAAATATTTAGAATTTTTTCCATCTTTAAGGTGAAATTGGTTAGCGGAAACAAGTTTAGACAGAAACAAAACGGAAAATAAATAACAAAATACCTTACCACAAACGAAAAAAAATCAAGTCATAAAAAAGAATATCATGCTGTTCTTTAAAACGGAAACTGTCTATGAACCACTTCACCGAAGAACTGGCATCCACTGACCAACTATCGACCAACCACTATTCTAAAGTACCACCTTTAAAACGAATCTCTAAAACATCATCCTTCCAACATCCAAGATAACACTCAATGAGCCTATCAATCATCTTTTCACATTCAAAACCCTAAAACTCAATAAAAAATAATAAAAATAATTTCTTTAACATAGTCAATACTTTTAATTAAAAATTATTTTCTTTATCAGCTCACTACCACATAAGATTGTCAAATGATTAACATATTACACCACGGTGTCAAATCATGATAGTCATTTTTATTCAGAGTTTATGTAATTTTTTTATTTACATTTAGGATTTATGTATTTCTTAAGTTCTATATCAAATAATAAGATTTTTTAACTAAATTTGTGTTATTTTAGTCCAAAATTATTAAAAAGATAGATTATATAAAGGTAAGTTGTAAAACATGATACGACTTAATCATGAAAAGTTTATATATGACAAGTTTAAGTTTAGATCTGTGAAAGTGAAATTATACTAATTTTAATAAGATTTTAATGTAAAAAGGAGAAGTTTTATTTGATTTATATAACTTTGATTAATATTAATTGAATTTTTTTTATGTTAAATGACAAAAAAAGTTAATATAATATAATGACATAACTTTAAGTATCACTTTTATTTTGAAAATATTTTAAAATACATATAACGGAACAAATTATATTTACATAATAAAATTTGTCTCATTATTTTATCATATGAATGCTAAGAAGAAAAGAGAGAAATATAAGGTAAATATTGTGGTGGGAAAAAGTATCATAGTAAAGTTATTAAAAATGTTACATATACAATGTGATTTATATGCAAAATATAAAAAGACAATTAAAAATAGAAAATTATATACAATATTAAAAATGGTGCCACTTATTTGTTAGTCAAACAATAAACTTAAATGTCGTAAACAATTGCGTAAAACAAGACCACTGGATGCATGAATCACCTAGCATAAGATTATTTTGACTTACAAGTTCTTTGAACCAACTCTTTAATATGTAACATTAATATCCTAAAGAACAACTTTCTACATGGTCATGTTCCACTAGAGAAAAAATGTTTCTGAAGAAAAACAATATAAAACATATTTATTTATTATATAAAAAATATGAAACTGAATAAAAAATTCTATTATTTGGCTATTGTTTATCATGATGAGTCCAATCTGTTGATAACACTCACCTTTTGCCAACCCTATTTATTGGGAATAATTAAAGTCTTGTAGGCTATGTAAAGTCTAAAATGTGTTAGGAAACGGCTTCTCTTCATTCTTTTTGTTACTAACTTATACTTCTGAAAATTCCAAGGAAATTCATCTCAACATTTTATAGCTAATTGTCAAATTCTGAGTTATACCGATAATTTTTAATTTAAGTAAAGTTCATAAAAAATATACTACGAAATTATTCAAATTTTACTATTACGGGATAGACTTGAAGAGATAAGGGTTTTAAAATGAAAAAAATTATTAAAATATATGAATTAAGATTTTGAAAACTTTAAATTTGAATTTATCTATTAAAATTTGGAATAATATAGGTTGAAATATTTCTTTCGGGTTACGTTTGATTTTGGTCTACAAATTTGCTTCAAATACTTCGAATATCGTTAAAGATTTTATTCACACGAAAAATCATATAAATATTTTACAAGATAATTTATTTTTTGAATTAATTTTTTCTCGTGAAAAAAGCCAACATTGTTAAACTCATGAGTGTATTAGGCCTAAAACGTATAACTTTAAAAAAAAGTTTTTAAAAAATTAAATTCTGATGATAGATTGAAAGTTTTGTGTTTATTTTTAATTTTTATCTTTATCTTTCAACTTGAATGTCATTGATTTCAACCCATTTGCTTTTGAATGTAGTTGACAACCTTTTAAATGAGATTATTTAGCCATTTCTTGCATACTTGTGCCAGATTTAAAAGGGTCGAGCAACTTGCAAGGAGGTTATATGAGATAAAGATAACCATAAAATTAATTGATTATAATTTTTGTATAATTATTTTTTCTAAAAATGAGATAGGATGGGTGATGGGGGAGAGGGAAACTCAATGAAACCCCAACACAAGTATGTTAAATATATAATTTCTATTTTAGATAATACGACATGCATTTTTAGAAAAAATAAATAAATCGAAATATTTAATTTATTAGATATTTAATTTAAAAACATTATTAGGTGCTAAAAATAAAGATGAAAATAATAAATTTGGGATATAAAATTTATTGAAACCTTAAATAAATTATCCTCAAAATTCTTTAGCTATAAAAAAAAGATTAATTGCATACTTGGTGAGATTATTTTGAAGAAAACTATTGCAAGATTGTGACTATACTTTTTGGAGAAAGGATAAGTAAGAACCAACTTTAGAAACTTTTTTTAAAATAATAATTTTCTTTTATATGGATAGAGATCAAGTATTGGTAGTGTTATTCCAAAATTGATAATGATATATATATATAT
>Ga0123340_1004275_pt1 | contig 13522 bp, 12 predicted proteins | sample SirMexnodulemix_FD_89961 | JGI IMG/M metagenome (GOLD analysis project Ga0123340, IMG submission 89961) | Root nodule microbial communities of legume samples collected from Mexico - Siratro Mexico nodule mix | ecosystem: Host-associated > Plants > Roots > Nodule | place: Mexico: Nepantla... | reverse complement strand
TATATATATATATTACACTTATCAATCCATTGCTATTCAAAAGATACATATCCCTTTTCATAAAATATTTGTTTCCATGTAAAACATGATCATCACATATTGAAAACCAAACACAAACAAACAGAAAGTAAACACAATAAACTAGTAGTTTTAAAACTTTGTTATAGCCTAACATCAATAACTTAATAAACTTCACAATCAAGCCACCTCAAAGCATTTATTAAAGTATCACATTGCATCAAGCCAACTCAAAGCATTTATTAAAATATCATGTTGCATAAACACATTCTACATCGACTCTATGAAATCATCAAATACAAAATAAATGACTCTACTTGTAGAAGACTCCTGTATTTAATAGATCTAGAGATTTACAACTCCAATGTGAATCCACACAGGCTCCAATCACTGAATCAACCATCTTGCATGACAAGGTTAGTCTCCCTGCAGTCACTCAGTTCAAACCTCCTTATAATCTCACCATCTAATAATATTCATCTATTTAATTCCTATTACTATTAGAGTCAAGAAGATATCACTTTATTGAGCAAATCCTTAGACCATATACATTCTATACAGTCTCAACACAAGTATTTTCTTTCCTGAAAATACTATGTCTCGATCATAGAGCACATATATTTCAAATTGTATAATAGATCTATACTTTCACTCACACATGCATAGACACATAGACATACATATTCATGCGCACACAAACACATGCATAGACACATACACATACACATTCATGCATAGACACCACACACAGACACATGCACACACACATAATAATAATAATAATAATAATAATAATAATAATAATAACAACAACAAATTAATTAACTAATTATTGATATATAATTTTTATTATTAAAAATAATTAATTAAAATAACTTTCTAATGGATAAGAAAGGAAATAAAAGAAAAAGAAAAATTTATGAAGATAGAATTATATTTAATATAATGTAATTATTTAAAAAAAACATAAAGAGATATATGATAAGGATAAAAGATTCCTTCATTAAATGAAAGTAATTGTGGAGAGAGAAGAAAGAGGTAAAAAGGAGAAAGAGAGAGAAAGAGAGGGAGAGAGCAAAGGTGATTTGAAGTAACAAAACTCTTGAACTATCCAGAACCACTTATAACTTTATTCCTAGTATGTCTCAACATTTAAAGGGAAGAGGAAGTGAGATTAAGCTCTTTCTTTGTTAATCTTAATAAACTTTTGAGTATTTTCTTATTTTTTTTATTTATTTTGAACTATCTTGAACTATATATTATCTTACTCATTTTTTTTTATTTATTTTATCTTCAGTTACGCACTGATCCTATCAAGTTACACACCGATCCTACTTACTTTATTTATTTTATCTCTAATTACACACTAGTGCTATTTGTTTTATTTATTTTATTTGTAGTTAGGTTCTGGTTCAACTTATTTTATTTATTTTATCTTCAGTTACATAGTACTCTTATTTATTTTATCACCATTATGCACTGATCCAACTTATTTTATCTCTAGTTATGTACTGATCCTATTTATTTGTTTATTTTATCTCTAATTACGCACTTGTCCTATTTTATTATTTATTTTATCTCTAGTTACACATTGGTAATTTTTTTTATTTTTTTTATTTCATCCATAGTTATGCATTAGTTGTATTTATTATATCTTCATTTTCGTAGTGGTCTTATTTACTTTATTTCTTTTATTTCCAGTTTCGCACTATTTTTATTTATTTTATTTCTAGTTATATATTGGTCTTGATTTTTTTTACTTTATCTCTAATTTCGCATTGGTCCTATTTATTTATTTATTTCCAGCTATGCACTAGTCCTGTTTAATTTATTCTATCTCCAGTTACGCATTGGTCCTATTTATTTTATTTAGGTTATCTCCAATTTTATTAAAATTATATTTATTTAAAGTTCTTGCTTTAATTCTTATTTTATTCTATTTTGTAATAATTTAAATATCATATTTTTTACATATAAATATATATAAAATAAAAGTATGTAGTTTTTTCTAGATTTATATAAAAAAAAGTTACCTATATGTTATGTTATTATTTTACTGGTTGCATCTGTTTGAATGTAGTGTACAATTTATGAATTGAGATAAATATGACATAACCTGATTATGTTATGTGATTATTGAAAATGTCATGAGTGTGTTTATTGTTAAAGAGTCCTAAGTTTCAAACAATTTGAACTAAGTTAATATATGAATGTCTGTTTTTGGAAAGTCACTGTTTGATACAATGCAGGATGAAAGGCAGAGATCGGGTAGGGTCTATGGAAGTATTTCAAGTAGGTAAATATTTGGATAGTTCAAAATAACACATTGGACTAGGATATTTCACTGGCCAAACTTGGTACTATCCAATACCTACTCATCTTCACCAATGTTAGGTAGTGTGTGTGTGTGTGTGGGCGTGAGTGTGTGTGGTATATGGATCCATATGTTTGATAAGGTGAGACTAATTGTTGTGGTTTTAGGTCATGTCATATGCCTCATTATTTGTGGTTGTGATTATAGGCTCTTGTTGTTTGTATTGTTTGTAATGTTTATTAAGTCTAATATTTAAGGTTGATAAGAACCCCACTTCATGTTTTTTTACATGTACTTGTTATTCGAGTAGAAGCAGAACCTGTTTAGTAAGAATTGTTAGGAAAGAATCTTTGAAAGATTTTCTGGATAATTGACTTATGAAGAACCAAGCTCAATTATCATAGAATATTGTCAATACCTAATTTCGTCTAGGCAAATAAAATTATTTATTGAAAAAAAGGAAAAAAAAAATAAAAAAAAGAAAAAAGTTAGGGTTGAATTCTATTTGTTAGAAATAGTATTTTATTTTATTTTAAATATGGAAAAATAATTTAAAAAATAAAATATGTTACTTTATTATTTAAACTAAAAAGTAAAAAAGAGAGAATTTTAGACTCATTCTATTTTTATGAAAAGAAAAAAAGACAACAAAAAAATGAAATTCTGGTTCATTTTAAGATAAATTGCAGAAAATAAAATAAAATAAAAAAGAGTTGAATGAAGCCCAATCCAATAGGGGTTTATTTGAAAAAAAAAATAAAAGAAAAGGTGACTAGGTCTGATCAGACTAGCGTTTTTGGCCCAACCTTTAGAGTTGCTAGATGTGTAAAAAAGGGGGAGGGGTGGAAGTTTTCTATTCACACCACACGTCTCCATTAATTGTACTTGTCACGTAAGTCCTATTGTTCACATCTCTGAACTCTCATCATTCACGTCGACTTTCTCTCTCTCTCTCTCTCTCTCTCTCTCTCTTACTTAAATGTTGTTGTTGTTAAGGTATGCAGTAGCCAACGTTTCTGCTTAACCCCTATCTTTGGCTTAAATGTCATTTAACCTCTCTCTATTAATCATTGCCTTCACTCTCTCTCTATTAGTGCATGCAACCTACATCTCTACACTTCTCCCCCACTGAACATTCATTCTGGTTAATCACTCACTTTTATTGAAAATAACTTAGACTGTTTAAGACTTTGTATTTTTTGTCTTCATAAACTAATTTCTTTTTTTATTCTTTTCGCACGTTCACTTTTCTAGTTCTACACTACCCTCTCATTTTCACCACATGGTTCAATTTTAATGATAATTGTACATAAAAGAGGGTTAATGTAATTGATTTTTCAGGTTTTCTTAATAAAATGCAATAATTAAAAATTTATCAGCATAGTAATTTGAAGAGTTTAAGAAATTTTATAAAAGACACAACACAAAGATACATACACATCTTTTATCATCTGTTGGGGGTACATGAGAGTTTAGAAAAATAGAGAATTATATATTACATTGACAGAAATTACAAAATACAGTCCCAGTTACAATTGGAAAAGGCATTGAAGCAGAAAGGATTAAAGAAAGCACTTTGGAAAAGGATCTTCAAACTGATATGTTTTGACCGCTTGGCTCCTTGCCATTATAATATGTGTTGGCTCTGTTTGTTTGCTTGAACTATGATAATCTCAATGTCCAGATGTTAGTTCTTTTTTTTGTTTTTTTTACTGAATGTGTAATAGGTAGAAATTGAATGTGACATAATTTTGAATTATACATGGAGTTACTGCTTTGAACACGTCCACTTCCTGTTAATTTTTCCAGGAGACTGTTGTCTTCTACATGGTCTCAACCTAACATGGTCTTTCTACCAATGCCAAAGCGAAAAAGAAAAATAGCATTAGAAACCGCAATAACCATGAAATCCTAAATTTTAAAAACCAAATTCCCTCAAATCAAAATAAAGCTCAATCCCAATCCAAACAAGAACCCTTAAAGACCAGAAACGAATAAACAGGGAAATTTAGAAAGTTTTAATCCAAAAACACTCAAAATTTTGAACAAGACCAAAAATCCAAAATTTCAGAATAAAAAATAACTCAAAAAGCATATAATTGTCCAAGCCAATATCCAATCTCAGAACCAAGAATATCAAACACAATCCCAAAATTCACAAATATCAGAACCAAATTCCAGGAACCATCAAGCACGGAAATAGCATCCAGAAACCCCAACAATTCCCAAAATATTATTCAATACAATTTCATAAATAGAAATCCAGAAACCCCAAGAATTCCCAAAATATTTCTGCATCTTTTTTTATTTTTTATTTTATTTATATTTATTTTATTTTATTGGCATTTTTATCTGGCATCCTTCTGTTTTAATATTTGTCTATTTTATTATTTTATTTGCACCTGTTATTTGTCTTTAATAGCATTTTTATTGTTATTAAAAATAACATTTTTAGAACCACACTCATATTTCTTATTTGATTAAATGTATCATCTTAGGAAGGGCATTGTAGGGATGCTAACACCTTTCCCTCGCATAACTGACTCTCGAATCTTAAATTTTGTTTGCAGACTATTTCTTATTTTTGGTTTTTCTATGGTTTTCCAATAATAAACTATGGTGGCGACTCCATTCTCAATTTAAAATATTTTTTTAAAATTAATTTTTATCACCCTGTCATGATCCCAATCGTGACAGATGGCGACTCCACTGGTGACTTTAGAGGGCCAGGCCAATTTAATTAAATGATTAAAATTTGTCTGGTTTTCTAAGATTTATGTTTCCCTTTTCTTTTTATTATTTGTTTATTTTTGTAAATAATGTTTGTTTTTATTTATATTTTGTATATAATGTTTATCATTCTCTTTTCGTAGGATTGTTTATTTATATATATATAATGTTTTTATTGTTTATTTTTTATATATGTTTGTATGCTTTTGTTTTGTTGAAATATTAAATCCTAGGGTAAATGACGTGCTATATATCTGGTTGAGAATTTTTTGGTTGTTTGCAGGTAATGATTTGGGTATGTATTTTTCTCCCTTCATAGACATTCTTTATTGCATATCATGAATGGGGCCCTATACGTGGGTCTGCGAAGCTGAGAATAGAGGAGTCATGTAGCTAGACTGGGTAGATTTACTTCCTAACTTGGTTGTTGCGAAAACTCCAGCTAGAGTCTGTTTGTTTTTTCCTCATGTCCATAAATATGTCATTCATCGAATGACATGGAAGTGCATGTTAAAGTAGGTCATGGCTCTAGTGACCTTTAATAGGAACTAGGGCAAAGCTATCCTGTGTGAGCGCATTTACAAGGTTAGAACTTAAGCCCCATTAAGTCGAACCTTGGTTAGAACACTAAGCGAGAAATTTTGCACCTCAATGGTCCACTACTCTCTTCAATTATTGTTATCAGAAGCGGTTGATTTGGAAATAGGAAAATAAATAAATATTTTTCCTAACATACATTTCATACCTTCTAGGATTTAATAAAAAAAACATTAAACATTTTCGTCACATGCACTACATACATTTTAGGATTTGAAAAAAAAAAAAAAACATTAAACATTTTCCTCACATGCATTACATACTTTATTTTCCTATAAAGGGTTTGATAAAAAAAACATTAAATATTCTATCATATGCATTACATATTTTTCTTTTTCTAAATTTTTTTTGGTACTTTTCTAAAACAGTCAAACTATAAGATTTGTGAGTATCGCCATGGAATTTAGCATGAGTCTTGAAATTGAAGTTCTAGTGAGGAGTTTGAAGAAGAAGATAAGAATTAGGGTATAGGATACTGATCTGACTAGACTCAGGGAGCTGGGCAGAAGATCAAGGTTGTGCAAAAGACCTTTTTTAAGAACAGGTAAACCTATTGGTGTTATAGGAAGTGGAGGTTCAAAAGCCTGCTTTGACAGCTCTGGCCCAATACTATGATCCCCAATTAGGTGTTTCACCTTTCAAGATTTTCAACTGGTGCCTACTATTGAGGAGTTCACTCAGATTTTGTGTATACCTATGGAAAAGATGATACCATATCGACACCTGGAGCAACTTGTTTCTAAGTGTACTATATCCAAAATAATGAAAGTATCCATTGGAAAGTTAGAGAGCTGGCTTACCACTCTGAATGACATAAAAGGCTTTCCCCAGAAGTTCTTGGAAGATCATTTGCATCAGCTAAGCAAAGAAGGGTATTGGGAAACATTCATGGATTTTCTGGCTTTAGACCCGTTATGGAATTCTCTTGTTTTCCAAAGAGAGATTTCGTGGATTAAATTACAATTGATGCTTTTTTCGCTTTCAAAAACTAATTCAAAAATCTTGTCACAACAATTCTGGCTGACACACTCTTAAGGCTGGATTCATGTCATGCAAAGGCAAGAAGATATCTGGTGTGTTGTTGGCCTGTTCTCTATGTCTGGTTGATTTCTCACACCAGAGAAAGATTGGCAGGAATCAGTTGTCCAGTAGAATTGGTGATTCAACAAAAGATGGAGGTAAAGGAAGCCAATGAGTGGTCACAATTTCTAGCTGGTTTGATTCAACTAAAAATCCAGTGGCAACCTTTTTGGCATCAACAGGCATATCTCATTTATCAATGTGCACAATTTCCTAATGTACCTCTTATAGGAACCAAGGTCTGTATGAATTGTAATCCAGTGTTGGCTCAAAGGCAATTTGGATATCCTATAAGGGGAGCTCCTACTTCTGCTGTGCCGAAAAACATTTTTGTTCTATTATGAAAATGTTTCTGCAAACATTATGCCAAGTCTGAAAGGTTTGAAGGAATGTTATTCGTGCAAAGAGATTCTATATCATGGGCTTATGACAAGAAAATTACTTATTACCAATGGGTGATAGAAGGAGTCAAGAAAGTCAAGTTGCCTTTCAGGTTAATTTCTTCAAGCATGGTGATTGATGAGCCAATACTGGATGAATTAACCTAAAGAAGTGAAGTGGTTGAAGGTAGAAGTTGAAAAATAATTTTTTGCAATAATATCATTGCATTCCATATCTTTGCATTTTTTCTAATTCATTTGTAAATAAAATAACATAAAATATATAGTAACTACTAAATTCTCACAACAGAAAGATGGAAGCTGAAGGGTTGAATCTTGTGCACTCGTGTCTTCCTGATGCACAAATCAACAATTGGGAGTTCAAATATTTACCTGTGGTGTATACAAATGATTGAATATGCAATAATTTTGAAAAGTTGAATGGTTTTGAAAATTCTAATTTTACGTTCCCTGTTGATGATACGAAAAATGATTATGATGAAGACTATGAACCCTGTCTGAAATTATTAAGATTAGTGGAACAAGAGGCAAAAGAGATTAAACCGCATCAAGAGGACGTAAAGATAATTAATTTGGGAGAAGAAGGAGAAGAGAAGCAAGTCAAAATTGGCACTAGTATGAGCAAAGAAATGCAAGAGCAGTTGTACACTCTTTTGCAAGAATTTAAGGATGTTTTCGTTTGGTCTTATCAAAATATGTCTGGTATGGACCCTGATATAGTATATCAGAAATTACCTCTTAAACCATAATATCCTCCAATTAAGCGGAAGTTAAGAAGAATGAAACCTAAGATGACATTGAAAATAAAAGAAGAGGTAGAAAAGCAATTTAATGCAGGTTTTCTAGCGATAGCCAAATATCTCCAATGGGTAGCAAATGTTGTACCTGTACCGATGAAGGAAGGGGAAGTATAAATGTGTGTTGATTATCGAGATTTGAATAGAGCCAGTCCTAGAGATGATTTTCCACTACCACATATTGATACTTTGGTTGATAACACAGTCACATCTTCATTATATTCATTCATAGATGGATTCTCTAGGTATAATCAGATCAAGATGACACCTGAAGATATGGAGAAGACTACCTTCATCACCGTATGGGATACTTTTTGCTAAGGTGATGTCATTTGGGCTTAAAAATGTTGGGGCAACATATCATAGGGCAATGGTAACTATTTTCCACGATATGATACATAAGAAGATCGAAGTATATGTCGATGATATGATCGCCAAATCTAAATCTGAAGAGGAACATCTTATTAATTTGAGAAATTTATTTGAAAGATTAAGGAAATTCAAGCTCAAGTTGAATCCCACAAAATTTTGATGTGAGATTCAGAAAACTTCTAGGTTTCGTGGTGAGTTAAAAGGGATTTGAAGTAGACCTAGACAAGGTCCGTGCAATTCTGGAAATGCTACACCCTTATACGGAAAAAGAGGTTCAAGGTTTTCTAGAAAGATTAAACTACATTTCTAGGTTTATTTCTCAGATGACTTCCACTTGCAAGCCAATATTCAAATTGTTGAGCAAAATTCAAACTGTAAAATGGAATGAAGACTGTCAAGAAGCTTTTGTCAAGATTAAGCAATATTTATGAGAACCTCCGATACTGCGTTGCCAGTCTTAGGAAGACCTCTCATCTTGTACTTGACAGTATTAGATGAATCAATAGATTGCGTCTTGGGTCAACATAACGAGACAAGAAAGAAAGAACACACTATATACTATCTTAGCAAGAGATTCAATGACTGTGAACAAAGATATTCAGCATTAAAATGAACTTGTTGTGTCTTGGCTTGCCCTGCTTAGAGATTAACACAGTACATGTTGAGTTACACCACATGGTTAATATTAAGATGGATCCAATCAAATATATCTTTAAAAAACCTGCTCTCACGGAAAGAATTGCCCGATGACAGATGTTATTATCAGAATATGATATACAATATGTTACTCAAAAGGCTATAAAGGACGATGCTCTAGTAGACTTTTTGGCTCACCAACCTTTTAAACATTATCAACCTATGCAACCTGAATTTCCAGATAAGAAATTTTGGCTCTCTTCGAAGAAGATAATGAGGATGATGCCTGGACTTTATTCTTTAACTGGTCATCCAATGCTTTGGGACATGGTATAGGGGTAGTGCTTATCTCCCCTGAAAGACAATACATACCTATGACAGCTAGACTGTGCTTTGACTGTACCAACAATATAGCTAAATATGAAGTGTACACTATTGGGATTCGAGCCACCATTGAATTTAAAATACAGAATATGAAGATATTTAGTGATTATGCTCTCGTCATCCATTAGATAAAAGTATAATAGGAGACTCGTGATAAAAAATTGATCCCTTATTAAGCATATATCAAGGATTGATGGAATATTTTGAAATTATAACTCTTCATCATATTCAAGAGAAGATAACCAATTGGCTTACGCCCTTGCTACCCTATCATCCATGTTTGAGATTAATCAAGAGGGAGAATTGCCAATGATCAAAATGAAGAGTCATGAATATCCTGCTTATTGTTCCTTCATAGAAGAGGAATCAGATGACAAACCTTGCTATTTTGATATCAAGAGGTACCTCAAAAGTAAAGAATATCTCGAGGGAGCCACCGAGAATGATAAAAGAATGTTAAGAAGATTGGTTGCAAAATTTGTGTTAAACAAGGATGTGTTGTACAAAAGAAATCATGATATGATACTTCTCAGATACAAACGAAGCAAAGTTGATTTTGAAGGAAGTCCACGAAGGAGCCTTTGGAACTCATATGAATGGTCATTCAATGGCTAGAAAGATTTCGAGAGCAGGATATTTTTGGCTGACTATAGAAAATGATTGTTGCGTCCATGTGAGAAAATGTCACAAATGCAAGGAATACGCAGACAATATCAATGTCTCCCTGATGACATTGAAGGTTTTATCCCCACCTTGGCCATTTTCTATGTTGGACATAGATGTTATTGGAGCTATTGAGCCAAAGGCTTCTAACAGACACCATTTCATCCTGGTGGCAATAGATTGCTTCACCAAATGGGTGGAAGTTGCTTCTTACACCAATGTAACAAGAAAAGTAGTGGCAAAGTTCATCAAAAGATAAATAATTTATAGATATGGTCTACCTAGCAGGATCATAACTAATAATGCCACAAATTTGAATAATAAAATGATGTCGAAACTGTGTGAAGAATTCAAGATTCAATATCATAATTCTACTCCTTATTGGCAAAAAATGAATGGAGCAGTTGAAGCTGCAAACAAGAATATAAAGAAAACCATTCAGAAAATGGTAGTGACATATAAAGACTAACACGAGATGTTGCCTTTTGCTTTGCATGGTTATCATACTTTAGTGGGAACATCGACTAGGGCAACACCATTCTCATGGGTAGATGGAATGGAAGCAGTTCTCCCTTTTGAAGTAGAAATTCCTTCTCTAAGGGTGTTGATGGAAATTCAATTAGAAAAAGTGGAGTGGGTTCAAGCTAGGTGTGATCAACTTAACCTCATTGATGAAAATAAATTAGCGACAATATGTCATGGACAACTATACCAAAGAAAAATGAAAAAGGCATTTGATAAGAAGGTTTGGCCTAGAGAATTCCAATAAGGTGAATTGGTGATGAAAAATAGCATATCAGTCCAAAGGGATAGTAGAGGAAAATGGATGCCAAATTATGAAGGCCCTTATATAGTGAAAAAGGCACTGCCTGGAGGTCCGCTAATCCTTACAAGGATGGATGGGGAAGAGTTGTCGCTGCCGGTTAACTTTGATACAATCACAAAGTTTTATGCTTAATATGATTCTGTAATGACAGGGATTTTTGTATAAAGTATTTTGTGCGGTATTGCACTTTTTTATTGAAATTCAAAAGTTTCATTTAGCAAATTTTTGTCTCATACTAAAGTATACACCATGGTAATCTTAAAGGGTTGTTGCAGAAAGAACATTAAAATTAAAACAAAATCATAAAGAAAAATTAAAAATATAAAACAATAATGATAAAAAAAAATGTGTGGTGAGTTTTTTGTTCATGGATTATTGAATTCACATGATTACGAATAATAATAAAATGGGAATCATTGAAGCGAGGTGTTTAGTAAAGGTAAAAATTGACTTTTCCAAGGAAATATTCACATATATGGTGTTTTTTACCTTTTGGCCTTCCTAAGATTTCCAAGCTTCCTAAAATTACCAAGCTTTCTAAAAATTCCAAGCTTTCCAAAATTTCCAAGATTCCCAAAATTTCCAAATAAAAGATTCCCAAAATTTTCAAATGAAATGATTACCCTAATGGTTACCATTGCCTAAAGATTAGTACACTAGGGGAGAAACATCATGTTTCTGTTGATTAGCCAAAGGAATATTCTCCTATCTTTGTTCCTTCTTTTCAGGGGCATTAAAAAATTATATATAAAAATAAAAGAAATCAAAAAAATAAAAGTCCGTTAGATTGAAAACCAGCAAGGGCGATCTAAGCAAATGATAGGACACAAAAAGAGATAAAAATGACACGTGTTAGAGGTCATCAAATTTTGTTTCACTATTAATCTTTTTGGAAAAATTAAGAAATCCTGATTCAAGGTGATATATGGCCATGTTTCTTCATCCCAAACACTTTTACGTATCCTTTGTACCCTCTTTGAGCCAAAGATATTTCTTTCAAAATACCATCAATAGATATCATCAACATGTTAAAACTCGGTCCAAGGTTCCAATAGAAAAAATTCATCAAAAATGAGTATGTTAAAAAACTCCTAATACATCAAAGAAGGAGTATGATTAGAAGTTCCCAAGGGTCTAAAAGAAAAAATCATCAAAGAAGAAATGCATTAAAAACTTTTCAAGTTTAAAAAAAGAAAAAGTGAAAAAAAAGAGAAAAAGGAGAACTCATAGAAGAAAACCCTGATTGTACACATTATTTGGATGACGATCCTTGTTTAAAAATATGAAACCCAAAAAAATAATTTTTAAGCCTTTATGTCATTTTCTTCATAATCCTATAACCCCTAGCCATGTTACAAGATCAATAATGTCCATATTGATTGATGAATGATTGTCTATGATTTTCATAAAGTTTCACTTTATAACAAGAGGATATGATTGATAATACGTGTCGGAAAAAAAATGAAAGAATGAAAAAAAGAAGAAAAAAATGGAAAAAATGTTAATTAGAATGCCTCTGTTAAAAGGGAGCTACTTGTCAATGGACCAATTGAGAGTAAAACATCAAATGAGAAGTAACATTGGGGCAATCTGACAACTTTGTCATTCCTCACATATATCTCATCATACATACAAATTGGGGCAATCTAGTTTCATTCCTATCCTTTGCTATCCCATTTTTCACCTTACCAAGATAAACCATCTTTCACACAAATCTCATTATTCCCCTTGTACATACAAACTGGGACAATTTGCAAGAATATTCTGGTAAAGCCTACTTCTCTTTCAAGGACAGTCTTTTACAGTTCTCTTGTTGTTTTATTTAAACCAAGGTGTTCATACTCAAATAGCCAGCCCAACATACCCAAAATTGGGGCAATCCTCTTTGAGGATTGTACACTTCCAATTTCTTTCAGATACCTCAAATTCTCATTCACACACTTGTCCTTTACCCATGGGTTCAAGAAAGCATTAAAGTTGTCTTTCTAAACGAAAAGCTGATAATTACACCATATTGACATTAGCTTTAAATATCCCTAGGTTTTCAGAAATAGAAGAGAGTATCTAATGAATTCAATAATTACAAAGAACATTTGACTCTATATTAATTTATACATACCTTCTTTTTCGAAAAAATTGTACATAATTTTTAAGATAAAAAAAAATCATTGAAAAAAACCTTTTTACATAAAAAAAAAAGAAATTTGTTTTACAGAAAACGAAAAAAATCATTGAAAAGGAATCCTTTATACATACCTTTTAAAACATTAAAAAAATTAATTGAAAACAATCCTTTGTACATACTTTTTGAAACATTGAAAATCATTGAAATTTTTTGAAAATTATATTAAAAGAAAGTTTTGAAAAAAAACCTTTGTACATACATTAAAAATCATTTGATAATTGCAAAATAAAATCTCATGCATTCATTTATGCATTCTCATTCAAGCAAAAAATAATAAAGCATCATGCATTAGGCCATGCATTTAAACAATAAGCAGAAAAATTGAATAACTTTCATGTATGTTCACAAAAATAAAAATTGTCTTGCATTCATATATGCATTTTTCAAAAAAAAAAAAAAAAATCATACAATTATATATTTTTTTTAAAAAAAAAATTTTTTTATTTATTTATATATTAATTTTTTTTAAAATAATTTTTTATGTATTTACTCATTTTTTTAAAAATAATTTTCATTTAT
>Ga0123340_1004274_pt1 | contig 13522 bp, 8 predicted proteins | sample SirMexnodulemix_FD_89961 | JGI IMG/M metagenome (GOLD analysis project Ga0123340, IMG submission 89961) | Root nodule microbial communities of legume samples collected from Mexico - Siratro Mexico nodule mix | ecosystem: Host-associated > Plants > Roots > Nodule | place: Mexico: Nepantla... | reverse complement strand
TATATATATATATATATATATATTAAGAATGTAAACTAGAATTCTCACATCTCAACCTAAAATCTTATCAGGTATTTGCTACTTAGGTCTCACATAAATCGTAAAGCATCTCTTTCAAAACCTTAATTTCTTCCACCTGGATAAACTTAGGTTCTCAAGTTCTTTCTAACACTTTTAAGTACGATTTTACCTATTTTTCGCAATTTTGTGTTTTTCTTCCCTAATAAGGAATGAAATGTTCAGTCTCACATTTTATTTGGTGTTCATTGACCGTTAAAGTTTAGGGTTGTTGCCAATTCCATACGTTTTCCAATTTTTTTTTCCGCCATTCCCTATGCGTGAAAAGACTCAAAACTTGAATCTAAAGTTTATTTTATAAAACAGTTTCTAAAAAGAGAAACAAAAACTATAGTGTTGTAATAGTAAGTTTATTAATTTTTATAATAATTATCTTATGATCAGATTAACTACCAATCTTGATTTAATAAAAAAGAATTTTGTTTAATCATCTGGTTATAATAAAGAAAATTATAGTAAAGAGTTTTTATAAATATTTTTATAATAATTATCTTTTTAACTTTTGGACAAAACTTTCAACATCTTCAACATACTCAAAATTGAATATATTTTTTATTATAATGTAAGGTAATATGTAATTTTGATTGTTATAAAAATTTAATATTATATATTAAATTTAAAAAAAATATTTAGGAAATAAAATAAGCACTTATTTCCTAAATGTACAAACTATAATTGTAATATCGTGTAAGTATGTTAATTTAGTTAAACTAGTTACATTATCATCAATCACAAATTACGTGTATAAAACATATTTTAACTTTTATAATAATTATTTTAAAAATCATCTCCATAATAAGGTTTAATTAGTCAGTAAAATAAATATTTTTAATAATTGTCCGTAAATTAAATTACCTCTTTATATAAGAAGTGGCAACTATATGTTAATAAAAATATACAAACTAATTTTTTTTTGTTTGATTTAGTCTGTATATTTTTGGTCCACGTAATTTTTTTTCTCTTTTTACCGTCATAACTCAATATTTTTTTTTTTCTTCTTTCTTTCAGTTACTCTTTTTCTTTTACCCCTAAAATGAGGTTGTAGATATATTATTATTTTATAAAAACAAACATATAATAACAAACATAAAAAGCATCAAACTTTCACTCACGTTTTGAATGCTATTCTAAGTTTTTAATTGTTTGTGCTTAGTACCCATATAAATAAAAATTCGGTAAATTATATTTGTATTTCTCTACAATTTACGAAGTACAATTTTAGTCTTTTTTTAAAAAAATATTCATTTCTTTTCAGTCTAATTTTAAAACATATCATTTTTAAACTGCCAAACATTATTTAATTAAACCACTTGAAAGATTAAAAGGGTCACGTTTCAAAATACAAGTTATAAAAAAGCAATAACCTTTCTTAACCGAAAGATCTAAAACTGAAATTTGAAAGTTTTAAAATAATAAAAAAATTATTTTTGAGCCATAAAGATTCAAAACACTTTGACCAGCAGTTTCTTCCTCAAAATCAGCCCACACATTCCATTTCTAAATTAAACCAAGCAAAATTATGATCCTTTGATTTCATGTTTTTCCCAAACCTCAACCAACAGCTTCAAATTAAAAACATAAAAATGTAATTTTTAATCAAAATCTGATGACTCATGCGTGAACAATATGCATTACATTACCCCATTTACGAACACGTACACATGATGAATCCTAACAAAGATCAGTGAAACACAAACCTCATATGAGATCTTGTTCTTTTGTTTCTGTTTTGTTTCATGGTGCAACACTTCTCTTTCTCTTTCATCCACAAAAGTTACCACATCTTGCGGGCAACACATGTTGAAGAAGTCATTGTTACCTTAAACATTCAGACACATCAACCTTTAAAGTTTACACCCCATACTAGTGCCGATAACTTAGGCATTGCACGTGTTACACCCTTCTCTTTTCCCTTCAAAAGCTCACTCTTTCTTCCTTCTCCTATTCACCCTCTTTCTCCTTCGAACATTTTCTGTGAGCTTAACCTTTGTTGTTGCAATGGCAGCTAACACTTCCAATGTGGCACCCTCACCTCCCCTGAAAGATGAACTTGACATTGTCATCCCCACCATAAGGAACCTTGACTTTCTTGAGATGTGGAGGCCCTTCTTTGAGCCTTACCATTTGATCATTGTGCAGGATGGTGACCCCACCAAAACCATCAAGGTTCCTCCCGGTTTTGACTATGAACTCTACAACCGCAATGACATCAACAAGCTTTTGGGTCCTAGGGCCTCTTGCATCTCCTTCAAGGACTCTGCTTGCCGCTGCTTTGGCTACATGGTGTCCAAGAAGAAGTACATCTACACCATTGATGATGACTGCTTTGTGAGTTTTTCCAACCTTCTTTTTTTTTTTACCTTTCTGGGGGGTCTCAATTTTGTTAAATGTCAACATGGATTTCCAGAGTGACACACAAATTTTGGTTAAAATGCATCAAAGTTTTGAATTTGTTTGCTCTTTTGTTCGATGTTTGGAGAGATCTTGATGTGATTTTTTTGAACTGAGTGACCAATTTCATGCCTCTGTGCAATGATTTTGGTTGCAGATTCACCTGTGCCCTCTAGATTATGGATTCTGTTATTCTGCTCTGTATCATTGTTATTGTGCAACTGGTGCTGCTTCTGTTTTCTTTTTTTCTTTTTTCTTTTTGGCCATTGCATGAGTTAGATCCATGTTTTATTGTCTGTGATAATGGACTTCCCCTTCAAGGTGTTTAGTTTGTTAGCGAAATATTATTTTGCTAATCTGTACTATGAGATTTGGAAGTTTTAAGCATTTTCTATGAAAATTGGCTTTCTTCTTACAACTCTATCTGCTGGGGTGTAATTTTTACTGCAAAAAATTTACATTGGTCCATATTCCATAGTGTTAATTTTGTCTTTTATCTGTTTAAGTCACATGTCAGCGGTGCCATATCTTCGGTGGACCTTGGATTTTATCAATGGATTTTATAATCATTTGTCTATACTTTATATAACTCTTTCTGCTGCTACTTTTTTCTAATTAAATTAAATGAGTCACTCTTTTATTGTTATTTTTTGGCCCAGGTTGCCAATGATCCATCTGGAAAAGCGATCAATGCACTTGAACAGCATATTAAAAACCTTCTGTGTCCATCCACACCATACTTCTTCAATACCCTTTATGATCCCTTCAGAGAAGGAGCAGATTATGTTCGTGGATACCCTTTTAGTCTTCGTGAAGGTGCTCCAACTGCAGTTTCTCATGGTCTTTGGCTCAACATCCCAGACTATGATGCTCCTACACAACTTGTGAAGCCTCTTGAGAGGAACACTAGGTATATATGTGCTATATAACACACCAATACTCTTATTTTGAACCTTCTGTAAAGTTTTTGGCCTATACAATTTTGATTGTGACTCTTGTCATTGTGTACAAGGTATGTGGATGCTGTTCTAACCATTCCAAAGGGCACTTTATTCCCCATGTGTGGAATGAACTTGGCATTCGATCGTGATCTCATTGGACCTGCAATGTACTTTGGTCTCATGGGAGATGGTCAACCAATTGGACGCTACGATGATATGTGGGCTGGCTGGTGCTGCAAGGTCAGTTTCTTTGCCTTATTTTCAGTATAAAATTAACACGGTTTTATAGGAACAGTTAAATGCATATTTGATAATGCTTAAATTTGTATATATAATTAGAAAGTTGGTGAAATTAAGCAGATATTTCTTCTAAATAACATGAACTAATCACACACTTATTGAATCAAATCGGTATTTGCTGTGTCAGCACTTGTCAATGCAGAAATAAGGTTAAATTGTTTTCATTAAGTTATGCTACAAAGTTTTCTTAAACACGTACACAAATGCTTATGTTATAGCTAAGTTCCTTAAATAGACTCTTTACATACATACCCTTAATAGTTATATGAATATTATAGCAAAAAACAAATGAGATATTGTGATGATGGTGGTTCAGGTGATCACTGATCATCTGGGACTAGGAATCAAGACTGGTCTTCCATATATCTATCACAGCAAGGCCAGTAACCCATTTGTTAACCTGAGGAAAGAGTACAAAGGCATATTCTGGCAGGAAGACATTATTCCATTCTTCCAGAATGTTGTGCTTCCAAAAGAATGCACCACTGTACAGAAGTGCTACATTGAGCTCTCCAAGCAGGTCAAGGAAAAGCTTTCAAAGATAGATCCTTACTTTGACAAGCTGGCAGATGCCATGGTTACTTGGATTGAGGCTTGGGATGAGCTTAACCCTGCTGGAGCATCTAAGGCCAATGGCAAAGCATAAAAAAAAGTCTTGTTTAACTGAAATTGGACTAGAAGTTTGTATTTGTTTTCAATTTACAATTATGTCACCAAAGTTGCAGCATTATTAGCTGTAATTCTATTTTTTCAGTTCATGCTTTGATATTAGAAAGAATAAAGTTCAATGGTCTAGTTGTTTTCTTGTGATTTTGGTCCCCCCTTAGTAGGCATCACTGCAGGACCTTATCACTTGCTAATACTGAAGTTCAAGAGAAGCAAGTGTTATAGGAAGAATATCAATACATGGTTCATTACCAAATCAACAGTGATCGAGTTTTCAAACGAATGTGTTCGGAAGTTTGATTTTTCTTCTGTAATTTTTCTGCCACTTTTCATCAAATGCTAGCTTGAATTTCTAAATATAAAAAAATTATAATAATGATCTCTCTCTCATGAGAAGATGAAACAATCCAATTAGAGTTTTACTTCCATACGCAGACAATGTAGAAAGTTCATTTCACCAATCAACAAATAATCATTATTAATATCACTTAAGTTAATTTCTATAAAGTTCAATATACTTCTCAAATATTACTATTTTTTATTGGATAAAGATGTAAAAACTCTTTACAATGTCTGTATGTAGACTATTTATTCAACTAGTTATGTGAATAATTACAAATAACTTTGAAAACTTGTCAAACCAACTACTAATGCAGATAGAAATAATTTCTTGTATGGTGAATTTGGAAAAACTAGTGATAGACCAAGACAAAAAAACCAGCACTTTGGTAAAATAAATTTTTCAGTGTCAAATTTTTTGTTATTAGCTGTTTGATTACTGCAAGATAAAACTTTTGTTGCTGATATTATAGTTGTTTAATTTCTAGCACTGAACTTCGGTATTTCTTCAATTGCACTAGAGCAATCCAAATAATAGCATATAAACCAAAAATACAGTACCACTTATTATTGTTTGCATCACATGTTACGTAAACATTCATAGTAGTGTAGCTGCAATGGACACGTTAGCAAGTCCTTTATGTGATGTGGAAGGTTGTGACACTGGTTTAATGTGAAAAACTGTACTGCATGAGCAGTGGCTAGCTGTATTTTGGTTCCATTGGATGGACATCATTGAAAGTTTGTAATAAACTATGTCATGTACTAAACTTGGTGACCCAGTTAGCACCGGAAATTTATTATCACATTGGGATATGTGACCTTAGGTGTCTGCATGTGGTGAATTTGTAATAAACTCTGTCATGTACTAAACTTCGGATTTGTGTTAGTACTCCCAGAACACTGTTCTGTTCTTAGCCACTGTTGTTTTACTCTCACCGACACTGATGGTGAATTTAAAAAAAAAATAGTAATTCAGGCTCTTAAAACTTTATTTTAAACTAATAAGATTTAATGGAAAGAAAAGTAAAGTTTGATTAGTGATTATTGTGATTAGAAATTGGATTTGAGCAGTGTCATTCAGCAAGTTAATCACTTCTGTTCATCAAAGGACTTTGAGGGTGAACTTTTTAGAATTGAAGACTCTTTCAAAGAGTTGTTTTAACAATGGTGTGAGCTACTGTTGCTAACATTGGTGGAATCAAACCTGCTAAAATTAACTAAAAATAAGACAAAATCAATTGAAACCGAATTAAAATCAGTGCAAAGAAAAAACTCTGAAACTCCTTTTATATTTTTTTAAAAATCTTCTTGTTCCAAGATTTATAAAATAAATAAAAGCTTAACCAAAAATTTATGTATGATAAATGTTATTTAATCATATTAATATTTCTAAACTTATAAGAAATGGAATATAAGTTTTTCTATTCGCCAAAAAATAACTTTTGTTGATTTAAAATTTCACCTTACGTTATATAATGATATGTTAATATATTATATTAAAAATATACATTATGCTATTATCAATTCAACCACAGTTTAGGCAATCCATTATAAATTAATTTGATTTGAAAAATATTATTGTTGTACATTTAGTTCACACCTCATGAATCTCAACAATCTTAGATGCCAGCAGTTAATGCTTGGAAAGAACTATATAATAAATAAAACTGGTTCAATGCACCACATAGATTGCACCTATTCAGTGACTCTTATTTTTTAAAAAATATTATGACTAAAGCCCATTTTGAACATCCTTCAAGAACCTGCATACTCAAATTTATTGGGCAGAAAGTGTCATTGTTTTTTACACAGGACGCAGAAATATCTAGAAGACTTCTCAACAGCTTTATACAAGAGGGAGGGAGAGACAGAGAAATCTGTGGAGCTAAACGTGAAGGGCAATTTTTCAATTTCCTTTTGTATTTTGCTTTTTGCTCAAAGATTGAAACTTAAACTGTAAGAAACAACAAATACATAGTCACTATAAAAAAATACTCCACACAGTACAATTTCCACAACAATGCCAAAAGTAAAAAAATAAAATAAATAACAAATTCTAACGTCTAATTTGATGCAAGGTGCCTTAATCTTCCCCTCAGCATTTTGCATACTTGTTAATTGAGAAACAAGGCACTTAATCTACTTTACTTGTTTAAATCTGCAAAATTTCGTGAAGACAAATGGATTTCTTTAGTAACCATAAATTTAGAACCCCATGACCTCTTAGATTGACGAAAATAATTATGAAACTTTTTTAGCTAAGATGTGACAGTATCTTCAGTCCTTGGCTTCTTACTTTTCGGTTCTTCGTCGTCTTCCTGATTGAGAGCTCCATTGATTGCTTCAGGACCCAAAAGAGAGACATGCTTGCTAGTAATTTGACGACCTGCCCTCAGTTTTGGACCCCAGTGTCTTTCAGGATTTGGAAGAAAGCGTGCAACTTTCTTAGCTTGAGCCTTGCTGAGAGATGATACAGCACGAGCAAAATTAGCCTGAAAAGGACATAGACAAGAAAAGTTTTAGTCACCATCACTGAACCTGATCACAGTCCAACCAAACCAAATGCCAAATATGAACCATGACCAGTGTCTAAGTTCATGGAAATTCATCACATGGCCCAAAAGTCTCGTTATACAATAATTATAATAACAATGAATATAAATTATATTACACAAATAATTTCCCATCTCTTATTAGTTCATGATTTTAACTAAAATATGCTTAATAACTTATTGGAAGATGTTTCATAATACCAAGTTTGGCCAACTAAAATTCTGTTAAAAAAGCATAAGCTTTCCACTTAGCATTGATCCACTCATTACAACTAATCTTTACAATTTCTAAACGCATAAGCTTTTGATCGCTTCTAACTCGCCCACCACAATCTGTGCACACATCTTAGTTATAGATGAAATCTACTCCATAACTTGCTTGAATTAGCCACCCAATAGCTCAAAATAAACGATAAGGAGAAGGGAAATAAACCTACATCTTGCATGTGACCAAAGCTTTAATGATTAACATACCTGTAGAACAGGTTCCTTAGCAAGTATGATGCTTCCTGGTTGATCTTCTGGCTGAGGCTTCACTGGATGATTTTTTATCTAAAGGGAGAGATGATCAACGAACAATGAGTAAAAATGCAAACCATTCTTTATAAATTTTCCCAGTATACTAAAGCAAAACAAATAAGTCCTACTGATAGCTTCTTTAAACGGGGCAATGTGTTTTATCTAGGAGCGTTTTATACATATGTCAGATAAATCAGATTCTGCAGCAAACAACAGAGCCAATATATATATGAAAAAGTTTCAACCATGTGTGATCACTTACCCAGCAGCGCATAATATCCCAAATAACATCCATGGGTGCATCTGATTTGAGCCCCAATGGATTAACATGAGTTCCAGATATACGATAGCCGGCATTGATCACTGCAGAACGGAACATAATTGCTGATGGAGAAGTGCACTTGAGGGTTGCACAGAGGTTGTGCAGACTCAAAAAGAGGGGAACATCAGGCAATTCCTGTAAAGAATATACTCATTTAATATTCGAGTTTAGAAGATTTGGGCAAACCAATGTAACGTTATGTTCATGTGTCTTAAATGAACATGGAAACACACCTCTGATATTGTAGTCAACACAGCTGAAATACGATCATAAGCTGGATATCTGTCTTTCATAGATCTCACATCTGCTAGAATAGCAGCCACCCATTCTTGGTCGTGGATAGGAGCAGACCATATAGGACCACCCATAGTAAATTTTTTCCCACAATCAGTGCATTCTTGAGGAACAACAGGACCAAAGCCAGGCAAATATCTGACACTGGTATTCTGAAAAGTAAAAAAAGAAAATAAGTTCCTCCCCCCAGCACGTCATGGTGTTTATAGTAAATGGAAACAAAGCAATGGATTTAAAGAGCCACGAAAGCAACAAGCAGTAACATGCCAGCCCTTTGGTCTATTGCTAAAGAATAACCCCAATCCCCAAAACACAGTGGTCGAGAAGAGAACAATTAAATTTAGGTATAATTAATTAGATAACTTCCCATGATGTTAGTAATATTTTACACTTTTATTTCATTTTTGTTTAAGTATTGTACCTACCTCCCTTGCTTTTTTTAAGGTGATTTCGTGTATGGTTCATGCATAAAAGGAGAGGTATGTGTGATTTCTTTAGTAAAAGGGTGTCCAAGTGTAAGAACCTTGTATAAATTAAATCTGATTTTCCAAATATGTAAGGTGTAATTAGTGCTAAGCTCAGAGGTCAATGTATTTCTCTTAAATTTATTTTGCTTTTTTTTTTCTTTAATGTGATATAGGCAAACTTCACCAGCACTAAACTCAATATATGACATTAAACACAAACTAATAGGTAAGAGTAACACTGCCAGAGATAGTAATAGAATTGATTATCCACCACAACTCCATATTAGATGTTATACTTTGCAAAGAAATACAACTATAAAAAGTTATGTATATTGAGATGAGCTAAATGCCCCCTAAAAGGCTAGTTTAACTTTTACAACTTTTATCTTGTTACTCTTGTTCATCCCTAGCACAAAAAAGGGACAGATGGATAAAACATGTGAATCCTGCTTCTCTAAAGTGAGAAACTCACTTTAGAGTGTAATTTAAGTAATATCAGTCATTGATGATGAGACAATTAACATTCAAAATTTCATGCATATACACATAAAAAATCATACAAACGTCAAGAACAGCTTACTATCATGGCAGTAGGTCTAGGTGTACAAAGAAGTTAGAAAATAGTGAAACAGAAAGCATGAATATGTCAAAATGATGACATTAACAGACTAGAACAGGGTATACACCTTGGAAGTGGTCCTTCCAATGGGCTGTAGGTGGAAAGAATCACAACCAGTGCACTGATAAACATATGAAAGCTTTAAGGGAGTGTTCTTCATCGCACTGGCAGAACTGCAACCAAGTATTTCGTCTTTCAGTCATGATAAAAGAAAATTATATTTTATGTCACATCATTAATCTGCAGACTAACAAAATATTTACTGAAGGACATGATAACAAAAGTAGAGGACTTACGTATATATACGAACAAAAACACGTAGATAAAAATCCATCTGAACGGACAGCACAGGAACGATATACCTTTTGTACCGATTAGCATGACTCTGCAATTCGCAAAAAATATAACATGTAAACTTTCAAAACATAGATAGATATTAAACTGATTCACACTTCAGCACAATATTTAGTCTTAGATTATTGATTGGCTATTTAACATTAATCTAGGCATCCAAATAACAGGAGGATACAAATTTAGGTAATAAACAAACATTCAATATGTTCGGGTATCATTATGCATGCTGCATCCCGATATGTACTCAGGAAGTAAATGACTTTCGTTTTTACATTGCACAGAGAATACGTAGCCAACTACTCCCGCAATTGTTTTACTGATTTAAATTAATAATGCTTCAGTTATCTTATTGGCATTTCATCGGCCCATCAAATTTCTAAAGAGTATGGCCTTATCCCCTCTTGTGATTCCTCTATTGCATTAATCACTTGGCCTTATTGGTGAAGCAAATCCATAGTTCCATCATCAACAATACTAAAGGACTGCACAAATATTCTCAATCAAGCAAATTCACAGTTAATTCCCATATCTAACATAGACATCAGGAATAAGATAGTTTATGATTCAATCAAATAGATATCATAATTTTAATGCATGCAAACAATAATTTTCAAATATGATGCACCAGTTCAATATATAGTTTTTATTGTATCCTACCCAAACTGCACCTGTATGATTAAGGTGTTTTCAATTCCCTGTACTTGTATCACATTTTGTATGCGTACCTCTCGTAGGGTACAAGAATACAACTAGAAAGCTGCGAATTGTATAGAACATAAAAATTTCATCTATATGTTACTACATATTAGAAAGCATACTATAGACATGAAGCTTTTGAATTGTACTTTATCATGACATCTTCTCGAAATATTACTATTCTTACATAAGGATTATTGGGGACATTTGTTTTGGTTTATTGATAAAATACCATAAATATATGAACAAAAGGCTACTTGTAATTATCTGGATTTTTTTCTCTAAGAAAGATTGTAAGATGAAGTACCAAAACAGAAAATCAGAACCAAAAAGAAAATGCAACATTTACAGCGTCATTTATTACACATTGTGTACGCAAAGGAGCTTTTGATGCTCGTCATTTCTAACATTTTCTCAAATGCTAACAGATGAATTCATTTCCATGACATTGTTCTACAAATAGCTAGCTACCAAAAAACAGATAACCCAAACAATCCCCAATTAATAGTATGATTTTATACTGATGAGGCAATCATATATCTACTTTCCTTGAAAGAAATTCCACGTTATATATATACCTCAATGCAAGCCAGCACAATCCTCAAAGCCATTTCATGGCAATATTTCCCTCTCAATGGGTATGATCCATACCTAGTACGATTAGCAATTGTTAGATGTTCAGTCCACCAATTAAACAAACGCCAAAGAAAGTTTATAGCCAATAAGAGTAATAACATTACTTTGAATAGCAGACCTCCCCATTTCCCCCACAAAGCACAGCCATGTCTGTTGCAGTACACATCAGCATACCTCCATCAACAACAGATTGAACTGCTGAATCCAGAAACACAGAAGGTGAACCATAAGGATCAAGATCAACCTGAAAAAAAACAGCAAACATAAAGATCATGAAAAGCACATTTCCTTAGAGATTAAAAGGTTAACGCAAGTACATAACAGTAGCAACCACTTACCACGTCAAACTCTTTAGGATGGGTTAGCATATATACACGAGCATCTGCAAGATGGGACTCCACTTTTGAAACTGCAACTGAACCATTGAATTTGATGTTTCTTCTGCAGGCATCAACAGAAGCTGCCAAATGCAAAAATTTGTAATAAGCATGCAGATGCTTAAGCTTAAAAATCAAAGTGCACTAATCACAAAACAGATAGCATCAAATGTAAATACCCAATGAGCAGACAAACCATACAAAGGTAGAACTTTCTATGTTTAAAACCATACAATAAAATTCAAGGACAATATGAGCTGAAAACCCGTGAAGCACCTTGATCATTGTCCACAGCCACAACCTGACCAATTCCATCCACTTCACGGGCATATCTGAGAGACCTTAGCCCAGATGCAGATAAAGCCTGTGTGCAGGCAAGAGAAGAATTATATTAGACACATGATACTTGGTCTTGATTCGAATTTCAGTGAAAAATATTTAAATTAAATCAATATTGAATAGACACCAATGATATTGGTGTCAAGATAACGGCAAAGTGTTCTTATATAAATGAAATCTAGCAACTATACAAAACCTCAAGAACTCTTGGGGGCTTCAGTTCCCTCCGTCCTTTTCCTTCTGAAACATTGATTTGCCCTTCTGTAGTGCTGCATTCTTCAGTAACCTTAACTGAATCTTCTTCCACAGTGCGGCATGGTTCTTCTGGAGATATCTCTTCCTCTACTTTGTGTTCCCCATTAGATTTATGATCTTCTGGTGGAGTAGTGTCAGGTACTTCCTCCTTAACCAATTCAGAAGGTCCACCATTTTCAGGTATCTTTGGCACCCTTTTTGTTCTCTTGGACAAATGTGCCTCATGCTCTTGCTTCCTTTTCGATATAAATGTTCTCAAAACAGCAATTGATATATCCCTGTTATTAACCTAATAATTACAAAGAACGAAGAAGAAGGATCAGTCTACACTGAACAAATATTGAATTCATCAGTTCACAAAAAGTTTAAGAAAGTAAACAGAGAAATTACAAATAAACGTAGCAAAAGAGAATGAACAATGACTTGATGATAAAATCATACTAGAAACCATCTTAAGAACCAATACCAATAACCTTCATCTCAAACAAATTGAAAAGGTTCTAAAATCATCCAATTCTTCAACCTTCAACATTTGCTTATCATGAAAGATACAAAGGCTGTATCCGATTAAAGAGGGAAAACTACAAATTTCAACTGGGTTTTTCAGCACAAGCAATATTGGAAAGCCAACACCAAACAATCTAAAATATATAAAATAAAAAGACAAACTTCATCACCTGAGTTTTGTTATAGAAGACTTCATTTTTTGCGTGCATAAGAATCTCAGCTTCTCCTTCCTTGATAATTTTGTAATCATTGAGATCTGAAGCCATTGCCGTTCCTATATCATGCAAAAACAAATTCAGGGTGTGGTCCTTCTCGTCTGCTCGTTCTATGGTTTTGGAGCAGAAAAAAGACCAAACCTTGAAACGAAAAAGAAGAGGGTTTGTTTCGATACTAGTCCTAGTTGCTGTAACGAGCTTCAATTGCAGTTTTAGAACGTGGGAATAGGTAACCACCAGAGCAAGGGTTTATATACATGGCTTTCGATTGGGATAACTGTAAACCCTATTGCGAAATTTTCAATTTTTCTTAAGAAACAGATTTTTTTTTTCTTCTTAAACCCTAACTGCATCTCACCACTATCTAGTGGGGTCAAAGTCAACAAAAATTACCAAAAGTCGTAAATTACAGAAACTGAAACTTTTTAAGAAATATATTAAAAAGAGTAAATATTATGTAGTCACCTTGTAATATAGTATAAATGATCGATAATAAATAATTTATTATTGATGTAATATTACGTAAATCTTAAAATCAATAATTTATATAATTGTTTATTGTTTAATTATATCAATTAAAACTATTTTGTTAATTTAAAAATAGTATAATTATAACTGTATTACTTTAAAATAATGGAATCTGTTAAAATCT
>Ga0123340_1004268_pt1 | contig 13533 bp, 9 predicted proteins | sample SirMexnodulemix_FD_89961 | JGI IMG/M metagenome (GOLD analysis project Ga0123340, IMG submission 89961) | Root nodule microbial communities of legume samples collected from Mexico - Siratro Mexico nodule mix | ecosystem: Host-associated > Plants > Roots > Nodule | place: Mexico: Nepantla... | reverse complement strand
CAAATATAATAAATCAAATTATTTAACTAAAGCAAATAATTTAAATTTAGCTAATTATAAAAGTAAAATATAAAAATAAAACCTTATAATGATGGATGAATCCTTTCTTCAAACACAGTCTTCTTTATTTTATAAAAGTAAATAGTTCTGGAATCTAAAACTTGAGTTTCATTATGCTTAAGCCAACCCCACTTGAAATAATACATTAAAATAAGGAAAAGAGGGCAATAGGTTGAAACGTTGCGTTTTATTAGCAGTGCTACCTAACCTACAGAGAAAAAGGTTCATTCTTCTTTTGACAAACGCAGACATATAAGAACCGTTTCTTTATTATTTTTGTTAGATTTACTGAGTCAACTTCTTCTAGTTCTTAAAGTAATATGCTTCAAACATAGATAATAGATTATTAAAAAAATGATAGTAAAAAAATAAAAGAACATTCAAGAAAACAGGTTTGGATTTTATTATTTATATTATAAGCAATTTTTCCTTTTGAAGAATAAAGATTGAATATTTGAATCTTATTTAGTGAGTATGATTTTTATAACAAAGTTTACATTGTCATTAAATAAAAAATATATTGTTAATATAATGTTTAAGATATTCATTGTAAAAATATACTGTTTTATTATTAAATGATACTAGTATAAAATCATTTTTATATTGTTAATATACAGCCCATTATCTATTTTTTTATACAAGTTTTTTTTATTGAATTATATTTATTAACTTATAGCTAAAAATATTACATTTTACATAAAAATAAAATTTAACTATTTTTTCTTCATTTATTAATATTTTAAGTATTTTAATTTTATTAATATATGTAATATTTTGTTTCATGATAAAATAATTTTAAAGATATTAAGAAATTAATAAAATTTAAAGCAAATAAATTAATTTCTTAATTATATAAATTATTAAATTTAAGAATAATAACTATATATTTAACTATATGTAATGTTATACCAAGAAGTAGTGTTTTTTATCTTCACACCAGATATTTACCCTTTTCACTCACCACAACAAACTCTAGACCTTTACTTTTTTTCATCCACCAAAACAGTAAACTCTGAAAAGTAATTCTTAACCCTTTTTATTCAATCTAGATCAAGATATATTTACACCCAAACAATTTAAACTCTGAAAAGTAATTCTTAACCCTTTTCATTCAATCTAATCAAGATATATTCACACCCAAACAATTAACAAAACGGACAGTAATCAATGGAAGCCAAGACCATGTGTTACCTAAAACAGAAACTACCCACAATCACCTCACCTCACCTGAATCAAAATACTTTTACTGTAAAACTGTCACCTAACGACCAATCATCGCTCCAAACTAACGATCAATCGTAACAACACGCATAAAATAATCTAGATTTGTTAATTTATTTTCATTTAACATTAAAATCCTTAAATCCCAACTCCAACTAGACAAGTCTTTTTATTTCTAACTCACCCTCATGTACCACCTAAGAATGATAAGTTGGTTAGTATGTCACATAACTATTACATAGTTAAACGTATAATTATTACATAGACGTAATTGATAAGTGATTAGTATATTATAATAATGTAATTGATAAGTAGTTAGTATGTCATGTGACGCTTTAAAACCATCATAACTTGTAACTTTAGACCTATATTGTAATTTGAATAAAATGCGTTAATTAAATTTTCATAATTGATTAATTTTTGTTGTTTAGTTTTAAATGAAATTCCAAAAATATATAATATACATATTTTCTTATTTTTCTTCTTAAATCTTCTTATTATTATATATTATCTTAAAACTGAGTGTAAGAGGATTTTTTATACCTAAACTTCCATTTAGTCATATTTCAGTCAAATCTAAATATTAAGAAGTTTACCCTCCACTTTTCCATAAACAAACATATATAAGCTTTAGACCATATAAAAACATTAAACCTTTTACTTTGTAAGTATGATAATAAGAACCCTAGAACGAAAAATATCTAGAAGACGAAGATAAACGTTACTTAAGCAGCGAGGTAGGAACAAAAGTTAAACTATATAATATATTATTTTAATATGAATAATATAGGCGATTTCTTTAATAGTTAGAAAAGAGGTGATTGATATAACGAACGTGGGATAGGACCATTGATGTAATTGAACATGAAATATAGGTGATACTGAGTGAGATTCCAAATAATAATAATAATAATAATATAATAATAGTAACAAATAATAATAATAATAACGCGGCAAAAGAAATTCGCGGAAGGAAGGAGGGCAAATCGGTCATTTGTGAAACCTGGATCTGCTATTTAAATTGAAATTAGAAAGAGAGTGGTATCGTTAGAATAAGGGAGGCGAGAGTGAATTGGACATACCAGAATGCCGCACCGTTCAATCCATTCATCGTCAAACAATGGCCGAGGAAAATCCTTGCCCTAAGCTTCCTTTGCAATAACCTTGTATCGTTTCATCGACATTGTCGTTGTTGTCGCCTCCACGGTTTTTCTCTTTTGCGTTGCTGTTAAGTTCCTTTCCTGTGGGCCCGATCGCATAAATGTCGGGCACATTTGTTTTTCGTTGTCTTTTGTTTTCGTTGTGTTTTGAATGGATGAACAATCTGCAGGTGCGATGGCTGAGGTGGGGAAGATACTGTACATAGTGGTGGTCGATGACGCGCAGAAGAAAGAGTCCTTTCGCTACACGCGCCCCGTTCTTCAGAGCACGCTCCAGCTTATGGGATGCAAGGCCCGTCACGCCTTCAAGGTAACCAACCACTCGCTTTTTTTTTTTTTTTTTTCAATTCTTCTTTTATCATTTTTTAATTCATAGATATGTTGCTTTTTTGTGTCACGATGATGAATACGTCTGATATTTCGACAATATAACAATTTCGAGGTTTTAGGTTTGTGATCTGTTTCAGGTTTTGGATTTGACGGGGTTCTTGTGGGATTTTGGGGTTTTTTTTTTTTTTTTTTGGTTGGGGAACGGGTCGTTGTTACCTTGTTGACCGAGGTGGTTTGACCTGTTTGTTCTCTAGCTTTGCCCGTAGTCCACGACGTGAATAACGTCTTGGGGGGTTTTGTCTTCTTTTCCGTTCGTTTGACTGCGTTTCATTTGGTTCTTGGCTTTCTTGATTCAACTTGATTCAACTGCGTATAGAGATTGGAAACTGAAAAGGGTTATCATGCGTGTAAAATTCAGCCTATTTTTTTATTTATTTTATTTTTTATTTTTTAATTTTGTTTTGGCAACTGATGAGGCATTTAAGGTGACCTATTGTTGTACTCAGAATGAAATCCCATGATTTGAGAGAGAAGATTCTATCAAAGATAACCAATCAGGTTTCTCTCATAATCAGTCATGAAATTACATGAGAGAGAAGATTCTATTAAACGTAACTGCTCAAAATTTTCTCAGATACTGATTATCGATTAAATTTTTGATACTTCGTATCAGTTACATCAGAAAAAATAAAAATTAATTTATGTAGTAGATTACTGGTCATTTTGTTTTTCAATCCTTTTTTCTTTTGAATACAATATGATTTGAATCTTATTCCCCTTGCTGAGTTCAACTTGGAGAGACGAGATATATCACCAATCATTAGTTGGTCCTTATTTGATAAAAAACATGTTTTACCATGTAGGAAAAGTTCCAAATTAATGGACCATAGCGGGTTATCTTTATTCAGTTATAAAGGAAAATTTTCATTTGGAAAATCTTTTGTTTCTTTTAAGAAAGGTCAACCTAGTATGAGACGTGTATCCAACATTTGACTACTTCTCGAAATTACACGATACAGCATTGGAATTAATATTAGATTAGCTGCTTGCATCTTGATAAAATAGAAGTGCTATTGTCTGTCAACTAAATATGAGGTACCATGCCAATATTGGAACAAATATTCAAAAAACTACAGTAAAAAAATATTGTAGGAGGCAGACTACTAGAGGTATTTGATTATGTTTGAAGATTATGTGACACCTATATGGTAGACATGAATATTTGATATACAATGTTTATCTTGTTTTGCCATTTGTTTGTGGCATCTTTTAACGGACTTCTGTTAGCCTATTCTTAATATGTCTTGGGCAGAAACTGCATATATTATCTGAATTTTTCTACAAACTATTCTAACTATGTTTTTCATTTTCCTCTTATCAGATTAGCCAAAGAGTTTTTGAACTCACAAGGAAAGCAAATTCTACTGATATTTTGCAGCCAGAAATAGAGGCTTTATCAGGTTTTGATGCTTTCAAGGGGAATACTTTGAAGAAAGACGATCATGGTGCTGATGCTGGCCCGGATACATCAGACTTACGCGACCAATTACTTTCTGGGAAAGATTATAAAATTAAAAGTGTACCATTTGAGTTGTACAAAAGGCGCACATCTGCATTCATCCGAAGAGAAAATTTTCTAGATATTGTCTGTGATGCCCTGGCAGAGTACAAGTATGTGGGTCCTAACCAGAGAGCAGACTTGGTATTAGCCTGCAGGTATTGCATTGTTTTATTGGAAAAGTTATTTAGACCAGCTGTACCATATGCTCTCCTGTAGCAATCTGTTGAGTGATATGATTTGCCATTGTTTATAATTTATTGATCAAGATTTTCGAGTAACTGTTACCATGTTCTTATTTTCGACTAATTGGAACTAGATTACATTCATATCATTAGGCATTTTTCTTTTGGCATTATTCTGCTGTATGAGTTTTGAAAATGTCAATGGATATCTTCGATAAAATTGTGATTTACTGATTTCAAAAACTTTCATCTCATGTCTTGTGAATTGTGTTAGGGGTTTCCTAATCACTTATCTGTCTTTCCTGCAAAATGTGCTATCACTTCTCTAAATCGTTGGTGAACACTCCCAATTTGACATCTTGATATGTTTGTAATACAACCTTTTTTTGTTTTAATTTTTATTTTCAAGGAATTTGAGCATCCTTTCCAGTAACTAGAAGAACAGAGAATGGTGGATCTGAGTTTTCAAAATGATCTTGCATACTGATTTGGTTCCAGTTACCTGGTTAAAATAAAATCTCTTCATTTTCTAGTATTTGTTTTAGTAAACATTTTCTTCTTGCACTTTTGGTTTTATTTCCATGTTGAAAATCAGGATCATTGGACTAGAATTTCAATTGCCCCCTAATAGTTATTTTGGAAGAGCTTTTTTTCCTATTCTAAGTGAATTATCGATCTCTAATATGAAGAAAAACATACATCATGACGGCATGTTGATATAGAATATTTGTATCGCATATGATTAAAAACGTATAACAAGTTAGTTTTTCAAAATATGGTGCAATTTTTCATTGTTTTCTTTGGTTTCAGGATCCGTGAACGCAAAGAGTCTGTGACAGTGCTATTGTGTGGCACAAGTGGCTGTGGCAAATCCACGTTGTCTGCATTGCTGGTATTTTGACAGAGAAAAAGTTGTTTGTTTTTCAAAATGCAAAATAAATCTAGGTTTTGCTTATTTTGTGGTAGGATATGTATGTCGGTAAGTTGAAACTGAGTAATATTTATACCTTACAGTTCAATAACTATTATTTTTATCTTCACTATAGGGAGGTAGGTTGGGAATCACAACAGTGGTATCAACTGATTCTATTAGGCACATGATGAGAAGTTTTGCTAATGAGAAAGAAAACCCCTTGCTGTGGGCTTCTACATACCATGCAGGGTGTTTGGACCCTGTTGCTGTTGCAGAAGCAAAGGCCAGAAGGAAAGCAAAAAAACTGGCTGGTGTGTCACATTCACTTCCCAAGGATGAAGCAACTGAGGGTAACAATTCTAGCAAATCTGAGAATAGGATGTCAGAGAGTAGCTCTGGTCCTACTGAACTGCTTAGTCCCAAACAAATGGCTATTGAAGGATTCAAGGCACAGAGTGAGATGGTGATTGACAGTCTTGATAGGCTTATCACGGCATGGGAAGAACGAAAAGAGTCTGTAGTTGTTGAGGGTGTTCACTTGAGCCTCAACTTTGTTGTATGTTGGATTTCCGTTATTTTGTCCTTCTCTATTTCTTTTCTTATTGATGTCAATTTATGTTTTCGTTCTAAATTCTTAAATACTCATGCAGATGGGGCTCATGAAGAAACATCCTTCAATCATACCGTTCATGATACACATTACAAATGAGGACAAACACTTGGAGAGATTTGCTGTACGTGCGAAGTACATGACACTGGACCCAGCTAAAAACAAGTATGTGAAGTATATTAGAAACATCAGAACAATCCAGGATTATCTCTGCAAGCGTGCTGAAAAGCATTTGGTTCCCAAAATAAATAACACAAATGTTGACAAGAGTGTAGCAGCCATCCATGCAACTGTATTCAGCTGTCTTAGAAGGCGTGAGATGGGGGAACAGCTATACGATCCTGTTAGAAATACTGTGACAGTTGTTTATGAGGAATATAGAAATCAATGTGCAGCAAATTCTTTGACCGCTAAAGGAATGCTTCAGTTGATCCAACGACAAGGTTCTTCAAGGAATCTGATGGCTCTTGTTAATACTGATGGGTCTGTAGCAAGGGCTTGGCCTGTTAATTTAGTTGACAGTAATGGGAAGCCGGTATGGTGCCATGGACCAGAGAACGGAATTTTGCATCCAATGTATGGTCCCTTAAGAATTGGGAAGGCAGAACCGGTAAATCTTCAGTTTGGTCTTTATGGAATCAGTGCTTGGCCCAGTGATGGTGGCACTAGTCGTGCTGGAAGTGTAGACGAGTCTAGAGCTGATGGAACTGATACCGGTAGTAGATATGTATCCTCTTGCTGTAGCTCACCAAGGATGTCAGATGTCGCTGCAAAGGAGGTAAAGTCGAAAAATGTTTTGTAAATTAGTTCAATATCAAAATTAACGGTTTGTTATTGTCAATGGTGAAAAACTTGGACAAGACCAAAATCATTCTATCATTTGTTAATAATTTTTGGTGTTGTTTTAGCTCAAGGAAGACTTCTCAGTGCATGGTAGTGATGAGGAGATTGACGATCAACCTGAAGTGGGAAGTGATGAAGAAGATTTCAGTGATGAGGACAAACATGCCCATGAAGAGGTAGACTTGTGCTTTTATCTATCTCTAGTGAATTTAATCTTAGAAGAATTTCAAAATCTTTTGGGTTTCCTTTAGCAATAGCAATATTCGTCAATGTTGTTTTTCCATGAACTGACTTATAAGGTTGTCTTTCACCTGCATACGTTATAACTTAGTTATATAACTAGGTTTGATCTCCGACATAAACAATATCTGGGTCTTTTTTAATGTTTTTTGATTGGTTTGCAGGTAGGATCAGTTGACGAGGAATCAACAAAATCTGATGAAGAGTACGATGATCTTGCAATGCAAGACGTAGTGGAAAATGGGTATTGGTCGGACGATGATGAATTTAGGAGTAAGGTTGGTCTTGTTGGCGGGGAGTTAGGAAGCAAAATGCATGGGGGAAACAGGTATCGTCGAAACCTGGATCTTTTCCATAGAAGTAGAAGTGAGCCCGTGGCAGTTCCAGAGCCACAATGTTCTTATTCTTCTTTGCTCGTTGAAAAGAGTGAGAGGAAAGCCAAATTAAGAACACGTTCCCTTAGTATTCCTGCATTAGGAAAACACAGATCAGCGATGAATGATCCTATCCTTTCTGGTGCTCCTCAGAGGTAGCACCACATTCCCTCTTCAACTCAACAACTAATCATTTAGATTTTTTTTGGTGCATTTTCTTAACTGTCTTGCGATGTTTGTAAATAGTAGAGTGTCCGAAACCTTAGTCGTTTTCTAGTTGTTTTGTTGCTTCGTATGGATGAACTCATGTTTTCACATTTTTCTTGAACATTTTTCTGAGGATGTATATAAAGTATGGAATTCGTGAAGTCAACCTTCTCTGCTCAATGACTTACGCAACATCGCCCCTATTATGATTTGCTTTAAAATATATTTTAATATATTTAGTATAAAAGCCTCATAATTCATATCTAGATAATAGCTTACAAAAAATGCTATGTATTTGGTTAAATTCGTAATTTTCTATCGTAGTTTACAATTTATATTGGTATTATTTTTAGGTTATCACGGTTATTAAAATTGTGTTAAATTGTCGTTGAAAACTAATCAGGTTATAACTTTCTTTTTGTCCAGAAGATGACCGAAGGCCGAAACATGCATTTCAAACTGTCATTAAATTAGTCAACCACAGCTAAATAAGATTTTTCTGAAGTTTTAAAATTTAATTTTTTATTCTGAAATAAATTTAAATCAGTAAATATTCTGTATTATCCAATTATTTGTTTTAGAGATAAATAATATATTGTTTATGGCCCGTTGGTTCATATTCAATCTGATTTCTTCTAGATCAATGTGATGAATAAGAGTAACTGGTCCGTTATAGTCTTATACCTTAACGTGACGCCACTTCTGACCTTCACAATAGAAGCAGGGTCTAATAAATTAATACCCAAAAAGTGTTTATTGTGAGTTTATTAATTTGATTGAAGGAAAATGGTCAATCCAGAACAGCTTTTGAAGAATTGCAGATTTGAACGGGAAGGATTGTTGAAATCAATGTTTGAAGTATATAAAACTCTAAACTCAAGAGAGAGCATTAAAAAATCCTATATGTAGTTAACTCATCTTTTACGACATCATATATATGAATCATTCAATAGATAATTCTACTAGAAGCTAGAACATTCGTAAATTTTGGTATTATTTATTTGAAAAGAAACTTCATCAACTTCTTTTCTATTGAGGAATAGAGAGTAGGGAGTGTTCATATTCTTTTTTTTCCAAACCAGAAGTAAACATTCCCTCATGTAAATTTTGTTATTAACATAAAAAATAGATAATAATACAAAGTAAATGAATTTGGTTAATTTTTCAAAGTAAGAAATCAGAAAAAAGAAATTAGCTTAGATAGACGTAAGAATCGAGTAACATTTGGTGGTTATACATATTATGTTGTACTAATCAATTTTTTTTTGTCAATAATAAAGGATAAATAAATAATCTTTGGGTGTTCTAACTTTTTACACAAAATAATTCTTAAAAATAATCCTTAAACCTCACGTGTTAACGCAGTACTTACCAACTATTTTGTCTCTATTTCATATAATCAAAACTTATTCATTGTTTATAATCATTGTTGTATATCTTCGCATTTAGATACAATATACATTAGAGTAAATCCCTCCAAAACATTTGATCACAAATATAATATTTGATTGTCATAGTTTTAATATGCATTTACATATTAACTAAATACATTATTCTTCTATAATGACGTGCTCAAATTTGGTTCATTCCTAGAGGTTATGGTACATTAAATCCATATATCCTTTTAACAGCTTCAGAGTTATGCTTTACAGGATTGCAAGCACGGCAGTATTCGTTTGAAGTTTCAACTCAGGACTTTGTGTTTATGACATTTTCCATGTCAGCTGTAGTCTTTGGAAGTGTTTCTTATTGTACTTGTACTTCTTGTAAATAATGTCCTTGTATTTCTGCTGCATCTATCTGAATGAGATCCTCATTGAAATGAGTCTCTCTCCCCAGCGGTATCAAATGTTACAGTTGAACCTCCCACAATACCAAAGTTCCACATGCAAAACAGACTTAACTTCTAGGCTATGTAGCCTGAACGTGGTTATCTAAGAGGATTAGAACATCCATTAATTGGTTTACCACTTGCAATATTCCACTATGTTGTTATTGTTCTTTTCCTATACACTTTGATAATTATATTAATACATATACACTTTGATAATTATATTAATACATACATTTAGGCAAAGACAACAATATGGGAAAGAAAATATTGTTCTACTAAAATTATAATGCAATTAAATCTAAAATTTTAAATGCAACCAAGTCCACAATTTTAATGTATCTTGCTAAATATTTCATCAACATCTATATTATCCATTGTTGTCTCTTTAAAATAATTTTATTCTTTTAATATCATATATATCAGACTATAATTATCCACTTATTTTTCTAGACTCTATTTCTATACTCGTCAAAATCAGGATTCACAAATTGTAGAAAATAAGATATAAGTTTATTATGTTGTGTTGTACTCACCCCAAATCACTTATAACACTTACTCTAAACTTGGTCATTTAGTGACTAACTAAGACATATATATACCTCTACCTCCTCATCATTCTACACCAATTCATCCCCTTTGTCCCTATGAATTTCTTTCCCAGTTAGATCATGTATGAATTCATTTACTTGTGGTTTTTTCCATTTTTCATTCAAACTATTTTCTTCTCCATTTATATCTAATAGAATTTATTACCCATCCATCTACCTGCCTCTTCCACTCTTAATATCTTTTGGCATTTGTATATATTCTGAGATACTGATCCATCCATCTACCTTTCCAGAAGTTTATCTCTATTCTATTTCCAACTTTCTAAGTTACATTGTCATCAACTAGCCACCATTAGGTCCTTCTCTAAGTTACTTTATAAGTCATATCTATTATTTTTTCCTTGCATTTAAGTTTCTTCATAATCCATACTTATACTCTAAAACATCTTTTCATATGTCTTGTTCATTCGTTGACCTAAACTCTACTTCTACTTAGCCAATAGAGCAAAATTAATTAGCATAATGTATTTAAATCCTAAACCCCCCTCTTTTTTTAGCTTTACATATGTCTTCCCATTTTATTTGTGTTATTTTTCTTCTCTCTTTATTCTAGCCACACAAAAACTCCTTTTAAATTTTTCTAATTTTATTTTTAGCCCTTAATAGTATTTTGTTGAAGGATATGTAATATAAAATGTAAGATTGTGATAACAACTTTTATCAAGCATACTCGACCTACAAAGGATAAGGATATAAATTTTTATCTTTACCTACCTAATTTCTTCTTGATTTTATCAAATACCCCTATCATAACTCCTGTTTTCTTGGTTTTCCGTCTACCACCATTACCAAATACTTAAATGGTACTCTTATATGTTTGTAATTCAACACTTTGGAGAACCTCCCCATGTCATACTCCTTTACTCCGAACCCCCTATCTTACTATTTTGAAAATTTATCTATAATCCTAAAACAAATTCAAAATATTGAAGAACATTCTTAATAGCAATTATATTCTTCATACATGCCTTAACTATAAACTTGATATCATCCACAAAATGTAGGATGTTTGCTTGCACTTCTTTCTTCCCTATTTTCACTCATTTCAACAGACTTTTTTTATTATTTTTTTTCTCACGATCTCTGATAGTCCCTCTTCAGTAATTGAAAACAAAAAAGTGCAAGTGGATCTTCTTGCCTCAATCCAATATCGGTATTGTAGGACCCTTTCATGCACCTAATCCACTTACTCTCAAAGCCTAGTCTAGCCATCATATATTCTAAAAATTTCCATCTCATAGAATCGTAAGCTTTCTCAAAATCTACTTTCACTATTACACAACTCTCTTTTCTTCTTCTAATTTTTCTCAACTACCTCATTTGCCACTAACACTATTCATCACACCTCTATCTTCAATGAATGTATGTGTTCAATCAATGATCTTATTTAAAAAATTACCTTTAATCTAATAGATAATACTTTGGATACTTACCAATAATATGGATTTGTAGTCATTTAATTCTACATGATTCTTCACTTTAGATATCAATGTTATAAATGATGTATTGACATCCTTTGGGATTGTCCCACTATTTTGAAAATAATTTACTGCCTCCATTATATCTGTTCTAATAACCTCACAAATTTTTTTAATAAATATAAAATGAAATCCATCTAGGCATGGACTTTTAATACTTCCACAATCGCATACAATATATTTTATTTTCTCCTCCAATATTGGTTTGACTAGCTTATGGTTTTCTCGGTTGAAATAGTTTTGAAATCAATATTTCCTAGTTTGACATCTATCCCTCATTTCTCAGTCTTCTTCTAAAAGAAAAGCTATTTTATATTATCCTTTGACTATTTGAGTTACCTCACTTCACTTTTCCTGTAATTCTTAATCTCATTCTTTGATCTTTTCCAGTAAATCATTGAATGAAAATATCTAGAATTCGTTTCCCTTTACTCAATCCATTTGACCATGGACTTTTGTTTCTCAATAACTTCTATTCTATGGTTTATAATTTTTCATATATGAAAATAGTGCTTTCCTGTCCTCTCTTCCCGCAACATCTAGGCTGCTTTCCTAATCTCATCTATCTAGTTCTCTTATTGTATCAATAAGGTCTCTCTTCTTAAAGTACATGTTTCCAAATACATCTATATTCCATATTTTTATATCCTGTTTCAGTCTTTTTATTTTGTTTATTAACTTAATTATTCCATACCCTCCAACCTCGTAACCTTTTCACCATCTCATCAAACCCAATCATATACATCCATACATAGTTTTTAAATGGTCTCAATCCTGAATCAACTTGAGTGAATTTAATACTAGAACACAATGGTTAGACATCACTCTATCCTGCACATATTGTTTGCATCTTGACCATATTTCAAACCATTAGGAGGATAGAAGAATCCTATCTAGTTTACTCTCAACATTTTATTCGATTTGTACCATATAAACTTTTTTTTAACCATTGGTATATCCAACGTCTCCATATTTTCTATAAACTGGTTCAACTCCCTAACCTCACACCTATAACTATTTTGTTGACTAAGACCTCTACTATCCTCAACTGTCATGACTATATTAAAATTCCCTACCATACACCATGTTTTACACACCTTCATTATTCTAATTTGAACTATTTCAGCCCATAATTGACACTTTTCACTCAGATTACATGGCGAGTAGACATTCATAATCATCACAGAAATATTCTCCTTACTTAGCTTGCCTGCCATTGCTAGAAACTCCCTACCTATAATTATTCTTTCACAATTGAAAGACTCCTTTGGCCATATGGTAAACAAACCCAACGCTTTTCTTTGTAGTCAATATTTTCCATTCTATGTCCTTACATACTCAAATCGTAAATCACTTTTCTAGATTTATAAAGTCTATTTTTGTTTCCTAAATCGTAAATCACATGAAGCATGCTCATTCCTTCCAGATCAAAGTTTTTCTTAATCTCTTCTATAAATTTGCAAGTATGTATTCTGTCAAGAAAGCTCCTCTTTAGCCATTTTCAAGTTGATCCTTAACTTGAATAACTATATCATTTCATTTGTTATTGTTCTTCAAGCTCTTCTTATCTCACCTCCCTTTACCACTTGTGCATATGATTCACGTTGTTCCTTTTTTCTCCATATTGCTATTTTGATTATCTCTTTCCTTACATGCACCACCTTTGCTCTCATACCCGTCTCACTCATTTCATTCCTTTGATACCTAGATTTCTTAACATACATTTTCATGTTTTTAATCCAAATGTCATCCAATTCGTCCAATGTACTTGCATTTTCTACTTCATAAAATTTTACAAACTTAAATTTATATCCATATCTCCTAAGTTTTCTTGAGATAATATCTTTGAAACACTTTTCACGTGTTGGATTCACTATACTTATTAGAAAAACGAGAGAATATATATATATAT
>Ga0123340_1004265_pt1 | contig 13534 bp, 12 predicted proteins | sample SirMexnodulemix_FD_89961 | JGI IMG/M metagenome (GOLD analysis project Ga0123340, IMG submission 89961) | Root nodule microbial communities of legume samples collected from Mexico - Siratro Mexico nodule mix | ecosystem: Host-associated > Plants > Roots > Nodule | place: Mexico: Nepantla... | reverse complement strand
ACCAAACACAAGTTGGTAGGGAGACATCCCAATCGGAGTCTTGTAGGTGGTCTTGTAAGCCCAAAGAGCATTATCTAATCTGTTGCTCCAATCCTTTCTGTTGGAGTTTACTATTTTCTGTAGACTTTGTTTGATCTCTCTATTGGACACTTCTGCTTGCCCGTTAGTCTATAGATGGTAACCTATTACAACCTTATGGAGAACTCCATATTTTTTCCGGTTGCAAAAATGAGAGTCTTGGTCACTGATGATAGCCTTGGGAACACCAAACCCGCAAAAAATATAGGTGCGTACAAAATCCACTACAACACTAAAATCATCAGTTCCTGTGGCTTTCGCCTCCACCCATTTAGAAACATAATCCACTACAAGTAATATGTAAACAAAACCAAAAGAAATAGGAAGCGGTCTCATAAAGTCAACACCCTAGACGTCAAATACTTAACAAAACAAAAATGGGTTGCTGAGGCATCTCATATCTACGGAAATACTCTCTGTTGTATGACACTTTTCACATGATTTGCAATAAACAAAAGCATCATGAAATAAGGTGGGCCAATAAAAACCAGAATCTAGAACTTTATGTGTGGTCCTTTGCAGCTTAAAACGTCCACCACATGCATATGCATGACAAAATGCAAGTATGGAGGAAAACTCATGGTCAGGTACGCATCTTCTAATGACCTGGTCGCTACAAAACTTCCACAAACAGGGGTCATCCCAAACATAATGCTTAGAATCACTTTTCAATTTCAAGGTTTGAGCCCTAGTGAAATAATCTAAAAGGTTACCAATAACCAGGAAATTAACCAAATCAACGTGCTAAGGAAGGGGAGACTTACCTTGTAGCTGCAAAAGTTGCTCATCTGGAAAGTCATCTCTGATGAGGGATGGTGCAACAACTTGTGATTGGATTCAACTCAAATGGTCAACTACTAAATTTTATGCTCCATTCCTGCCTCTAATCTCTATGTCAAACTCCTAGAGTAACAACATCCATCTGATTAACCATGGCTTAGCATATGCTTTCTTCAAGAGGAACTTCAAGACATTTTTTGCATTAAGTAGATATGATATAAACTTGTCTAGAGCAAAAACCACAGCTAGAAGCTTCTTCTTAGTGGTGGTGTAGTTAGCTTGAGCTGAATCCATGGTCTTTGATGCATATGATATGACATGAGAAGCTTTGTCTTGTCACTGAGCCAAAACTGCTCCAACTACATAGTTGGAGGCATCACACATAAGCTCAAATGAAAGTGTACAATCGAGAGGCTAGATAATAAAGGCGGTAGTCAAACACTTCTTCAAGTGGTCAAAAGTAGCCTTGCAATTACCATTACAGATGAACTCCGTATCATGTTGTAGGAGGTTGGTCAGGGGTTGGGCAATGTGGTTGAAGTTCTAGATGAACCTCCTGTAGAAACTTGCAAGTCCAAGAAAAGATCGAACTTCTTGTGCTGTTGTGGGCTAAGGTAAAGCAAAAATAATTTCTATCTTAGCAGGATCTATCTCAATTTCGTTACCTGATATAACATGTTCTAATACAATACCAAATTTAATCATAAAATGACATTTCTCATAATTAAGTACCATGCTACTATCAATGCATCTCTGCAAAAATTTTGCCAGACTACTCAAACAATCATCAAAAGAAGACCCATATACAAAAAAATATCCATGAAAACTTCCATGCATTCTTCTAAAAAGTTAGAAAAGATGCTTATCATACACCTTTGAAAGGTGTCAGGTGCATTACACAAACCGAAAGGCATCCTTTTGTATGCATAAGTCCCAAGAGGGCAATGTAGTCTTCTCTTGATCCTCAAGTGCAATGTGAATCTGAAAGTAACCTGAGTAGTCATCTAGGAAGCAGTAATGAGACTTTCCAGCTAACTGCTCTAACATCTGATCAATGAATGAGAGAGGATAATGGTCCTTTTGGGTAGCTTGGTTAAGTCTCTGGTAATCAATGCAGACTCTCCAACAGTTTTGGACCCGTGTGTGAATAAACTCATTCTTCTGATTGGCTACCATGGTGACTCTTGACTTCTTGGGCACCACCTGTACTAGACTCACCCACTGGCTGTCAGAGATCGGATAAATGATACCCTCTTGAAGTAGCTTAGTGACCTATTTCTTTACCACATCCAGAATAAATGGGTTGAGTCTCCTCTGAGGCTGTCTCACTGGTTTAGCCCCATCCTCAAATAAAATCCTATGCATGCAAGTGGAAGGGCTAATACCAGGAATATGTGCTAAAGTCCAACCAATTGCTTTCTTGTATGTTTGGAGGACTTACAACAACCTTGTTTCTTGATCGGGCAACAAGTGCTTGGCAATGATGACGGGTAGCCGCCCTTCCTTCTCCAAGAAAGCATACTTGAGATGCTCAGGCAAGGTTTTGAGCTCTAACTTTGGGGGCTGCTCAATGGAGCAAAAAATTGTTGTAAGAGGTAGCAACTTCGCAAAACTGATGTGGGTCTGATTGGTACCTACAAAAGAATCAACACAAGAAATACTGTCAAGTACCTTAGTGTTAATGTCAGTACAATGCGGAATTGCAATAGAATATTCACTACCATCATCAACATCATAAATATAGGACTCTCCATAAGAAACTGACTCATCATACATGGATATATCGGAAAAATCAGCACAATTATGATACCATATATTGTTTTTGCAATCACAACAAACATCAGACTTATCAAAAACATCCAAGCTTTTAGCATGCACTGAATCAAATAACTCATCAACCACATCATCAATGGCATCAATATACAAAATGGAATGCTCCTCTTTAGGATGTCGTATGACATCAAATATATTAAATTTAACAACATTATCACCAAACTTCAAGGACATAGTATCAGAATGCACATTTATCTTGGTCCTAGCAGTCTTAAGGAATGACCTGTAAGAATGATGGGGGACTTGCTAGAAGCAGAGTTACCCAAAATGTAAAAGTCGGTAGGAAAATAAGTTCGTTCACCCTATCTAAGACATCTCCAACTAAGCCTGCAGGGTGTGTATTACTTCTGTTAGCCAAATGAATGACCATACCGATAGCCTTTAAGGGACCAAGACCTAAAGAATTAAAAATGGATGTGGCCATGACATTTATGGATGCACCTAAGTCTAACATGCAATCATCAAATCTACAATTCCCTATGATGCAAGGAATAGTAAACGTCCTTAGATCCTTGCATTTTTAAGGCATTGGCTGGATGAGTGTTGAAACATTCTTACTTCGACTAACTCTCTCATTACCCTTTAGCTTTCTCTTGTCGGCACATAACTCCTTCAAGAATTTGGCATATTTCGGAATCTGCTTGATTGCATCTAGGAGATGAATGTTCACTTCAACTTTTCTAAAAGTTTCTAAGATTTCCTTCTCCAATGCTGCATTTGTCATCTTCTTTGGAAGGGTCCAATCTCTGTGGAAAGGGTACAGGAATAGATGGCTCAATTGCTGCCTTGCTTGTCATGTCCAAGTCTTTCTCTTTATGTCCATCTCCAACTCCTCCAGAATTTGGCTTTTCTAGTTATGCAGGTCCCACGGTTTGCTTTCCAAACCTCAAAGTAATGACAATTATGTTCTTCCCATTAGCATTTAGATTAGAAATTGCTTACGAAGGTAAACTATTAGGAACTTGAGATTGTTTCTGATTAATTGCACTGGCTAACTGCCCTATCTGAGCCTGTAGACTCTGAATGGTGGCCTCAGTCCTCTGCTCAAATTACAAATTACTAGTTGTCATTTGCTTCATCAATTCTTCCATGGAGGGGCCACCCTGTGGCTGAGAGGGTGTTGAGGTAGATGGTGTGGTTTGTTGCACAAAACTCTCCTTCTGATGTTGGAATTGAGGTCTATGTTGGCTGGAATTTTGCTGCCAATTTTGCCTTGGATAGAAGGTGGAATTGTTGGGGGAACTATGGAAATTCTGATTTTGATTATGACTCTGATTTTGCCCCCATTTCAGATTAGGATGATCTCTCCATCCAGGGTTGTATGTGTTAGATTAAGGATTATATTGCTGTTGAGGTCTCCCTGGAAAAGCTCCAACTGCTGCAATAGTGTGATCATTGACATTATCTTCTTGTAGTGTGGGACAAGCATCAGTGGGATGTCAAACATTAGAGCAGATACCGCATAGTCTAAGTTGTGGACTAACAGCAGAAACCTGGGTTGTTTGACGCATGGATAATTGTCTGACTAATCATGCTAACTCATCAAGCTTGTTGGTTAAAATCTGTTGATCTACTACAGCGCTTGAGGGTTGAAAATTCAGTTTATTGGAGGAAGCTTGCACATGGTAGATTGCACAACTGTTGGATCTAGTCCCAAACCGCTGAGAGTTAGCAGCCATATTTGCAATGAGCTCTCTGGCTGCTGCAAGTGTTTTGTCCACCAAGGCACCTGTACTGGCTGCGTCCACCATGCTCCTATCCATGGGTTGAAGGCCTTCATATAAATAGACTATGAGCAGCTGATCCGTAATCTGGTGGTGTGGACAACTGGCACAAAGTCTCTTGAATCTCTCCCAGTATTCACATAGATTCTCGCCACCTGCTTATCTAATGCTACAAAGCTCTTTTCTGATTGCAATGGCTCTCTAGGCTAGGAAAAATTTCTCTATGAAGAACCTCTTCATGTCATCCAAATTAAATAATGGATGTTGGCTGGAGATAGTACAACCAATCCTTCGCTTTACCATCTAGAGAGAATGGGAAAGCTCTGATTTTGATGTGATTCTCATCAATCCCGTGTGGTTTCATGGTACTACAGACTATATGAAATTCCTTCAAGTGATTGTGTGGATCCTTATCTGCAAGACAATGAAACTTGGGCAACAAGTGTATTAATCCATATTTTAGTTCAAAATCAGCATCTAACTCAGGATATTGAATGCATAAAGGTTGGCAAGTAACATCAGGTGCAGCCAATTCCTTAAGAGTTCTATTGCCAATGTTATCAGAACAAGGAGAAGAAGTATCTAAACTAAGAAGATACATTATACTAGAATGATGAGAAAAGTCAATATGACTACTGCTACTCCTAGAATCTAAAGAAACATAATCAAATGCATGATCATCATGATGTTTAAGCTTAGGCTCAGGTGCATGTTCAGATTGTATCCTAGTTCTCTTTAACTGATGCAAAGTCTTTTCTATCTCAGGATTAGCATACAATTTTAATCCTTTACTCCTAGTACTTATACATCAGCATTGATCATGACAATCAGTAGAAAATAGAAAACATGCAAATTAAGAAAAATGTTGACAACTATCTACGATTAGAAGAAAATGAGAAAAATAAGTTCCAAAACACTATCAAATGTTTTTTAAAAATTATGGACCACCATAGGTCAACTATAGCAATACCCGAGAGTTCAAAAATGAAGAGAAAAATCTTAAAAATTGAAAAAAAATGGTCAAAACGGTCGAATTTTGCATTTTTAGGGTGGTTATGCCCATCACTTGTAATGGGCCTTGCTATAAATGCCTTCCTCTATATCCCTGCAAAAATTCAGCTTAGACGGAGTTAGTCAAATAATTCAAAAATACCCGATATACCCTTTTCTAATAAAAAAAATAAAAATTAAAAAATATTGTTCTTAGAAATAAACTACTCTACTATGCGCCTAATACATGAAAATGCATGCAAAAGAAAATATAAATAAAGAACTATGAGGGTCCTCAACAACGGCGCCAAAATTTGATTCACGTAATAAAAGTCAACCTAGCCTCCCATCGATTCTCCCAAATCCCTCACTGGTTTCTAAACATAATCCCAATAACATCTGTGGGTTAAACAGACTGGAATCCCTGCATCTATTTAACATTCCGACTACTCCACAATCGTGAAGTAGTTTATCGAACGCCTAGAGTGCCAAACCAATACAATCACATGGTGAGAAACATCATCGGTTCGACTTAATTCCAACTCGGGAACTCCACAACACATTCCAATCGGACTGTATTCGTCCATTTATAGATTCAATCTAACCATTAAATCTAACAATCAAATTAAGACAACAAATGAACAAGTAATTGCAGAAACAAATACAAAACACAAACCTAAGGATTAACAAAACGGGAGAACCTTGGATTGAACAAAACGTTAGCCACTCTTCATCATGGTTGGCATGAACATGAATACGAATATGAAGTGAATGAACATGAAAATAAAAGTGCAAAAATGAAGAAGAAACAAAGAAGAAGCGAAGAAAGTGAACGAAAATTGTATTCCCAAAAATGATAACTGTCTAGTGTGGCTTTCGTACACAACTCACTACAATATTCAGAGTTTTTCTTGACTGAAGGTGGCCTAGGCCCACCTGTATTTTGACCTAATTTTTCACCAAACATGCACAGTTTTGATCCTAGCTAAATTAGGGGTGAAATGACTAAGTTGTCCTCAATTACCTATTTCTGCTTAAAGTACTGTCCAGATTATGTATGTCAACTTCAAGGCTGATTTCATCCACTTTACAATTCGAATTTGGTCTTGGACCCTCTCACAATGTTTGTAGATCTTTGAGTTATCTACAAAAGGACATAAAGATCAAGTTAATTTGAGACCTGTAGCAAAAGTTATGGACAAAATACGAAACATGCTCAAATTTGGAAAATTTCCAAAAATTTCATCAAATTGAGTCAAACTTTCAATTAAAGACCAATAAGCCCAAATACGGAAAAATAATCCAAAACTTGTCATTATTCTTATAACTATTCAGTAGGAAAGTGGTTAAAATAAATAATATCAACTACTTAATTGTATTAATTTAAAAGTCGGTGTCATTTATAATTTGATATTTACTACCTTATAATTTTTTTTTGGAAATTTGTTGTCATGCTACATGTATCACTTTATTTTCAGAAAGTGTTACGTATGTATACATGTGTATGAACCTGGTTGAATTAAAGAGCAATATATTAAGTACTTGCATGTTATGTTGAAAATTCTAATTACTTTTTTAAGTGTAAATTGAAACTTTTAAAAAAATTAAAATAAAATTTAATAAAATATTATTTTTGAAATATGAATAGTATGATCTAGTATTTATCAAAATACACTAATTTATGAAATTAAAAATAAAAATATAAGTTTAGAATAGCTAATTTACTAGCAAGATAATTCACAATTGTAGAAATAGACTATATATTGTTGAGCTTGTTTAACTAGTCAAAGGGAGTGTATTAGCATAAAAAGATAAACCACACACCCATCCTCTTGTTGCATGCAAACTCACAACGAGAGGAAAAGAAGGAGGAATAGACAGTCAAACAAATCACTATGTTGTGGGACTTAAGTATTGCATACAATTGACAAAAGTTTCTTCTTTCTCTTCCTTGTGTGATACAATGGTGAGTGTTGGAGAAGTAGTTCCAATTATTTTCTTTTTCTTTTTCTCAATCCAACAACTCTTTTACTTCCCAAAGGCTCACCATCATCTGGAAATACCCACATAAATCATTAATTTCTATAACTTTTCTCTCCTAGTTACAACCAATTAATTTCTTTTTCTTTTTCCCCTCCCAAAACTCTTTTTCTTCCCATAGACTCACCATCATCTAGAAATACCCACATAATGTCATTGCTATCTATAACTTTTCTCTTCTAGTTACAACTGTAACATCCTAGAAAATTATCATTGAAGTAAAAGTGGTAAAAGTGGAATGAGCACTTGATTATTCTATTATTAAACTGAAAACAAGTATTTATAGAAAAAGCTAGTAGTTAAGTCTTATTTTCACTTGAGTCACCATCTCTCTAAACCTCTGTTTCTTCCTTTCCTTTGACTTCTCTCTCTGCCTCCGCATCCGTCTTTCATCAGTTTCTCGAGCGAAGCCCACCATTGAACTTGTAACGGAGAACAGAGCAAGTCTATCCGATCAGAACCTCAGTTAGAGTAAGTTCATTTTCTGTCATCTTCTCTTAGAGCCAGTTTTAGGTTTTTGTTTTCCCTTGCAGTCTGAACTTGCATGTGGCCTTTGAACCATCAGACGGTGCCTCAATGAGCTTAGTTTCCTAGCGTCTTAGTCTAATAGTTGATCAGAGGTCTTTTGGTGGAGGTTCAAGTTCTTGAGGATCTTAGGTTATTGGAACTCTTAGAGAGAACTCCCACTGTGATTCAGGTAAGAGAAGTTGACCTACATTGTTTTTTGAATTGGGTGTGATTGTAGGTTAGGGTTTGATAAAATAAATATGTGAAATGTATATGTGAAGATCTTTTGGAGCCCTGAATTGAAATTTATAACTTTGATGTTGACTTGATTTTGCATGTATGATGTGGCTCTGTGAAAGTTAATTTTTGTCAAATTTAGTTAATTTGAGGCATGCATGGTAGCTCTGAGGTAGTAGAAACTATTAGATTCATCTGTCAAATTTATGTTTTCTCCATAACTCGCCCAGACTAATATTCTCGCCTAGACAAATTCACTTAGAAATCTGAGAGGTGCTCTTGGGTCCAATTGCACCTAGGTAAGAGGTGTTTTGCCTAAACGAGAAGGTAGTCTTGACCAGGCGAGAAGACCCCTAGAACTGAGGTGCTTTCTGGACTGTTTTTACCTAGGCAAGGAATCCTTCACCGAGGCAATGAGGTATTCTCGCTCACGTGAGAGTAATCTCACTCAGGCTAGAATGACCCTGGAGTGAGAGTGCTCTCTGGACTATTTTTGCTCAAGCGAGAATATTTTTGCTTAAGCTAAATTTGTTTTTGGACTTTTTGTTTTGATTGTTTGATTATTTTATAATGCAATGTATGGATTTAATATAATAGATTAATTGATAATTTAAATTTAATTGTATTGATGGTTTAGTGATTTCTTTCATTTTTGAGATTGAGATTGAAAAGTGAATGAATGCATGAGTAGAGATCTATATTGTGATGTGATATTGTTAAAAGTATTGGTGGAGTTAGTCAAGATCTAGGTATAGTGTTTTTAGGAAAGAAAACATTTGTGCCTAAGTCAATTAGGAAGTGCATTGTCTAAGGATCTGATCAATAACGATTGATATCCTGACTTTACTAGTAATAGGAATCAAATAGATGATCGTTACTAGGTGGAGAGTTGAAGGAGGTCTGAACTGGGTGACCACAACTTGAAACATAGCTGGTCAGAAAAGTCTCAGGGGAACTACCCTGTCATACATGATTGACGATTCATTGTTTTGGAGGCTTATGAACTCACAACTTGGAGTTATATGACATATGCATATCTAGGGGATCTATTCAATGCACGAGTCTTTCGGAAGTAGAGTCAAGTCTGTAGTGTGTCAGTGTCTTTTAATTGTAATGATGCATGAAATTGACTAAGATGGATAATTATGAGGCGTTTGAGTTGTGTTGAACTTTGTACTTGATTGAATGATTTTGAATTGCTTAAAATTGGTTAGCTTACCCTTTCTTTTGGCATGCTTGTGTTTTGATATCTGTCTGTGATGATCGTGTTTTTTACATGGGAGCAGATGGTGCTGCAAGATGGATCTGTAAAGGATCACTTGGACTGAGTGATGCTAATAGTGATAGGACTTATTTTGAAAATTTTTTAGAAATGTGTTGTAAATAGGTCTGACTAGTGTATGATTTTGAAATACTTTAGATTAAAGGAGGACTGTATGCTGATGAACCTTAATGATGATTAGTAGAATACTTAGTTGTATGCATGCTTTATTTTGTGGGGCATTACAACAACCAAGTATCTTGGAGCACCAAGGTGAGTTTTTTTCTCTTTTGTTTTCCTTCTTTCCTTCTTTGCTTAGGGTTAGGGTTTCATCTAGGGTTAGGGTTAGAGTAGCATTGTTAAAAAGATGTTTATTCTTCTCCATTATTCTATTTAATGAGTATTTTGTATTTTTTCCCTCTTGTTGGGTTTTCAATGTTTTCATTTTTATAATGTAATAATTTTCTCCCATTCCTTACTTTGTGATCTTCACTTTGGAGATTTAGTGAGGTAAGAAGAGCTTTCTTTCTTCATTTAAGTTTGTAGTTGGATACCTAGCAAATAAAACTCGTAATCTTTCCTACACCTATTTGGAATTTTATATTTTGAATTTGGTATTTTACATTAGAAAATGATTCCATGAGTATGAAAACCTAAGTTAGATTCGAAAACCACTTTAAGTGGAGTTGTATGGCAAAATTTATGCATGAAGCAAGCTTTTGAAGCAAGCTTTTGTATTTGCTGGCGAAAGTCAAAAGTTATACGAACTTTAGGATTGCACGTGCTTTATTTCATATTGTTGTATATTATAATTTTATCTTGATCAAGATAATGATAAAAGATTGATAGTGATTGGTTGGGTGATGAACTTTCGGGTAAAAGATTTATGTTCACTTAATTATTCACTGTTGAGTGACGTTTTAGGCTAAGTCATGGGTGATTGATCGTCGACATTTGTTTGGATTGACTTTAATTTATTTGACAAGTTTACAATGAATTTTTTATTTGTCTAAAATTTTGGATCTTTGATTTATAGTTGTTTTTGCTACCAAATTTTGTTAAAAATGTAACTTTCACTACAACATTTATTACTTTAAGTAACACTTTTGTTGGTCACAGACAAATAAATGTTGCGTAAAAGTGGAAAAGACCACACTTTTACTAGTGTGGCTTATTTTTATTATAGGCCACACTTTTCGAGTTGTGGGCATTTTAAGTCACAATTTTCTCTCGTATTCTATTAAAAAAAATAGGTCACGTTAAAAAAGTATATCCTAAAATAGAAAAAATGTGGTCTATATGAGTTATAGTATAAACTACAGGTTCTGAGTGTAGCCTATTACTCACCCTCATGAAACCAAAAGATTAAAGGTAAAATTGTAGGTTTCACACACTCGTACAAACAAAAAATTAAAAGTAAAATTAGTCTTCCCGCTGGTACAAACAACAAATTAAAGGCATTAAAACTAATATTAAGCTTCCTACTACCAAATCCTCCACTGTCTACCTTACCACTCTATCAAATCCTCAACTCATCTCCTACCTCACTCTCTCAACATTTTCATCTCATCTCCCTCATTCTCTGATCGACCATCATCTCCTCGTCACCATTGTCTGTCATCCAACATCTTCTCCCTACGGTCATCGTTGCGCTCTTCATCATCTTTGGTGAGTTTCTCAATCTCGATCTTTGTCACACTTTTTGTCGTCTCTCACTCATTATCACGTGCTTCTAACTTGTTTCTCACTACTGTCATTGTTTGTCTCAGTCCCTCTCATTTGTCATCCAGCGCTCGTTTTCTGTTGTCACATACCCACAAGTATTTTGCCATAGTCATTGACGAAAGTGGTAAGGGACCATGTTATCAATTTTTGTTCCTTCATCAACCTAATTTAGGGTTTTTGTTATTCGTATTATTCGAATTTGGTTTTATTATATGATTTTAAGACATATCCTTTTCTGTGTATAATTTAGGATTTTTGTGTTGTTGATCAAAATTTAAATGCATCCCAAGGTAAGTTTGCTTGCTTATCTATGTTTGGTCTCGATCAATAGAGATAGACTACCATTATTATCAATCTCATACGATAGATTTATCGCTAAAATATTTCCATTTTGGGTTTGATTTGCTTTGTTTGTGCTATAATTTAACTGTTTGTGTAGTGTTTGGTTGGATTATATTCAAACTTGACTTTTAAAATAGGGACGAATCTATTAAGGGGTTGGTTGATGTGTGGAATACCTTTTAAAACAGGGATGAATCTATAAAGTTTTTTTTTTTTTTCCAATTTGTACATAATGTTATTATTTCCCTATACATTTCAAATTTTCTTGGAGCTCTATATTTTTTAGTAGCTACTGTTGAAAATCTATTAAGTGACTTTTAATTTTTAAGGTAAGTTATTAGGATTGTATCAGTTCTTTTTTTTTTTTGAACTTGTTTTCATCCCTTCAACTAAATATTTTGTAGTTTTTTCCAGCTCAATCAGGCATACAGCAAATTGGGGTTTTGGGAGGAATTTTGTATTATGAACTGTGAAATAAATTTTTCCATGTATGATTATGAATTAATGTACTTATTCTTTAACATTTCGAACACTTATTCTTTAATGCTTGTAATAATATATTTATACAATCGTATGTATCTAATAGACATACTGTATTGCCTTTCAATTAATGAAGTATCATTTAACATGCCATATTTTATATTGATTCATATTTCATGCATCAAATATGATAAAAATTTCCTTAATGAATTTTAGTTATATTCAAAATATTACTAACATTTCTTTATTATCACTCACTTTTATTTCCTTACTACATAACTTTTATCATATTTTCATTTTTTCATAATATTTTCGTATTTTTCTTCTTAAATTTTTTTACTGCTAAATAATTTAACATAAATCATTAAATAATGTTTCTCTAATTTCGTAACAACCAATTTTATAAATATATATTTATAATTACTTTTTAACTTATTTTTTCTATACAAAATATTTAATTTTTCACTTATTTTCCAATATTTTAATATTTTTCGAATTTAATATTAACACTTTTTATTTATATATTGCTCACAAAACATTAAATTATTTTAATTTTTCCCTCAACTTATTTATCTTAAAAAAGTTGTTATTGTTCATAATAACTTCTTTTATTTATTGTTTTCACTAATAAATAAATGAATAGGTCCAATTCCACAATTTTAATTTGCATCGATTAAACTAGCAAAAAATTAAATAAAATAAAAAAAATTCAACTAATGTTACGTTGGATCAATCGGGGTGTATAATGTGGAGTCAACCGACTCAAATTTTATTTTTTTCCGAAAAAATTTCCTAAATGCGTTGGCCTAGCCAATGCATTTTTTAATTTCTCTTTTTTAAATTTTTTTGAGTTTGCGACGGCTTTTAAGTTCGTTAAGCCAATGTTATTCTTCAATTCTTTTTATTGACATTATGTTGGTCTGACAGACACAATTTACAGGCAAAAGCACCGTACAGGTGCAATTTTTTTCCGTTTTTACCAAATGGGTGCAATTTTTCTTTTTACGAAAATGGGTAAGTCTTGCCACGGAGGAACGACTTCAAATGAAGAAGTCGTGTCATCATGACACGACTTTAAGAAGACGCGAAATTAAAAAAAAATTGAACTGAAGTCGTGCCACGTTGGCACGACTTCAATTCATTTTTTTACACTGAAGTCATACCTAGGTGGCACGGCTTCAGTTCATTCTTTTACATTGAAGTCGTGCCAACGTAGCACGACTTTAAGTGAAGAAGTCGTGCCTCTGTGGCACGACTTACCCATTTTCGAAAAAAAAAAAATTGCACCTGTTTGGTAAAAAACGAAAAAAATTGCACCTTTTTGGTGCTTTTGCCCAATTTACATTCGTTATTTGACCGACACAAATTTTTTGTTATTATTTCAACAGTTTCTTGTAATGATTTCAGTTGTAGTTGTCGTAACCTAAATCACGACGGGACGGCGATCCAAAAAAAAATTTTATAAGAATAGTTTGAAAATTTAAGGAAAGGAGTCGCCACCATAGTTTATTAGGAAAACTATAGAAAAACCAAAATT
>Ga0123340_1004262_pt1 | contig 13535 bp, 7 predicted proteins | sample SirMexnodulemix_FD_89961 | JGI IMG/M metagenome (GOLD analysis project Ga0123340, IMG submission 89961) | Root nodule microbial communities of legume samples collected from Mexico - Siratro Mexico nodule mix | ecosystem: Host-associated > Plants > Roots > Nodule | place: Mexico: Nepantla... | reverse complement strand
TTTTTTTTTTTTTATAAATTAAAATATATAAAAAATTTAAAATTTTTTTGAATAGACTGTTTTTTTTTTTTTTGTTTTTTTTTATTTTATTTTTCTTTTAACGGCGTGGTGTATTATTCTCGAATAATTGACAATATCAAAACATCTAATTTTGCGGGCCTTGTGACCGAATTTATTGAAATATAAGAAAATGAAGACACCATATTTTTATTGAAGTAATGGCCTAGTGGAGAACTTTTTTGTTTCTTCAAATGCATCTTCATTGCTTTTTTTTTTCTTGGGTCGTGGGAGAGGCTGCTGAGGGAATTGGGAATATGAGATCTGCTCATCTTGTGATGCAGTGATTTGAAGCAGAAGGTGCAGCAAGGGACAAATGAGATATTTTGACCTTTGAAACATAAACACCTTTCTCGAAGCAGAGGAATCAACTACCATTAAATGAGCCTCATTCACCAGCCAAGAAATGTAACTGGCCCTTGTTCATGAACGATCAAGTCATTGCGTATATAGCTTCTGAAACTATATAAGAATAAAAATATATTATTTTTGTTAAATATAAATGCAAAATATACATCATCTAGCTGTAAACAAAATATTCGGATGCCATGTGGTGATGAAGATCTGACCTCCCCCTTCACTCATTTTATCTTTAGGATAAGGCTAAATGTAAAATTACATTCCAAATCCAAAACATAAAAAGAACATTTTTATATAAAAACATGTAGTGACAGAACATATAGATTGGTGTGTAATTTTATCATCCAGAATGTTGTAGAAAATATACGGAGACAATGATAATTTTTCATTGATAAGTGAAGAATCTTATACAAAATTAGAGAAACAAACTTCTCTTAAAAATATGGAAAAAACTGTTATTCAGTTTTAGAACAGAAAAATAACAAAATTCTGCAATAGAAAAAATAACAAAGTTTTGTAATAGAAAGAAACAAAGTTCTAAAAAAAAGTGTTTGAATAATTATTTCGTAACAGCTTCATCCCACATCATCAAAAGATGCGATCTTTAACACTCCTCCTTACCTCTTTTGATGCAACATCAATCTTCTCTATCAAGTCTTCAAATTTGCCTTTTTAACGATTTTTACTAGTCATTAGCTCGAACATTATGCTTTCTCTCTGAAAAACTTGGTTTTTTTTCTACCTTTCTGCAGCACACATTTGCTTAATTCAACCTTTTCTAACTTCCTATCAGCATCATGAACAAAACTTTTCTTCTCTAACTCACCTGAGTCATCAATTTCATTGATACCCTTTGATTTCCTTGTCTTGTTTGACAGCTCCAGCGATACTTTTGGTTTCTCAGTTTTCATTTGCACCTTCCCTTTTGAATCTGCAGTAGTCGAAAGTATAGATTTCTTGTGTGTTCTTTTCTTAGAGATTTTAGTTTGCTTAATTGAATTTACACCCTGTGATTTGACTTCTTTCTCATTATGCTCCTGAGAATTCTGTGATTCATTAGTTTCATATGAAGCTGTCTATCTTGGCTTTCTAAGTCTTCGATTCTAACTCAAAATTACATCTAACTTTCGGTATTTGGTTGCATGCATATTTCCTTCTTCAACTAAAATATCCTTTCCCTTTTCTTCAGCTAAATTTGTAAATGCTCTAACAATATAAATCTTAAATCTGGAAGCTTCAATCAATTCAAAAATAAGGGCATCTCCATCATCCAGTTTATGGTCCAATGCAAATGCTCTCCAGTCACCGCTAAGTCCACTTTTGTTGTCAATGTAAACTGCCTCGTATTCTGAGCCGTTTTCATCTTCTAAAACCACGTCTTATACAATTTTTGGAAGATGTTCCTCACAAAATTTAGAAGGAATACCCTTTCCATCTGGAGGTATCTGAACAAGTTCTCAAGTGTCTTTCTTCTCAATCATATACAACTCCTCCTCTATATCTTTTTTTCAATTTAGGTCATTGAAAGCTTCCTCATGATCAGGAGGTTTACGTATTGTAACATTACATCTCTGATATATGTCAAATAGGGATATAGTATCTTTCACATGATGATCATCCACATTTTCATCACAACCTTCCTGCTCAATTATTTCTGGAACAACCTCAAGGCCTTTAATCTCCTTCATAATCATTTCTTTAAAAACTTGAACACCGTCATGAGAATTCAACCCATGATTTTCCATTGCAAGCTTCCTAGACTGCTCCCGAGTTGACAGATTTCACAGATTCCGTCTCTTTTATACCCAATCTGTCCCGAATCAGCTACAGAAGAGTAAGGTCTGTTTGTAAGTTTACATAGAAGCTTTTGTACTTCATCTTCACTGACAACATCTTAATGCCAATAGTATCAAAGACTTCACAAGTTTTATCTTTAAACACAATAACATAATCTTTCTCTAAAAGTTGCCCAACACTTAGTTGATCAATTTCAGGGATATATAGAACATCAAAGATTATTCTTTTACCTATGCCTTTGATCTCAATATAGTTTCTATTTTCAATTCTGACTTTTCGAAAAATGGATTCTGTCCAGCTTTACAAACATGCCTTTATCACGAGTCATGTGATGAGTGCATCCACTATCAATCAATCATGTTTCACTAGTAATGTCACTAGCAAAGCAAGTTGCCACAAAAAGATACTCTTCCTTCTCGTCATCGATCTTTTGAGCAATTTGCATCCCTTGTTGCTTTTTTTTTTTTTTGCATACCTGCTCCACATGACGCTTTTGATTGTAGGACCTACACATCACATCGGGTCTCCACCAACATCTCCAATGTGGATGAGAAGTTTTTTTTGCAGTGTTGACATGCTGAGTACTTCTCCTTCTCGTCATTGTCATTCTCATCTCTTTTCTTCTCACTTTTTCAGCCTTTCTTTTTTGTTTTGTAACTCAGTTGTGACTTTGCTAGAAAAGCTCCTTCAATACTCGGCTCTTGTCTCAACATTCTTTTCTGCTATTGGGTTTGCAGAAAGTTCATAAACTCGATTAGTGAAATCTTTATGACATCTCTTGAATCTTCAAGTGATGAGATCTTTGCTTCAAACCTCATTGCGAGACTCACCAACACTTTTCCTAAGATCCTTTTATCAGGTAAATCTAATCTTCACGTAATAGTCAGATCTTGTTGACCACTACCAAGAGCTTATCAAAATATTCTTTTATGATCTCGGCCTCCTTCATTCTCAGCATCTCAAATTCTCTTCTGAGATTGGAAACTTGCATCTGTCGAGTTCTTTCATTCCCTTGAAATGCCTCTTGGAGAGTGTCCCATGCTTCTTTAGTTGTTTCACAAGCCATAATTCTAGTGAATACAACATCAGAAACAGCAAAGTGAATACAGCAACAGAGTGAATACAGATCTTGGCCTTCAATCTTCTTATTGATTCATCATTGTAATTTATGATTTGAGCTACAGTTGGATCTTCTTGTAGCGGCTGGATTTCAAACATCACAACATCCCACAAATCATTTGCTTCTAAATAAGACTTCATTTTGACAGACCATATTTGATAGTTTTCTCCAGAGAAAATCGGAGGTGCTGTCATTAAGTTTCTGGCCATGGATGAAGTTTTTATTTTTGTCGAAAAGCTCCTCATTGTTTTCCTTTTGTTATTTCTCTCACAGTATCAAACCCATAAGAACTAAGAGCTCTGATACCAATTATAAAAAATATATGGAGACAATGATAATTTTTCATTGATAAAAAAAGAATCTTATACAAAATTAGAAAAACAAACTTTTCCTAAAAATATGAAAAAAACTACTATTAAGTTTTAAAAAAAAAGTAATAAAATTGAAAAAATAACAAAGTTCTATAGGAGAAAGAAACAAAGTTCTGTAACAAAAAATATTTGAATAATTATTTGATAATAGCTTCATGTCACATAAAAAAAAAAAAAAAGCAATCTTCAACAAATGTACAGTATTTTATAATTGGCTTTAACTCTTCTTCGTGGGTGTTTTCTGTATCGTAATGATTCTTTTGAGTGTTTTCTGCAATTTGTCATCAAACATATAGAAATTACATTTTGGAAACTCTATGCTAAAAAAAATCAGATGACTCAGGAAATTTATTGGATTTAGAAAGAAACATCCTTTTTTCTTTAATCATTATATAATAATAAAGGAAGGATTGATCTAGTTTGGACAAAAAATTAAAGAAAGTGTTGATCCATTTTGACAGATAGAAGAGCTAAAGGTTTGTGAATATTTTGGGATGAAGCATTTGTCCTGGGCACCAAGCATAGAAGATCTCAACTCTTAGTGTTGGGAATTGATGATGATGACTCTGTGGACGGAGAAGCAGAGATTACAGAAGAAAATGGGTCAGTTAGTGTTGTTAGCACCTAATTCAGTGGCCCTAAATTATCTATGAATGCTTTAACACGGGTGCATAATTATCAAACAGTGCGGGTCAAGGTTCTATATATCAAGAAAATGTTGCAAATACTAGCACTCAAATTTCTTAGATTTGTAATTAGCTAAAAAGTTTGGGAGTAAATCAGACTCCAACACTCCAATGATTGTGACAGCAGGAGGTGGTACAAGGTTGGAGGCTCCTTATACATATATATATATATACACACAAACGCAAGGGCTTTACTCGCCAATTACAGCAAAACAAGTTTATTGCTGATGTGATAGTGCTTCCTTTGTTGTGTTGTGATTTGATATTGAGTATCCAATGATTAACTCTTTGGGTCCAATCCTTTGGATTTTACCAAGTTGCTGATGAATTTTTCTATAGATGAAAAAAAGATTTGCTTTGAGGGGAGCCAAGCCTTAAACATCAAGTTGATCAACAACAAAAAGGATTTCACTCGCGTTGTACAACAAGGTGCTCAAATGTGTTTTTTATACTTGAAGAACCATTCATCACTTTGAGGTCCATACTTGCAAAGATTTTATTGTTGAACTTGGTGACATATCCGAGGATTCGAAACAGTTGCCTCCACCTGGACTTTGGCAAAATCACAAAACCATTGGCTGATATGTTAAAGAAAGATAGTTTTCAGTGGTAAGAAAAATCAGCTGTTGCTTTTCAGGCTTTCAAAGATTCCCTCATCTCGGCTCTTGTGGTAGCTCTCCTTAATTTTTCTAATCCTTTTGTTGTGGAGAAGAATGCACCGGGTTCAGGTATTGGTGTTGTGCTGATGCAAGAAAAACACCCAATTGCTTACATTAGCAATTGTAAACAACATTTCCGTGCAATTGTTTGTATAGAAGCAACAAATAATCAATTGGAACTTCCCCCTATTCAGGCATACACAATGTGTTTTATGTGTCTAAGTTGAAAATGTGCAGAGATCCTCAATCTTGTACCATAAATCTTTTACCACAACCATATTCACCTGTTCCTTCTAAAGGTGAGCTAGAGGCTATTCTGAATAGGAATAGAAAATGGTTAAAAGGGTATTCTTGCTACTGAGATATTGCTTAAGTGGAAGAATTTACCGATAGAACATACCACTTGAGAGTTCTATTATGGTATGCTCAAACAGTTTCCTAATAATTTTCACCCTTGAGGACAAGACTGCACTTGAAAAGGAGGGTATTGTTAAAGCAATTACAGTGCTCTAAAAAATGGTTTGATTTTAATAATTACTTGTTTGTTTTTCATTTTTGTCATCAACTTTATTTTCTGTTTCACGTATTATTGTTGTTTTTTGGTTACTGATGTGACGCTAGGTAGTGCAGAGATTTGTTAAAATCTCTTTTCCAAATGTTGCTGCAAGTGCCTCATACTATTTGGTTTAGACTAGTGAGTTAAATGGAAAAAAATAGCATTTTCCCTGTTTTGACTTTATTTCCATTGGCAATGGCAACAAATCTCATTCTTAATTATTCTTTGCCTGCTTCTGGTTATGGACGTTGTTGGAGTTTTCTCTCTGAATCCAAACTCCATCACAAGATGCAGAAAGTTTTAATTAAATTTAAATTAAAAAAAGGAAATATAATGTTCAATTATAGTTTTGTTTATTTAATTTAAAATGTGTATATTTATGTTTTCTTAAATACTGCAGACTCTTAAATTTCATTTAAATTCTTTATTTTTATGTTCCAAAGTGCAAAAGTCAACTTCCAGAGTTCAAAACTAGTTAATAACTTTTTCATTTATTAAAAAAATTATTTAACCTTTTTTTCTAACATTAGCCTTGGAAAAACTTACACAAGCATTTTTTTTTTCTTAAGTTACACAAACAAACCCTGAGTATATGTTATAAAAAAAACCGACCAAGAACTCATAAACGTCATCTCATTTTTACGAAGTTATATCAGAAATAATAATAATAATAATAATAAATGATACTGTTTCTTATTATTTTTTTTATAAAATATTAATAGTGATGAACTAATTATGCTTTCCATTCAAAAACAGGGTATCATAATCCTGAATTTTATGAACATTCCCAAAAAATAGAGAAGCAAGAAATCACTCAGCACATTTTCAAAATTCTTAAAAGTCAATCTATACAATTATTTTTTTCAAAAATTTCATACATAGGAACATAGTCAAGGAATGACTAGGAAGAAATCACTTCATAGATTTTTAAAGTTCTTAATCAAAATCTATACAATTATTTTGTGAAAAAATGACATACACCATCACATTACACACTCTTTTTGTGATATGCTTCTAAATCTATAAGAAGAAAGCTGTGTACAGAAGGTCAGATGACGAAGCAGGAACCAAACAAAATGCCCCAATTCCAAAATAGTATCATCATCGTACTAATCTAAACCAAGGGAACTCAATTTAGGTGTCAAGTGTGTGTTTTCCAGATACCTTTTGAAGGAGTGGATTGTGTTATTTTTACAACTCTCTGTCTTGGTTGTTGCGTATTCTTTGTCACCTTTTCTTCAGGGTTGTCATTTGCCCTCACCACATCAACTTTCACTATGTGATGATCTGAAGTCCCTTTGGAAGAAAGCACTAAATAGGAACCAGGAACAAACTTGTATGGAGAATTTGATGATGATAATATGTAATCTACCCTGGTTCCGTACTTACATGTGCCTTGGACACCTGCATAATATTTGCAATTTTAGTGATCATAGTAAGAACAATAATAATAGCAACAATTAATAACCATGTTTAGAGTTTGAAAATTGTGTTTGTACTTTGGCCCTTGGCAATCATCACAACGGACTCGCACTCCCCTGCATAGTCCTTAGCATCAGTGTAGTCTTTACTCTTGAGATATTTCATCACTTCAACCTTTGGTGTTGGTTTTCCCATCTCTTCATAGTACTGGACCCAACAAAAATTTTGATTTCTACTTTTGTTATTGAGAGTGAGACCAAAAAGCAACAAAATAATAGAGGTGTTACTTCTGTGTCATGCATACCTTCACAATATCTGTCCATCTTTTCTTGGGAGTAATCCGACTCATCTAGTGAATTAAGGCCTCCAGCTAAGATGTGAGGCTCGTCACTAGATTGGATTATTGCATTTACCTGCTTCATTCGCCAATTCTCATCAAGATGATCAAGATGGGTACAGTAGAAGTTAAGTTCACCTACTTGAGGAACATCGATAGTGGCCTTCAGAACATTCCTGTGGCCAAAAAATTAATCAATCAATTTTTTTTGCATGTCATGCTCATCCTTGTTGTTAAGTCATTCTCTAACCACTATGCTTTCAGTCTAGAATGCTTCAGTCCTTCTAACTAGTTTGGTTGAAATTTGGATTTCCACAATCATTTTTCAATAGATGGTCATTAGCAATAGATGATGCCTTTGGAGGAAAGGAACAAATTTCTCAATATAATTATGATGAACTTCAGCAACAAAATGTTCTGACTATTCTCATTTGCATCAGACAAATTTACTCTACCAAACTACAATTATTTTATGCTGGGCACAGTGCAAGTTTCGTTCTTTAAAAACACCAACCAAGTAAATTTACATTTTGGAGGAGTTGTTTATAGTATTCAAGGAAATAAGCCACCGTTTGTATTTGGAGAATCTAAAAGTGTATATAAAACAAGAACAAAACGCTGGAATTGCTGTTCCTTCGTTGGAATAAACTTCTAAAAAAATCCGATTGAGGTTAAAAAAAAAAATGAGTGTGAAGGGACCATGGATGAATGGTGACAACAGAGAATCCCTGTATGGAGTAGGTGGGATCCTGCATCGCTGCCTACAGCTATTACAGTTGGCATGTCGTGCATTTATCATTGCCGTTGCCACGTAGAAGAAAACAAGGAAAGAGAATCTAAGAGCAGTTTCAGAATTGATGTTAACGCTAAACTTTTTTGCGTAAAGCTAAATGGAGGTCGATCATTGCTTAAGCATTGGTTTGAAAGAGTGAGTAGTTTGTGAATGAGAAAATCTTCTGTATGGCTTTTGGAAACTTCCCATGTGTTAGTTTGAGAATTCTTTTTTGGTGCAAAAGTGGTGGAATAATTGGTCACTTTATGAGCAGAAAAGTGATTATCTCTTCATTTTTCTTTGCAATGATATGCACGAAGAAGCTTCTTCGAAATACATACAAGAGCAGAGAACCAAAAGGTGTTGTAACTTTACTTCTTTTTCTTTCAAAAATATTTTTTATTGGGGTTACATTACTATATAAAAAAAATGAAAGAAAATACCTGCTACATGTATTTATTTAATGATAGAATAATAAACGCATTTTAATAAACGATTCATGAAATGTACGTAATGAATAAAAAAATGTACTATTTAATTTCTATGTATTAACAATAAAAAAAACTAAGTCAAAATAAGTATTCGTGTGTTTCTTTGAACAATGAAAACTACTGTGCCTCCATTTCCGAGTTCAGTCCTGTTCCATTCCAGTGACCCAAAAAACTTAACCTTAACATAAACAAAGAAAGTGCAGAAACGCAAATGATGAAAGTGAAAGTTAGTTAAAAGAAGTGACCTGAAATCGGTGTGATCGAAGATTTTGTGAGAGACGCAGCGTTTGATGGGCCATTTGGACAAGACAGCATTGCCGTACTCAGGTGCCCAGCTTTCGGCGAAGACGTAGTTCATTCCCAGCGCCGCCGCCAAATCAGACAAAGGCTTCATCCCATTTTCTTCCTCAGCCTTCACATCTTGCAGACCCAAAACATCTGCGTCCACTTCCTTCAGAACCTCAACCACCGTTCTGTTACTCACGTGGGCCCCACCTCCTTCCCACGACCACACCTTCAACCCCTCCTTGTCGTGTTCCGAGAAGCTCGATTGTCGGCTTCGCAGCAGCGAAATCTCGTTGTCTGGTAAATTTATGGAAACCCTCATCTTCTGTCGGCTACCAACGTTCTCCTCTGCTCGGTTCTTTACTGACTGCGACTGCTTCAATATGCTTCTCGGCCGCGAATTCGCCTTCGAAGCGACGCCGTTTTGCTCCCCCAACTCGCGTGCGGCTTTGGGGAGCGCCGGGGCCATGGAGAACAGCGCGGCGTTGAACGTCGCCACCCGGATGGGCTTCGGAGCACCCAATTGCGCGTTCGGATGAACCGTCGCGGAAAGGTTTGGGCTTGGCTCGGTTTGAGCCTTTGGGGCGTTTTTGTCGAGCTTGTTGATCACTACTACTTTGGGCTTCGAGCGGCGGCGAATTGGCCAGCGGAGACGGCGGAGAAGGCGGCGGAGGTTCTTGTTGATGAGCTTGAACATGGTGGAGAAGTGGGCGTGTGACAAAACAGGGTCTTGCCTTGGGGAGATCATAAGATGTGGAGTTAATTAATCGCAGAGTTGCGGTTTTTAACTCTGTCTTGTGGTGACGTTTGGCAAGGCATGGACTTCGTGTGGGAATGGAAGCACTAGCTGGATAACATATAGTAGCTTGTAAGGAAAATGAAGAAACAAAAACCGAGTAAATAAAGAAATGTTGACATGGATTAGATTAGGGACTAGTTGAAGGCTTGCTTTGCTTTGTGTTGAGAGTTGAGTAGAAAACGGGAAGGGTGTTCAAGGAAATGAGTTGGTGGCATTTGGCATTTGTGAAGGAAATCTTAGGGAAATGGAATGTTTATCTGAGGAGGATGCCATAATTCAGCAGAGAGACAAGAAATAAGAGAAACGGGAGATGCATTTGGGTATGGTATGACCACTGTCGTGCTCATCCCCAACTGCTACCAAAAAAGAAAAGATTATTGGTTTGCTTTTAGTTGTGTAGTGGACACAACACAACACACGCAAAGGCAAAGGCATGTAAAACTTGCTGATGTAGTTTAAAACTTGGTGCATTTTTATTAATCATTTTGACTAGGAAAAAGTTTATCCGAATATATACATTGCAAATGGTAAGTTCAGAGCATTGTTACCACTTCATATTTTTATTGTTTTTCTTGTTTGACTAAGATAGAGAAGTGAGGAATGAAAGGAATATTAATGGCAATAAAGAGAGTAAATTAAATGAGGAAAGAAGTTGAGGTGGTGATGGTGGCATGCAAGTGAGATTCTTATTTGGAACTCCACGTCACAGGAAACCCGGCGTAACCATCTCCCATGAACCTAACCTCCCATTACCATTTTACAAAATAATCTAAAGAGTAAAGACTGGAGTTGTGACTGTTGACTCTGACTCACTGCAGCTAAGATGTGAGAACTTGTGTTCTGTGATAAAAATAGAATAAAAATCAGATACAATAGAGTGTGAGCTGTATTTGGGACCCCATTTCATCAACTTAGGAAGTTGGAATGGACTCAAACACCTTGTCAAGACCAAATAAAGCTGGAATACCAGGGCAAATGGGCACCCACCTTTCTGCATTGCTTTTTTTTTTCCTTACACACTCCACAAGTTTTAGTTTTTATCATTCTTTTATCAAGACCAAAATGAAAATACTATTATTTATATATTTGGTTTTAGTATCTAATAATCTCTTACCTAGATTTTTTATGTGAAAAAAATACTAGAAATAAATAAAAAGAGTAAGACATGGGAATAAAAATAAAAGATCACAGACTTACAGAAGATTCAAATCTGAACTGATAGACTTGTATGTGCCAAAATATATTATGTATAGAAAACAATATAGTAAAACAGGAAGGTCTGTTTCACAATGTACCCTACAAGTTTAATGCACAACAGTTACAGTGGCAGAGGAATGTATATGTTTGCCATATAATGTAAATCTAATCATCACGTATAGTCACTTTCTGAAGGAAAAGAAGCACCACGACAAGAATTCTGAAAGAGAAAGGCAGAGTGAAACTAGCAAAATTGTTCTTGAAATATTTAAATACTTGAATAACTTGTAAATAATAATAATTTAAATTGAACTAGGTTAATATTTAGTTTGTGATTCAAATAGATTCGGATTGAGTCCGTCTGCGGAATTATAGGCAAAATCACTTTTAAATATAATAGATTTAACTTTTAAAAATGAAAAATAATAAAAATTAAATTAAAATTTATTTATATGACTTAAATTTTAAAATTATTTTTAATTTTTATTTCGTTAAGTTATACCAAAATGACTGATTAATGCATTGAACTAGATTTTAGAGCTTTTCATTTAAGTGATGGGATTTGTACACTGGTTTTCCCCATTCATGGAGTGGCCTATGCCAAATGCGAGTTTTCATAATAGTGTAAAAGTGACTCTAAAATCTAGAGAAATAAATGGTATGCACATGTGTTGGTATTTGAATAGCTAGATGTCTTTTCACATTGTTTGGTTTAGTATCAATGTTCTTTGTATCCACACATTAATATTAATATTAAACAACAGGTTATCTACATTTTTATACGATGAGACATGCATAAATTTAAATAAAATTATATGAAAGTGATTGAATCCAAAATTGATTTAAATTTGTGTTATTTCTTAATTTTTTTAGTCATTTTAGATTACTTTTATTACTTTAAGAAAGTTCCAAATAAATTATATAAAAAATAAATTATTTAGACAATAATAATGTGAAATTTTAATTAAAAACATAAAAAATAATATAATGTATGTGAACTTTTAATAAAACAATAAAAATTAATATAATGTTGTAAAGGTTAAGTTTGTTATAAGTATACCTATTCAATTTTCTTTAAATTTAATCTTCAATCCTATTTTTTTTCATTTGAAAATTTTTTATATTATAATTTAATTTTTTAATTGGTAGGTGGGAAATTTATTTTGACATGATTTACAACTAATTATTTAAAGATCTTAAATATTAAATAATTTTTCAAAATCATTTTTATTTTTACTAAATAATAATTTCATAATTAATCATCTTTTAATTTTAATTTATAATTATTATTTTTTAAATTAAACTAAAGATATTTTAGTGAATTATAATAGTATTTAATTAATTTTTTTCTGGACTATCAATTAAATACATTCAAACTTTTTTTCATTTTTCTTTTTCTTAAATCACTTTTCAATTTTTTTCTTTTTCTTTATTTTTTTCTCAATTTCTTCCAAATCTAAACAAAGTGTTAAAAGAAGATAAAGAGAAAGTAAATTAGGGAAAGTAGGATTATTTGTTTAATGAAAAGATAATGAAATTAAGTAAAAAGTTTACTACTACATTTAATTGATTTGATTGAATGAATGATGGTAGAATGTTTTTAAATGTAAAGTTAAAATTGTTCTTGAGTGTATTTTTTAAAAATAAATTTTTGGTTAAAAAATATTAGTTGAGAAACTAAAAATAAAATTATTTCCTAAAAAATCAATAAATTAAATTATTTTAAAAAATAAATTAATACTTTATTAAATAATCCTCACAAATTCACCATGTTCTCTTAATCTCCCACTCTAGTTTTCATTTTAAAACTTTTCTTATAAGTTATCAGAAATCACTTAAATCATTATCACACATCATCTAAAATTAATACCATAAATATCCACAATAGTAAACCACCCTTTCAAAACAATGCATTAGGATTGTTTGGCTATTTCAAAACTTCTTTTATGTGATTTACAAATTGCATTCACGTGGGCACTCGCTGGTTGTCTTAGTTCTTTATTTGAGTATAATTTAATATTTTAAAAAATTTAGAACCGGAAGCCCCATATCAGTTTGGTTTAAAAAAAAATAAACTCTGCTGAAATCATATCTTTAAGAACAATTCATTTTTCCTTTTTTCTAAAATGATTTACTGAAATTATATTTAGTACTTTAAAATATAACTTTTGGATAAAATCGTAATAAAAGCAATTTTAGTTCAAAATAATGTATAACTAAGTCATACATATAGTTATGATTTTAGATTAAATAAGAATTTATTAAAAGTAAAAAACATTAGAATTTAAAAAAAGTCGTCGACAGCAGGGTTCGAACCTGCGCGGGCGAAGCCCAACAGATTTCAAGTCTGTCTCCTTAACCACTCGGACATATCGACAATTTCTTTATAATTCGTCACACTATTATATTTATTTGTTAGTTCAAAGAGTATAATTGATAGCTAAACAATGTAAATATAACATTTCAGGGTAATACATTTTAATTTGAAGGAAAAAAAAATAAAGAAATGGCAATAAATTTTATTTTCATTTTATACCAATGAAAATTGTAAATTCCTATTATAGTAATAATAATAATATGATTAAATTAAAATAATATAAAACATTGATATTACATAATATAATAT
>Ga0123340_1004258_pt1 | contig 13543 bp, 5 predicted proteins | sample SirMexnodulemix_FD_89961 | JGI IMG/M metagenome (GOLD analysis project Ga0123340, IMG submission 89961) | Root nodule microbial communities of legume samples collected from Mexico - Siratro Mexico nodule mix | ecosystem: Host-associated > Plants > Roots > Nodule | place: Mexico: Nepantla... | reverse complement strand
TATTCCTGTATAAATTTCAGATATAGGTTTTCTTTATTTCAAAATGAAATTTAGGATAAAATCTTTAAATGAATCTAAAACAGCTGGTTAAAATGTCTTAAGAAAATAAGTTTAAACTGATTTTCTGACATAAATTCTTACCTATATTTTCCTGTATTATTCTATTTTTTTATTCTATTTTTTTTTTTTTACTGAATTACATTATTGGTTAGCGTGAATGGATGATTTAACTTAATCATCATGTAAAAATAAGAAAGTTGTTTGTCGCTTAAAAAAGGTTACTTTCCTTTTTTTTTTTTTTACCATGGATAATTATATTTAAGATATGGTCAAACTATAATTATAATATTATTTTTTTTTACTTAAAGATCATATTATAATTGATCACCTTATAAAGGTCTAGTTTCTTTCACCCCAATAAACTCAACCCCATTAATAATTGTGTGTCTTTTGTTATATCACTAGGTGAACCATAGCAAGATATTCAAGTTTTTTTTTTAAGGAATCATGAATCAATCAAGTTAATTTGTATGGATTTAATATTTATAAATTAAATTTAATGTAATTTAAAATGTATATAAATTTCAGTCTCTCTATGTATAAAATATGGAGGCATTTAATTGAAGTTGATATATATATATAAGAGAAATTTGTAGTGAGTTTGTGAAACGTCTTCTTCAATCCGTGGATAGCAGTGAGCATAATAAGTATTGCCAGGTTGGCTCCAATTTGGTGATTTGGTAGTTGCCACCATCAACGAAATTTTTCATCACTTTTAATACGTAACAGAATAAATCAACACGTTTACTTTCAGAAAATTAAGTAGAATTTTCAGAACTCTTGTTTATCTCTACATATTGTTGCAACATCCTGGCCAAAATAAATCATATTAGTTCCACAAGTAATTTTATTTATTAATTGTGAAATTTTAAAATTAAATAAATGGAGTATAAATTATAATCTTTTAGATTTTTTTTTGAAAAGAAAATAGTTGAATAGCTAAAGGTAATATTTACGAGGAATATAAATAAATCTATATATAAAGTTATTGTTTAATAAATATATGAAATTACGCATGTCACTATAAATAATACCTTTATTCTAAAGTTTTTATAATCATGATTTTTTTCTTGTTCTTTGGTATTAAAGATAAAGAAATGTATGTTATTTTGATATTGAATTATTTTATAATATTATTTTTTTCACTATTTTTGTAAAAATATATTTAATGAATATTTTGACAAGTATGAATATACATGTTACTTAGTAGAGACGAAAATAAAATATAAAATTCATATTCGTCATATATGAGAGATAAAAATGAATATGAGTATTTATATGGAATATAGAAATAAGTATAATCAAATTAATACACTTGTCTCACTTTTGTACCATTATCCTAAATATTTGGTTTGTGAAAAAAGTTATATTTATGATTTTTTTATTAAGATTTAGAATATTTATTACATTTCACTTTATTCTCAAATTCCCATGTGGTTCACTACTAATGCTCTAAAGTGAGCAATTAACATGTTAACAATATAGGAGAAGAAATAATTAGGTAAGAGAATTAGGAACAAAATTCTTCTTTAACTTCAAATAATTTATCAATTTAACCAAAAATTTGAAATTAAGATCTCAATTAGACAAAAGAAGCTCTAGACCAAATAAAATTTAAGAAAATGGATAAGAAACAAATGGACAAAGAAGAAAAAAATAATATTATATAACTAATAAGTACAATAATGATTCACACAATTTAAATGACTTTAGAACTTACCCATAATAATCATATCTATGTCTAAAGATTTTTTTTTAAACATACAATAATCTATGTTAATATTTCAATCTCATATGAATCTTAGAAAATATTTATATTCAGTGCAATTGAGTTATCAAATAATCAATCCTAAATAAATAGAATTTATTCTTATGAATAATTAAGTTATTTAGTTGCCTATAGTCCACATGTAAGAGAGATCCACCACCCTTTTTATTCACCAATAATATTATTAATGTTTCACAAGGCCAAACCCTTGGCCAGACAAATTGTTTATCCAACCATTTTTCCTGCTTCTTTAATTCTACCAACTCAAGTTATTGTATATGGAGCTTTTGACATTGATGAATACAGGTCTAAGCTTCTCTTTTTATAGGTAACCTTGGAACATGATTAGGAAACATATCTATATATTCATGACCATTCATATACTGCTGACTTTATATCTATATGGGTGAGGATTACAAAACACTTAACTCTTTCTCACATCCGTCCAAATACTTGTGTTCAAACCAAATACATTTTACTTCACTCCAAAAAGATCCGTTTCTTCTCATCATGGTATACAAGGATGTGATTACCAAACAACTAAATCAATTCATAAGATAACGTCTGAGTTTTTTAAAGACAAACAAATCAAATTCATTTTGAATTTGCATCTATCCACAACAACCAAAAACCACTATAAATTGAAAATGCAACTACAAGATTAGTTGTTCTCAAAATAAAAACTTTTAATTTCTTATCGGCGTAAAAATTTTCCATTTATTGAAATTACGAATTAATCTTCATTAATTAACTAAAGATTGTTTTCCTAAATTTTATTTTGTTAAAAAAAAATTAGCGAATGAATGATAAATGCAAACAGAAGAGTGTGTGATGAGCCAAAGTCAAACCGCATCCCAAAGATACCGGAAAGCATAAATTCGACGATCGTTACTGCCATCGTTTAGCGTTTGTCTGATTGTATAGCCATCTTCGTCCATCAACACAATTCTTTTCAATTCTTTAATGCATATCCCGAAACAAAAAAAACATATTTTGTTTTCAAAAGATGAAATAAAGTTTTGATAAATCTTGTCTCTGTTGACATAACTTCTTGTGGATTTAAATAATAGCTGGTGAATGCTCTTTTATTTACCAGTTTTACCATGAATTTAAAAATTAAGTTTCTTTGAGGAAAAAATTGGATTTTATATATCTGTAGAGAGTATTAATAGAATAATTTATTTCTTATATCAATTTCGTATGCATTCACCCCTTTAAAAATATCAAGAATATTTATATGTTTAAATATGTAAAAACATGGACTCATACTTCTAGGTAATAGCTAATAACTTCAAGCTCAAGTTAGGATGGTTAAAAATATCTGGTTATGATGCAATGTATTGCAACTAGCCTAAGAAGGTTTTATTTATTTTAAAACTTGGTTTCTAACATTTGACAACTGATGGTTGCCGTGTTCAAGTTTCAATGTCATTCAGAACTGCTGGGTGTTCACTTAGATTAATAAAAAATTTGCTTTTGTTTTTGTAAGAAGACAAGATAAACTACACTCTTTTTCTTAAAGATGAAACAAGTTTATTCCAGTTAAAAAGAAGAAGAAGAAGGAGTAGTCCATATTCTATCAAACCAAAAAAGAAATATTCCATTAAAATGTGATTACTATCTGTACCTTATAAAATAAGAAATATCCACCTATCACTTGCACTTTAATTAGAAAAAAATGTTTCATATCCTAATTACAAAAAAGTTAGAAGACTAACTAAAAGTATTTGTCAACCATCAAAAACTTTAAAAAATGACTCTATAGCCAGTCAGAAATATAGATATAGATTGAAACGTAAGAATTTTCTTTATACAATTTTACTAGAATATATATTCATTTCTTGTTAATTTAATATATTAATGTACAAGTCCAAACACGAAACAAGATAATAAAGAAATATGTTAATTCACTCATTATCATAAAAACTGTCAAAAGCTATATATATGGAAACAAGAGTAAACTTATTATATGAAAAAAAAAAAATTACCTTTTGTATAAGTACTAAATAGGACCACGCAGTCTATTTTTGTCAACCACAGGATCTCAACCATTAAAAATAAATTTTCATTTATATAAAATATTAGTAAAATAAAGACTGAATGAATAAAGATAAATGGATACCAGAGAACCCTATTCCATTATTTTATTAAAATGCACCTATGTGGTAAACTGGTAATCTTTCCAAATGCAGATTAATAACTGGACGTAATTAAGATGCAGTTGTTCACCGTGCTTTCAACCAAACAAATAACCAATTGCGTTGAGAACAAGGACAACACATTCCACAGTTCTGAGAATGCGACAGCACCTTAGAAGAATGTGACCGGCACAAAACTTCTTTTACTTTAACAATGCCCTGCTGCCCCATCACCAATTCTATTGCGCTATAATTATTTGACACTCTTTAATTCATCTCTTTAATTCATCGTCATCGCGTAGAACATAAGCAAAGTCAGCGCCACAGAATTTTAATTAAATAATATTAATTCAACATTATTCATCACAAACTTATTTATAGTCAAACTTTGTTCATCACAAAAACATCTATTAATTCAACATTCTCATATGATCCATTCTGTACAAATTTTCGATCTTAAGCTGCTAGTAGTTACAATTTAAAGACCCATAAAGAAAATCAAAATGAAATCTTACCATTCTCTTAAAGACTTCTACTTACAGAAAAGAGAATGGTATTTGAACACAGACTTAACCCAAATCAATCCTCTCATTATTTGGATACTAGACCATATTGTTTTTACACAAACAGTTTTGACATTTACATATGGATCAACTGAATATATTTACAAACAGACACAAGATAAAATTTTATCTCTTCCTCTTGACTCAAACGATCCAAAAATTACTTTTCCGTGCTTATTGTATGAAGACTCTGTTATGTTTATGTTGAACTGAATCCTAACATTAAAACTTGTGCAGTGAAAGAAGAGGATCTATGCCAGAGCAGGGATGCTGCAGTTTCGCCTATCCCTATCAAGGCAATCAAATCCCTCAATTCTCACAGCAGGATTGTTACCAAAATTAGCTCGAACACACCCTCCCTTCCTGGCAGAGGATGAGGGAGATGGTGGGAGACCTGATGCAGTCGGAACTACCACCCACGACTGCGGTGAGAGCGGAGAAAAAGTCTCATCCCCAAATCGAGCATCTTGTATCAAAGGGTTACTTGCTCTGCTAGGCGGCGACCCGCAGAAAAATGGTGGCGAGGAGGCTGCCACTGGCCATGAGTGCTCTACATCAAAATCACTATCCTGAAAAACCATCAACACACAAAATCAATCAAATCTGAGCACAACCTTCATCACAAAACAACAAATTAACCTAAACCACACAACTCAAAACAAAAGAGAAAAACCAAATAAAAAACATTAAACAACAATACCTACCTTGGTGAGTATGTTGTCCAGAGGATTTGAACCAGATGAGCTCGAATCACATGGCTCGACCTGGCAGCTGCAGAGAAACAAAGTATGCAAAGTTCAGCACAATAATAGTAATAATATTTTAATATAGAATAAGGAGAAAAAAACAGAGCATCTATCTATACCTGAGATGCCACCGGAAGTTTCTAGCAGGGTGATCGTTGACCGGAAAGTTGAAGAGGCCGACGCGGCGGGGCTTGGGGCAAACCACGCTAATCTCATCGTGGGATGGAACGACCACGTTTTGGATGGCAAACTGCTTCATCTTGCTCCTTGGATTTCTATCTATGTATTTAATTAACAGCTAAAACCTGCTCCACAACCAGAAAACAATCAGAAGAGGCCATAAACGAAAATTAAAAAACCGAAAGCAATAAACAAATCAAGCGTGTCAAACCAACCAAATTCGGTAAAACGAGATCGTAAAAGCACATGTAACTATTTGAGATCTACTAAAATTGAAAAACCTAATTATAATAACGCTTAGAGTTTCTTCCTGAAATCAGAATCACCTAGCTCCTACCATAGCTATACACCTCAGCTACAGATCTAACTAAAACAATACAATTATTGGCGTGATTTATTTATGCAAATAAAAAAATCGTTATATGAATTGAAGACAACATAGATCGAGTGAGATCTGGAAAAAGAAAGAGCTGGTCATGATTATTAAAATTCAATTTGAATTTATTGAAAAAAAAAAATGAAGACAGAAGGTTAACCGTTGGAAGCAGAGGGATCGAAAAGAGTGGTGATAGTAGAAGCAGTACCTGTGAGGTGAGATTAAGTAACTGTACAGAGGTTGTGAAGAAGAAGAAGAAGAAGAAGAAGAGAGAAGGAATTGAATTGAAAGAAGAAGTTGGACAGAGAAAAGTGAGGGGATAGGGATGGAGAAGATGGAACTATGGTTTGCAACCACACTTGCTTTATATTTATCTTTTTTTTAATTATTTTAAAGGAGATTTTTTATTTTAATATTGTATGGTTAATTCATGCGGGCGGTGCCTCCCGCGATAAATCACATCGATTTTGGCACCCATGAATCGTGAATAGTTTTTGAGGTTAAAATATTAAATATGATGTGAAAATATCTTAAATATCAAGCCACCCTTGGGAATGAGAATGAGTCTTGTATGGTGGAGCGTTCTGCAACGCACAACGTTTAACCTCCTCCCTACACGTGGCACCCTCTCCCACTTTTAGGACCCAAGGTCGGCAAACTCATCCCTTCACTCTTTCTCCTACTTTACTATTTTTTTCACTTTAATCTTTTTCTTACCACCTCATTAACCTACATCATTCGCACCATACAATTCAACCTAAATCAAACCCTTTCTCTAACTATGTTTTCTCTTGTTTCTTACAGGATTAAAACTACTTATTCTCTCTCTTTATGTAATTATGTATTTTTTATTTTATTTTATAAGATCAATATCATATCTATTGCTTCTAATATTCGTTATATGTAATATAACCAGATCTACACCAATACCATGTCGTATGACCTAGAATGGTGATTACAAGGAATATTTTCTTATAAATGTTATTTTATAAATGTTAGTTTACAAGTTCTATTTTCGAAAATATAGTTAACCTTTTATGTTATTACTAGTGAAAAATTAGTGAATACTATAAAATATTGAGTGTGACTTTTGTAATAAGAAAATAATAAACTAAATTTCAATAAGTTTTAGTTGGCAAGAAAAGGATGAGTTTAAAATAACATGTTGACATTTTTAATTGACTTACTCTTTAACTGTATATTAATCTCAGGCAATTAGTTGTTTGATTTTTTTTATAAATAAGTAGGTCAAGAGAGGTGGAGTTTTACCACTATGTCTAATTCATGTATAATTCACTTAATATTTTATTTTTTTATAAACTCAAGATATCTCTTCTTCAAAAGCTAAAGACAAATTATTGCAGCAATGAAATCCATTATTTAAAAAAACATGAAATATTTTCACATATATTTTCTATATACGAAGGATGTTGAGATCAACACATATAATCCAATATTTGAAAGAGAAGATAATTTCCTAATCATGTTCCACCATGTTAATCTCACTTGATATATCTTTGCATGGATTTTGATCTTTAAGGCCGACGTTAATTTTAATAAAATAATTATACATTTTTTGTTTTGTATCTATTAATTTGTTAAATATTGTTTTCATTTATTCAGTAGGGCGGTTGTTAAAAAATTTCTACAAAAGGAAGATAGAATGTCCCACCATGTGAATCTCCCGATTAATTTTGACTTTGAGTAACAATCTTGTTTTACTAAATATCTATTCATTATTTTTTCGTTTTCTGTACGATAATTTTTCATTTTTTTTTATTTTTAATTATTTCACAGGTCTGTTGTTATCAAATTTATATACGCTTAAGATTATTTTCACTTGAAATACCTTTGATAAAGTTGTCATATAAATCTTTCTTATTTTTTTTTAAATGTCTTAAATTCTTCTTACCTTCTCAATCTTTTAAATGTGTGGACTTCCCATCTTTATTTGTTCACTATATTTTTAGTGGGTGTAGTAGTTTATAACTATACTTACTTTATTACACATCAATTTAAAAAATTACACACCAATGAATCACCGTTAAAGTATTATTCTTTTTTAATATTTATTTACGATAGTTTAATTTGAAAATTATTCTTATAAATTCCTTGAATAAGAGAAATCTGTTCAAAGATGGGGAGGGCATGTTTCTACAACAGAAACCCTAAAAGTCAAAGAACAGAAAGAATGTTAGGGAAGGGCAGATGATGAGAAAACACTGAAAAATTGAAAAAGGAAAGATATATTGAAATAAGTTGAAGATGACAGTGCTGAAAAGAATTCGAATAAAGATAATCAGATACTGTGACGCACTGGCTTTTCAGCCATTCGAATTTTGACCCAACACATATGCCATCTACACAAAATACAGATGAACGTATTTGTTGCAATTTGATTACGATTTGTCAGCAAATTCATTCATACATCGCAGTTTTTGGGCAAATGACATGCTACTAAAATAAATTTTAAAAAATTGCAAATATTAAAGAAAAATAAAAGAAGACGAAGACATATTGATGAAGAAAGGAAATAATTGTAGACAAACCGAAAGACATATCTTTTCTTGCATTTACGCTTCCAAAGTTGTGGGACACACAATAGTTCATCCTAGTAAAGAAGTGCAATCATATTCTTTATTAACTGTGTCAAGATTTTGCAAATTATTGTGATTTCAAACCTTAATTATCGGTAAAGTTTAGTTGATATGATTCTTTTACTAAAAATTGAAAAGAGAAATCCTCTTGACGTGATTTACCTTCTGTCATCAACATATTGTTTATTAATAATATTAAAAGCAGGTGAGGGGTGGCCAAGTTAGGCTTAGGATTTGGTGAAAAGGACAGTTTTGGTTTGAAAGGATTGGCACGCGTTGGTCCCAAAATCAAGTTGGTGTTCACACAACACAACCACCATGTGTTGCCTTTGCTTTTGGCAGTGGCTTTTAAGAGGAATAGATCCAAAATCAACACTAATGGGGAAGCATTATAAACGATGCCCATGCTTAGCATTACAGAATCATTTTGTTGACGTAAGTAAGCTCGTCAAAAAATTAAAAAATAAAAATAAAAAACTAGTGCGTGGCTTAGCGTCAACAATAATAGTTATTTTCACGTGCTTGACATCCACTCCACATAGGGTAAGCGAACAATGATTTGACATCAAATTGCTAAATTTTGTTGACCATTTTCTTACAAATTTCAATTATGAAAGAAAAAAAAAATCCTGGGTCTTCCGCCATAAGAGGGTTACGTTGTTTGTTTAACAAGAAAAATCAGTGAAAGCTGTAAAACAACCACGAAAAAAAAAATAGGAAATATGGTTCTAAGAAAAAGACGTAGTCTTTGTTTGTTTGAGATAAAAGGGTAGGGGAGAAAGGATGGAAAAGAAAGGATATAAGAGGAAACATGTGAATTTCGAAGGGGTTATAAACAATAATTTGATGAAAGGAAAGTCAGGCGAATTGAAATAAATCCATGACTTTTGTAGCATAATTAATTATATGCTTAGACATAATACTTTTTATTTGAAATTTCACACAATCAATTAAGATTTATATGGTAGACTTCTCAAACTTTTTTAAGTTTGAGAAAGAGCGTAGGTTGATTTGGTAAGTTTGAATGGAATAAATATCTCTTAGTGATTTGGATGAATTAACAATCTATAGAAAACTGAAAGAGTGAAAAATAATATTTCTAAAATTATTAAGATTTATATGATAGACTTCTCAGACTTTTTAAGTTTAAGAAAAGATATAGGTTGATTTTCAGATAAGTTTGAATGGAACAGAAATTTTCTAGAAATTTGGATGAATTAGAATGATATATTCAAATTTATAGAAAACTGAAAGTATTTCTAAAATTGTTAAAATCCTATTAGAGTAAGTATTTCTAAAAAAAATATGATAGAAAGATATGAACTCTTCAATTTTGATTTATTTTTTTTATTGTTTTGTTTTTAATATAAAGAGTTTTGCTTTTGAATATATGGAATAAACTTCTAATTTTATTCGGTTGATCTTATTTTCTATTTCTTTGTTTTATACCTGAAATGAATTATATAAAAGAACTAAAATTTATATAGAGAGAATTCTGTAAGTCATCTTAAACATTAAAAATTCTTATATATTTTTTTATTTCATTATACATAATTATTTAAACTTTCTACTCTTTTGTTTTCTCCTTCATTGAGTTAAATTTTTTCGCACCATCCAAACAAAACAAAGCATTAATGGTATACATCCATATTTCTCAACTTGTAAGATTTTGTTTGAAAAAAGCCACAAGAAAAAGGAAATTGGAAAAGGGAGTCGGGTGGTGTGAAGAAGTCAAAGGTTGAAGATGTAGGTCATCTAGTTCTGGAAAGCATTTTGTAGAACCAAGAACTTTCAACATCCACCATAAATAACAAACTAGAAAAATATTTACCAATTACAACTATTATGGACACCGCGTAATAAAACTAAACACGCAAGAGTTTCCCCCCCAAAAATGCCAAACCAAAATTTACATTTTCTTACGCTTACGCTTTCCTTTTTTAGAAACATTTTCCGGTGATGGCTGAACAAAATGTTACAAGGTATAAAACACTAATCATCGTTTGGAACCAGAACTAGAACACATTTAAATGCAGAAAGAAGAATGGATTGATGAACCGAGAGAAATCTGAAGAACGACAAATATGTGAGGAGGTTCCTAAAGAAATCAATATGCAACCCTCTTGAAAATTTCTAAAACGTGAGGACACAAAAGTGGTCAAGTTCAAGCGGTGGCTGCCTCGGTGGCAGCAGCTGCAGCGCGCTTCTTGGCAAAGTATTCTTCAGCGCGAGCAAGGTTTCTGGCAACTGATGGCTTAACCCATTTCTTGCGGCCAGGAAGCAAGGTCAGAGAACATCCAGCACTCTCAAGTTTCTCCTTCGCTTGTGTGGAAAATGCACGGGCTTTTAGCGTCAATTTCTTGCTCAGTTCTCCTTCACCCAAAATCTGAAACCAAAAGGCACATTAAATTTTGTTTTGATCCATCAAGACCAAATTTGGGTGCAGTTTATTTACCCAAACATTAATTTTCTTTTGGTAGAAAAATTATCATTTAAATATTCTGCTACACTGTGATGGGAATGTCTTGTCTTTACATCTCATTGCTTATCCCACAAAGATTATTTTCAACAGAATAATGAGTCTGGCATTTGGCCTCTGGAATAAAGATATGGAAAAGACTATCACCTTTTATTGTACGAAAAACAAAGGAATAACATAAAGATATGGAAAAAGGACATAAATCAATGACTTTGAATATTTGCCTCCTGAGCTGTAGGCTGCAAAGTAGTTATTGCTTGAAAAATCACCATAAAGTATGTTTTTAAGAGGAATACTAACCACTGACCATAACCCAATTTATCCATGTGGATAAAAGCAATGGTCGAATAGAAGATTCACAATCCGAATAGATAGAAGTATACGTAATTTTTCGTGTTGGGAACAAAAAATTTACAGCTTCAAACCACTGACACATCCACCTAAATATCATATGTTTGATTTTACATACATATCACACAAACCAAAAAGTGCAGATAAACTAAAATAACAAACTAGGATGAAAGAACATCAAAAAAATAACAGAAAGTAACTTCATTCACAGAAGACCAGGGGACTCTAAAGAATTGACCCTTGTGATAGATTTTGTTACTGCTAGGAAACCCGATTTACTTTTAGATTTAATCATTCATAATACCTCTGAACAGCCAGAAAATGATCATGAAGAAGTATAATTTAAGACAACAGCTAAGGAAGAAATTTAGATGTCATTAAATCAACAAGTAATCTGTACCTTCAAAGGAAGTCTCCTTTCTCTTCCTGATGGGTTAATCACACCTTTCGCCTTCAGTGACTCAAGAGACACCTCTTCCCCTTCCTTAAATTCAGCATCTTCTATGTCTCTCAGGTTTACATGGACATATTTGGGCAATCCCGCATGCATACCTTAATATAGGACAAATGAAAAGAAAAAAGAAAGTGCATAAAAAATAGTTCCGAAAGAGATAAAAGCACAAGCATTGACTAAACAAGCTAAGAGAGGAAATAGAAAAAAAGAAGAAATATGAAAGAGTGGAAGAAGACCACACAACCTATACTATTTACTGGTTAACGTTATTGGAAACTGTAAAGCATATTTGAAATACATTAAAATAAGTGAGACACACACAATACTGTGACTTACAATAAATTTCAGCTAATAGTGTGTTCGAAAGAGCGTGTTGCAAACATTTTTCAATCATCTGAGATGAAGGGGACATGATTAGTAAAGATGTCTGACATAACAACATATGAGGAAAGAAAACTTAGATGCTAGAATTGATCGCATCCAAAATGCAACGATTCCCTTCCTACAAGAATCACCAATTCAGAACTCTTGTTTCCTCCGAATGCTTCTTCAAATATTAGATAAATTCATCGTGTAAAGTCCCTAATATATATACCCCGTCTATAAGGTGGATAACAGCTTGACGACTTACCAAATACAATGTAGCAACTATATGTAACCAAACTGCCTACTAATAAAACAGTTTACACTGCAACTTTTGACTTCAATTTTAAAAGTCAATTAGTGAAAAAATAAATAAAAAAGGGCAACAAGACATAGGTCATGAAGGAATCCTAAAGGAATTAACAATACCAGGACTAGAACCCAACATACCACAATACACACAATTAAAAGTAAACTAAGGTATAATTTCAGTCACAATTTTCTCATCTGCTTCAAGGGATTGCAACACTCATATAAATTGCAGTTTTAAAAGTAATGTTTTTCATTTTGCTATTGATAATGAAAGAATGTAATTGGGGGCATTACCTCCTGCAATTCCTCTGAGTTTGGGGATTCGTCGATAAAGGGGCATCTGGCCACCTTCGAAACCCTTCCTAACTCCAGGCCCAGATCGAGATTTCTGACCCCTCATCCCAAAACCACAACTTGCACCTTGCCCTGCCGATATTCCTCTACCCTTTCTCTTTGCCCTCTTCCTGGAACCCGGTTGGGGCCCCAAATTGTCCAGCCGAAACCGAACGCCGACCATGGGCTCTGCCACCGGGGCATAGGTAGACTTATAAGCCGCCGAAATGAGGGGTCTTGCTCGCTGAATCTTCAGACATGGTTTCGCAACTAAGGTTTTCACTGTTCCCTGCAATGCCCAAATGGTTGAGAAGAAATAGAGACGAAGAAGATTCTTAATTTTAGAGGAAGATGAAAAACCTTGAAAGGAGCAGACAGCGGCGGTGACCAGGAAAGTGGAATGAGAGAAGCAGTGGCCATTCCTGTGGATGGTTGATACTCAGAGAGATGACACGATAACTCCAGAAACTAACTTCATATAACGGATAGGATAAGTTCTTCAATTATTTTTATTTTATTAGGAAAAAATCAACTTATTTATTTCTGTAACACTACTGGACATATATTATTCAACAACATTGGTAAATAATTGGCATGAATATTAGTAATTAAAATATAAGTACTAGCTAAGTTTAAAAGAAAACTAAAACGGAGTCAATTGCATAAATCTTTCTAACTTTTGAATATTCTTCTTAAAATAGAAAACAATTATAACAATCATGTAATAAAGGTCTACATTAATCAAATTCATGATATCATAAAAAAATCACTAGATTAAATTAAAAAAATTATAATTTGTTTATATTTAGAAATTATAAAATTT
>Ga0123340_1004257_pt1 | contig 13543 bp, 6 predicted proteins | sample SirMexnodulemix_FD_89961 | JGI IMG/M metagenome (GOLD analysis project Ga0123340, IMG submission 89961) | Root nodule microbial communities of legume samples collected from Mexico - Siratro Mexico nodule mix | ecosystem: Host-associated > Plants > Roots > Nodule | place: Mexico: Nepantla... | reverse complement strand
ATCTATAAACATATTTTAAATTGTATAATTTAGACTTGTATAATCTAAAATAGATGTTTAGATTTGAATTGTACAATTTTTATTTCTTAGACTTAATGATATTTCATTTGAAATTTTGTTGGTGTTAAAAATATTTGTAAAAATCTAATTTATTTTTATTATTTTAAGTATTATGAAAAAGATGATGTTGTTAGAGTAAAAGTATGATAATCCTATAATTTTGATTGAGTATTTATCATAATAAAATGAAAAACTTGAACAAGTTTCGCTAAGTGAGTAGACAATGTAAGACAAAAGTGCTTCTAACAAATGATAGATGATTTTATAACAATTTTCACTTTGTCTTATAAGTGAAAAAATCATTAATTGATAAATAAATACATATTTTAATTTATATTTTTAACTATCCTTTGATTGCTTGCTGTCAACTAATACATTACAAACATTTTAAAAAGTTTTATAACGCAATTCAATCACTCTTTATTGTGTCTTAAATGATTTTTCACAAGGTTATAGAAGAAACCTCCAACCTAGAACTTTAATGAGTATGTTAACTTCTGCCTCAAGCATTTGGTGCCTGCATACATGGGCACTCATTGTTACTAGACTTTCAACACCATTAGAGTGCATGAGAAGATATCCAAACTAGATATTGAGCAACAAAGAAGATTCTACCGCCGACTTAAGCACAACATGCTACCTATCAAACTTATTAGTGTCTAACAAATAGTTTGCAAAGAGTTTTTTAAACTCTATTGGACCTTTGGAATCTAAAGTTAACTTATTTCTTTTCATATACATCATCTTATAAAATTCAAAATTTCTTAGATATAATAAATTTTACTTTAATTAAGTAATTTCTAATAAAATTTATGTAAAAATAATCGATATCATCGATTGATAATTTATACTAGTTTTATTGGTATGATTTATAAATGTTTTAAGTAATTTCTTGTATTATATTACACTATTAGAAATATAATCACATAAAAGTATTAAAATCATGAAACTAAAAAGTATTCAACACATAAATATTTTTTACGAAAAAAAACTACATAACCATAATTTTTTTTACTGTATATCAAAATATATTAGAGTAAGGTCAAAACCTTATCGCATCTACATAAATATTCTCATATTTTTTTTACATAAATACTTATCAAGTAGTTTAATTTTTTTACTTTAAAAAAATTATATGTTTATGGTTTAACTTTTTGTTTAAAATTATATTAATTTTATAAATTTAGTGTTGTAAATATTAACACTTCTTTTACGGATAATCTTGTAAATATTAATATTTTTTTTACGTATAATCGATTTTTAAATCTGAATTTGGTTTTAAAGATATTTTTTTTTCGAACATTTTTTCGTAGTTTCTTTACTCATGTATATTATGACTTGAAATATCACGCCATTTTCATATGTAATGCCATATAAAATAACATTCGAGACAAAGAAAGATAAAATGATTAAGTTAGACAAATTGCTAACATATTTATGCCATATTTTCTTTCCACATTTTACAAGACAGAGCATTGTTTCTAAGCAGCACACAATGTTCTTTAGTAAAAGGCAAAAGAAGTAGTTCATTTATTATTTTTATAGGACTAGTTATGCTACTATGGTTGATACTACAAGCTAAAACTTTTTCTATTCCAAATCTTTGCGAACTTTTCCTATTGCAAATCTTTTAATAAACCTTTGTGTTTGTGAATATCGAGAAAAGATTAATGTTAAAAAATACTTTATGTAAGTGTTGTAAGGTTTAAAGAAACTGATAAAACAATTGGTTATAACTAATATTTGGTGTCTAGAAATCATTTTGTAGTAAGAAATAGTATAAAAGTTTAGGTCCACATGCCAAAGGGAAGGAGCTTGTGAGGTGATGTTAAAACAACAATTTTGGTAATTTTCACCCTTAGTTTGTGCATGAAATGAACAAAATGAAGTAGAATCAAGAAGACTTGGTATTATTTATAGCTAGAAAATTAAGGTAAATAAATTTATATAAAATAATTTTTATGTTTGAGTCTATGTTATGAGTTGAAATGGTCATGTAATAATTTATCCACAAGTGCAGGGTTGAAGTTGCAATAAAACAATACTGTGTGTCAGCATTGACCAATGAAGCAGCAGCAGGTGAAGAGAGGGAACCATTCAACTAACTGCTCCACCTCTCTTCAACCTCAACCCAATCCACCACACCCAAAACTGTAACTAACTTTCTGTTTCTTTCTGCACTCATTCAACCTCTTTCATGCTGGCTTCAGACTCCGGCTCTGTGCTCCGACCCAAACCTCCCATACCCACTCCCTACCCGACCCGCTCACTCTTCCGCCCTTCCTGCTTCGATCCAGGATCCAGACCTGCCCGCCCCAGTCCCACCCTTAAAATGGAACTGCTCCGCCGAATGGGCCGCGGCTGCTTCAAGGCCGACGCTGACACCGGCGGCCGTGACGTACTCGAAGCTGGCAGCCGAGACTTATTCAGCGCCGCCGCCTCCTCGCCCAACTCCGTCCCTCATCACCTTGTTATTATGGTTAACGGCATCATTGGGAGGTAACGTTTTACATTTACCTCTTCTCCTTCTATGGAATTTCATTCTCGCTATAGCGTGCTTGCTTATAATTTAGCATGGGAATATTATTTGAATTTCAAATGATGAAAGACTAAAGAGTGGGAAATCCCAAGTTACTAATTACGTTCTGTAATAGTAAGTAACTTCTAAGAGCATAGAAACAGTAGTGGAAATTAACCAAGTCTTAAATTTTAAAAAAAAGTGTTTAAATTCAAAATTTGGATCTTGTATAAGAATCTGAACTTTAAGACTAAAGTTATTTAATTGTATAATTAAATTACTTTCTGAAGTGGTAGAATATTGAAATATAAATAATGATATCACGTGGTGAGGTGATTTAAGTGGTAGAAATTTGAGGAGTTCTCACAACTGGAACAGAATTCGAAGAAGAGTGTTGAAAATGATATAACCTGGTGAGGTCGATTTAAAGTTTAACTAAAATAGAAGTCTTGTAAAAATGCTTTCATTTTTTTTTCTTGTTTGGGAAATAATTTCTAATATTTCTGTTGGAAGGAAATCAAAGTCAAACTTGAGGATGACTCAATCTATTTTGCCGGGCTTAGGAAAATATTTCTGAAACTTGTAACAAACTTTTCTGACTTTTCATTGTCAAGAATCACTTTTCAAAGTTTGAAATAGAGATATCTTATACTTAATTGACTGCTTTCATCTGTGTTCCCTGTGTTCGATTCTTCTACTTTCGGACTTGCTACTTTACTGAAGTTGCACATACGTTCCATATTTTTATATGCTAACAAAGCTATAGAGATACAAGGAAAGTATATGTAATTAGAAGATGGCAAATGATGGAGGTAGTTAAAGCTGATAGGTCAATGTAATCATTTCTAGTATTTAACTGCTTTCTAGGGCTTTACTCTAATCTGGTGTCCTGTTTCCTTTTTCTGTTCCAAAATAGGAATCCATAATAATTGTTGTAGTTTATTTTTATGTTTTATTTATATCATTTTGTAGATTCGAACTTCACTTTTAGATCAAGAATTGGTTGATCCAGCAGAATTCTATCTCTCTACTTATTGTGAGTTATGGATGATTGGATTCTGTGCCCGTTAGATATAATTCTTTCATTATCTTGTTTGTGCACGGACGGTCATTAGATTTTTGGTAAAAATTCTCTGGGTAATAATATTCTATGTTGAGTGGATGTTAAGGTAAAATGTACCTTGATATTTCAGTGCCGCTGATTGGAGATATGCAGCAGAGCAGTTTGTGAAGAAGCTTCCAGATAAAGTAATTGTACACCGTAAGCATTCCCGTCTCCTGTCAAAATTTAGCCCTTCGTTTCCCTCTGCATCTGAAAATTTAACTTTTTGGGAAATTTCAAATGCATTATATCACCGGATGGTTAATTTTCTAGTTAGCTTTTTGATCAATTTGTAAATCACTGGTTGTGGAACTACGAATGGATGGTTTCAAGGTATAGTTTTGTTGGTCAAATGAATTATTTCAGTCTTTCCCTTTGATCTGGGTCTAAAAAACATCTTAAACAAACAATAGATGTTTAGTTGAGGAAATTTGTCAACTTTTTTTTTTCTTATTTTATTAAGTTTTAAAACATCATTGTTCTGATTCTATCCCTGAAGTTGCCAAGCCCCCCAATCCTTCACTTTTATTATTTTTTGCAATGTTTATAAAGAAAAACACTAATCGCATTTGCTTGATAATTTGTGGACAGGCAGTGAATGCAATTCTTCAAAATTGACATTTGATGGCGTTGATACAATGGGTGAGAGGCTAGCTGAAGAGGTACTTGGTAATAGTAATATGATGATTTTTGTTGTCTCTACACATCTTAATCTTGCATACTCATACTTCACTTAATTTTCATTGACAGTGTTGGCTTTGCAATGACTCAGTCATTTCTAAATTTTTGATTTTAATTCATAATTTTGCAGGTATTATCTGTTGTTAGACGTTGGCCAGAGGTGCAGAAGATATCTTTTGTGGCACATTCTCTAGGAGGCTTGGTTGCAAGATATGCTATTGGGAGACTTTATGATTATTCTTCAACATTGACACTTGTTGCTACCAACCGAGACTGTTTCAGTGAAGAGAAGTCAGAATATTCGAAGCAATGCCTTGAACAGAGTTATGAAGCCAAAATTGCTGGTTTAGAGCCCATGAACTTTATAACATTTGCAACACCACATCTTGGTTCAAGAGGAAATAAACAGGTAGCTTAAGTTTGTTATGAACTGTAGCTGCAATGTTCTCTTCTTTGTGTCTTGTTTCACCTAAATACTTCAATTGTCAGTCAGACTTAGATCTTTTGGCATTTTAACTTTCTTACAAAATAGGTGCACGTAGATGGCCTTTGAGTACAATTAGTGAAATCTTATATTTAGTTCCTTGTTACCTGAAAGCCACATAATTTAAACTCCTAAATTGATTTGATCCATATGATTTCTGTGCTTCAACAGGAGATTAATACTATCGTAGGTATGTAATTTAGCATTTTGTGTCAGTTTATAACTGATGTGTGGCAAGAAAGATGTTTTTCCACTGAATTTGTGTATTGGTTGTAATTGTATATATATTTTCCATTATATATTGTCAAGTAGGGAGAACTGTGCAAACCACTTACTATTCAATTGAACATCATGTACTACTCTATATGGGACTTAGATACCCTATAGTACCCAAGTTTCTATCATAGCATCGCCACTAAGAGTCGACATCCTGGTGGCTGCACTCTACAAAACTGCACTCAACCTTTCTAATCGACACCTTTGTAGTTAACCCTTTATAAAACACCAGCAACCATTTATGATACCAATTGATGAGCTCCCAAGCACTTTGAGAACACTCCTTCAAATGTTCTACTAATGTAGCGGAGCCAAGCCACTTAAGTATTTCACTGAGCAAACATACTTTTTGATGAGAAACCTTAGCACCCGATAATATCCATTTCCTTATTAACTATCTTCAAATGTCTATGTGGTGGAAGTGTATTGAGTGTGGATATATGAAAACATACTAAAGGCCAATTACTTATTTTTGCAATTGATATAGAATCTTATGCAAACCAGTGTGTTTATTTCTGTTTATTGCCTTTTCCATGTAGTACTGAATAAATTTGTGTTCAAAATGGAAAAGTATTTGAGTTAGTAATGTAAGAGAAAAAAGAGTTTTCATAGTTTTCTGTAACTCACTTGCCTTAGATTACTGGTGGTATAAATGGTCCTAAATATTTATGTGTGAACAATCCTAAAACATTGAGTTGCATTGAATCTTCTTATTTTTTCGTGGCATATAGTTGATGTGAAACACTATTGTGTTGTTTTGTTAGTTAGATCATTGATTCAATGTTGGACGTGAAGTGCATACTCGGCTTGCGATATGGTTTCTTACTGGTTTATCTTTTGGTTCTTTTAGCTTCCTTTTCTTTGCGGTCTTTCTTTCCTTGAGAGAAGAGCATCCGAAACTGCACATTTAGTTGCTGGGAGATCTGGGAAGCATCTCTTCCTTATGGACAATGATGATGGAAAACGTCCTCTGCTCCTGCGAATGGTTAATGACTCTGACGATTTAAAGTTTATGTTAGTATTAAAGTATCAATTAAACTCATCAAAATGCTAATATTTGTTTCTGTATTAGTTACAATCTAATTGTTTGTGATGATGTAGGTCAGCTTTACGTGCATTTAAGCGTCGGGTGGCATATGCAAATGCAAATTATGATCGTATCCTCTTTAAAATTTAGATTTTAAATAATAATTCATCTTAGACAATAGATGATTATGCCTAATGGATCTATAGTCAGCCACTGATGTTAAAGTTAGCGGAAGAAATTTACATGTGCTATTATAAAGAACTTGTAGACAGCTACGCTCCATTATCATCTTGGCTACAAAATTAGTAATTTACCTGAAACTGTATTGGCACAATATTGCAGATAATTGTTTAGGAAAGAAATGCTTTTCTTCTTCTGATATTTCTTGACTTGTCTTCAAGATATGGTAGGATGGCGTACCTCATCAATTCGCCGTCAACATGAACTTCCAAAGGTATAGACCAACCATTTGATAATAGGTTACCTTAATTATTTAACTGATCTCAGGGACTAAATCTTGTTCCTTGTGTTGTCCTAGTCCAATCTTCTTGTCATTGATGAGAGATACCCACACATTGTTTATGTTGAAGGAGAGACTGCTTATGACATTCCCAATAAAACATCTAATATTGGAGGCCAAATATTTGACTTAGAAGGTAGTTCTCTTATTTTAAAGAAGCTTGATCAATTTGGTAATATAACGATGATGTTGATTCATGTTGTCTTTCTGTATTGCTCTGCTGAACGATTCAGTATCATATAGTTAGGAAGATGATGACTTTTATCTTAGATTTGATGTTTAGGATGATATGTGTTCTTCTGATTGATATATAGTAATAGTGTTGACAAAAAACTTTGGGACAACCACACCACAAAAGCTAGTCATTGTGGTTGGAAAGTCTTACTCCTTACAAACCTCACACTTAAATCCCATACTTCGATGTAGGACCCGAGTCTTATGCATTTCAATTGAATCTTAACATTCCACCCATATGTGCTATTGCCCTAGTGCCCACCCAAGTTGGGTGTGCATTAGCCCTTTCATTAATCCCGGACAAATACTGCAATGCTAGTGTCACTATCAGTGCTGCTCAGTAGCAGTTGAGAAACATTGTGAAAAAGGCTCTAATACCAGTTGATAATAACCTTGGGAAAACTACATCATAAAGCTAGCCAATGAAGTTGAGAGCCTAAACCCTCAAACCCCACACTAGAATTCCATTACTTATGTCCTGTACCTTGAAATTGGTTCCTAAAAGGTGTCTATTGGGAATCAGTGGAGAGAAGGAAAAGTAACAGTGGAAAATCTGGGGAGCGGAATTCCTAATTCAAGGGGGCGGATACTGATAGGACTTTAGACACTTTAAAATTAGTTACAAAGTAGTTAGAGTTAGTTAGGTTGTTATAGTAGCAAGGGCAAGAGCTTAACTTATATAGTTAGAGAGAGGACAAGGATTATTGTCCTTAATTGTTGCTTTAAGGAATTGAGAAGTTGCTCATTCTGGAAAGGGGAAACCCCTTGGAAGAAGAATTAACTCCCTGTTGTTCAGATTGGATTTGATTTCTTTCATCAATAATAGATTCATTCTTTTTCTTTCTACATGTCATACTACACTTCATATCTTCTCAATGGGTTTGTAGCAGAAGAAAGGGGAAGGGTGAACCATAGGACTTATGAATACCCTGGAGTTTGTAATTTGTCATAGTTTTCTTTTTCTTTTTTCTGTTTCAGGATTTCATTTGTAGATTCATCTGTGATCTTGTACCCATATTTTTCAAGTGAAATTCTATAAATAAAATTTCCATTCTTTTCCTAATTTCTGGTTCAATTTATATGTTTCAAGCTTAGTGCATACAATTTTTATGCTCCAACTTAAGGGACGTGTTAAAATTAAGACTATTATTGTATTGTACAACTTTTATAAAGTTGTTTTTCGGGTGTATGTAGTAGGGTTGAGTGTTATAGGATATAATTTTTCTTGTAATGTACTCTTCCTTTTTTCCAAATATATAAAGTATACATCAACTGAGCCAAGAACCCACTTATTTTCCATCACATCCAAATTCAAGTAGGATTAAAGGGATATGGTGATTGCGAGGGCAAGGTGGTAGGCCATAAGTTGTTAGAAAAGGGTGGGGTATGACATTTGCATTTTCGAGGGCTTTGACTTGAGGGTGGTGGGGACTATGTGGGGTTGATGAGGAATCAAAGGATATAGGTTGGAAGGTGAGGTAGTAGAGGTATGCAAATAAGTTGGAGTGTAGTAAATGATACTTAGTAGTTTGTGGAAGGGGTGCGGTTGGGTGTATTTTGGCCAAGAACCGTGAAGAGGGTGTTGTTATGAGAAAGAAAGGGCTAGGTTTGGCAAAGTTGGCAAATATGCTGTCCAAAGTGGACAAACTCTCCAATCCCAACCAATGCCAACACCTTCAATAGTAGTAGGAAGGAAACAAGGATGGTGAGGTTTGTTGTAGGTTGGAGGTGCACTTTGTGTGGGCACCATTTACCAACCATCATGGAGAAGGATTTAGTGGTATGGTGGAAAGGTTGAGATGGGTAGCAATAGGTGGTTGAAGAATGTTGTGGGAGCTTCTAGTATCAATAAGGGTAGTAACAGTTAAGCCGAAAATATGGCCAAGAATTTTAGCTTTTTGTTAGAAAGCTAGCCTGGGAATAAGAGGAAATGGATAAGGTCTAATGTGTTGGCTTCATTAGAGTGGGGTTGTCCGTGGGTGTACTCAAGGGTAGGAGTGTGAGAGGTTTATGATGTGAGTTTTTGGATAAGTCATGAGGTTGTAGGGGTGAATGTGGAAAGGGGTTTGGGTGAGGTGTAAGAGGTATTGTTTGTGGTTAAATAATAATTAGAGTAGCTAATTTTTGTCTTTTGGTCTTTAAGTTTGTCTTCCACAAGCTCTGTGAGGCCAATGGAGAAGTGAGGTGCGCCAACTCATAGCAGAGGTCGAAGACAAAACAATTGAAGAGGCTCTCTAAAGATAACTCTGCTATTCGCCACTGAGTTTTTCAAATGTTTCCTGATAGTTTGTGACGGTGGAGGTTGAATAGTTTCGCTTGGCGATTAGCATGAGTGGGGGGACCAAAGCGGAACTCCAAGGCTCGTGTAAAAATTCGGTAGTTCGGGAGCTGAACAATTTTAGTCATCGAATCTAGGGGTCTAACAAGCATGGTGAAGGATGATGATTAACAAACTTTGATTGATGTACAAATCGACATGTCAAAAAACAAGCTAAATATTTTGGTTGCTCCTTGGCCACTAGGCCAACTAATTTAAAGACTAGCAGATTGGTGGGAGTCTTATGATGATGAGCATCTAGAACTCCAAAAATGAGCTCTTCATGTATTGCGCATGTCATGCAGTTCCTTCAGACGATCATGCAAAACATTCGTTGCATCTACATCTTCATCTTATCTTAGAGCTCCATCAAAATTCAAATTAGCTCTTCAAGATCAGCCTTCAATGGTGTACCCTCTTTAATACGCAAGACAAAGAGTCCTCTCTTCAACAAATTATTAGACAAATTGTTATAGATGGATTTTGTCATGAAGAGTTTCTTCAGCTTTAGGCACAACATTGTCAAAGTCTTCTCTTCAACAAACTCATAAATATTCTCTTCTAAAAGTGAAAGTGAAGAGTCATTGAATGTATCTTTGTGATGGAAACCATCCAACCACAAGGTTTATGGCTAAGAGGATAGAAGAAGATGAAACTTCAAAGAAGAAGATGAAACTTTAAAGAAGAAGACTCTATTACTTTGGAGAGTAAAATACTAGGAATTTCTTCTTTTTCTTAGTCTTGTAAAAGTTGTATAGGTGTACATATTTCTTTGTAATTTAGGAATTTGTAGAGGCATGATTGGACTTCCATTTGGGCCTCCAATTCGGGTAAGAAAGAGACGTCAAAGGCCGAGGAAGTGGTTTCCCAGAGCATGAAGAGAAGGCTCGAAGAAGAAAGTCTCACATCACTTAGAAAAGACTTTTCAAGGCTATTTTCGGTTTGTGACGGAATTTTCATTACTCGTTTCAAAATTGTTTTTAAGTTCCACATCTCTTAGGATAATGTGTAAGGGGAGCTATGTCATCTATATATAGAACCTCTTGTTCCATATACAACTCACCTTAGAATGAATAAGACTTGTAATTGCTTTGTTAAGAACTTTCTAATTCATTTGAATGTCACCCAGGGTAGTACTTTCCTCCTATTTTCTTCTTTAAGGAATCTTCCTTGAAAAAGAGGATCCAACTAAGTTTCTCTAGAAACTTAGTGAAGTATAAGAATTTTCTAATCTCCCTTGGAGTTTAAGTCAAGTTGGTTTATAATGTGAATTCGTTTGGAGAATTCTTCCCTTAGGTTTTATTTTCCTTCGTTTAGCTTATCCATGGTGGTGCATGAAGGGTTGCCATTATTGCTTATCCTTTTGTCATTCTTTAGCTCGTCATTGGTGGTGCTTTGGTGTAATTCCAAGTTTTGGAAGTAGAAAGTGTTCTCTCTTAGGGTTTCTTGTCTTAGGAGTTAGGTCACAAGTGGTGATTCTCCATACTTGTTTATCTCAATGAGTTGAGCTAGGTAACAAGGTTGCTAATATTACAAAGTAATGATGAAAGAATAGACAAATATATAACCATCTAACTAGAGTTCTTGTGTTATTAGTGCGTTTCTTGTCTTATGAGCTAGGTCACAAGTGGTGATTCTCCATACTTGTTTATCTCAATGAGTTGAGCTAGGTAATAAGGTTGCTAATATTACAAAGTAATGATGAAAGAATAGACAAATATATAACCATCTAACTAGAGTTCTCGTGTTATTAGTGCTCGTTGGAATGCATAACCCATATATAATGGGACTTGGACGGGACAAAGAATTAGTGATGCTCTAGTTTGTCAACGTAATTGATCCTACAAATGTGGTCAAACGGTTCATGCATGATCCAAGAGAGCGGTACATACAAGTTATGAATAGAATCTTTCAATATTTGAAGAAAGTCCAAGAAGGGGATTGTTCTTCTAGAAGGATTGAAATTAAATATGGAGATGTATATTGATACAGATAATGTAGGTTTGTAACTGATAGGAGGTCCACCTCCAAACATTTCATGTTCTTGGGTGGAAACTTGTAACTTGGAGAATTAAGAAACAAAATATAGTTGCAAAGTCCACTATGTAGGTTGAGTTTTGAGCTATGGCTCAAGGGGTGTGTGAATTGTTATGAAAGCAATTATTTTGAATGATATTTAAAGTGAAGTGTGAAGAACCTATGAGCCTTTATTGTGATGATAAATTAGTTATTAGTATTGCTCATGATCTACTTCAGCATGATAGGACAAAATACATAGAAATAGGACAAAATACATAGAAATAAACTGACACTTCATCAAAGAAAAATTGGATAATGGTATCATCAATACTATGTACATCCCATCAGTACTTAAGCAACAGATTTGTTCACGAAAGATCTTTACACGGAATGGTGTCACGATCTCACATGCAAGTTAGGAATGATAGATATCAACCCATTGCTTGAAGGGGATTGTGGAGTTTACAAGGGGATATTATCAATCATTGTAATTATGACAATTAAGATATTATAACATATAGTTGATACTGTAATAATTTTTCCAGGGTGGTTAGAACTCTGTACCCTTTACTGGTTTACTATCAATTCAATGAGATATTTTTTTCTTCAAATACCTAAGTATCATCTTTTTTTCAAGTCTTAGATTTAGTTCCTGTTATATTTGATCCTTCGGCTATTGAGTAATTCCTATTGTTCTGACTTTTTTTATACTTTCCTTATATAGAGGAGATGATAAGGGGGCTTACTCAGGTATCTTGGGAGCGTGTGGATGTTAGCTTTCAGAAAAGTAGACAGCGCTACATTGCTCACAGTACAATTCAGGTAACACTGATGGTAACTCGTTACATCCAAATATACAGGCTTACTTAAACTTGTTGAAATTATCATGTCTTTAGCATATTTCATTTTTTTTTCTATTTTAAACAATAAACAAAAACATATACGATAAATATGAAAAACTTGACTGCATAAAACTAAAGGAGAAAACTAGCAACATCTCCTCTACTATGAATTGAAACTTATTGAGACTTAAATCATGTAGGTCTCAATCCTTATTTGATGAGTATCACATGTGACTTATAAGTAATAAATTTCAGCAAGTAGTTAACAGCGTCTTCTCAATCCCAAATATAAATCATGAGCGCATATGGACTGCGAAAGCAAAATGATCTGGTCTCTGGACTAAGCCTGATGATCTTAAAGAATTATGGTTTGGTTAAGCCTATAAAATATCAAAATAGCACTTTGGTTTTTATGGTATCACTGCTGTCCTTGGGAGAGGAGTTTCTCAGTTTCTGGACTGTTGCTTGTGCCACTTGTTCTCACATGCCAGATGCAAGGGAACTATTGTTGGTTATGGAAGTGTTAAGCATTGCAATAATAAATCTGGTCATAAGAAGACTCCAGTTTTACGAGTCTGCATGGTTGTGTATATCAGTGATTTTTTTTCTTGATACGTGTTAATCACTTTTGGCTTATTAGTTTTTCTGTAACAGATTTTAATATCTCCTCTCACAATTGTTTTGAGAACAGTCCTTTAAACCTACAAGTCATTATGTATGACGATACCTCGAGCTTGATGTTCCTTGTTTCTTTTTCTAATTTTTTTTAGTGTTTTCCCTTGGTCCCAGGTGAAAACATATTGGTTGAACTCTGATGGTGCTGATGTGGTTTACCATATGATAGATAACTTCCTTCTTTAGTCTTTTTGGTGAGTAAATCAGTGTTGTGAGCAAAAGTTGTAATCTAATCATATATCCCCTCTATTATGTCTTGCAATGTAATGGATGAAGAATTGTTGTACATTGTATTGTGGCATTGGAAGTCGATAGCTTCGTTTGAGAGCACCTTCATGTAAATGAAGACTCTTATTTAGTAATTTTTGTTTATATATTGATGTTATTTACAATGAGATATCAGCACGATGCTTTATTTTATTCTCTCCATTGTCTATATTTTATAGTTCACGATAAGTCAGTGACAATTCTAAATATTCTTACAAATAATATAATAAATCATCATTGTTGTAGACTGTTTGTGAATTTTTAATTTTTACTAGAGTATAAAATAATACATATAATCGTAAAAGTATTTAAAAGTTGATTTTTTTATTAAATTCGTATTAATTTTATTAAATATAAGATGATGTGTGTAGTTACATAGATATTTAAAAAACTTATTTAAGTGTAAAAAATAGTTAATAAAATATTTTAACTCCATCATATTAAAATATAAATATATTTTAAAAATAATAAACACTATATAAATATATTTTAAAAATAATAAACACTATATAAATATATTT